>OCTA010000248.1_pt1 | contig 50193 bp, 77 predicted proteins | sample 1538991 | NCBI WGS metagenome assembly OCTA01 (sample SAMEA3539302, study PRJEB22396) | soil metagenome | biome: tundra; feature: field; material: soil | place: USA | collected 2010-05 | depth 0.15 m
GCTGCCAGCGGTGTTTACAGCCGACTCGCAGCTCTGTCGACGCATCGCTAGCAGCTCTAGGGAGAGGCTTCAGCTCCGCCGGCACCTGGTGTGTGGGCCGGTCTGCAATCTCTTGCTGCCATGCTGTCATGAAGGCGTCTCCTACACCGCCCACGAGCCCCAAGTAGGTCAAGCCCCAGACCAGCGCATCGACCCGGTTGGGTGACCACTTCGACTCAGGAGTCCACGTTGCCATCTCCTGCTCCAGCTCGGGGAACGCCCCGATGTGGTGGACGCGGCCCTGATCGTAGAGCGCGCTGCAGGGCTCAGCTCGCAGCTGCTTGCCGCGGGTCGCTGTCACCTTCGAATAAGCAACGCCGGCGTTCACTGCGTGGATCAGCGTCCCTACCATATCACCGCCATTGTTTGTCTCAGCGACGATCCGATCAGCGGCCCATGCGTCGTACGTGGTGACGGCGAGCTTGGCCCACTCCGCCGGCAGCAGGTGACAGGTCGCATCAGCTAGTACGTAGCCGTGCCCAGGACAGAAGGGAATATGACAGGTGGCGGGTTGATGCGGACCGCGAGCAACTACCACGATCCCGGTGTCGTCACTGTCCTCTGTGGCGGTCACGGCCGGATCAACGGCCACCACTATCCTGGTGAGGTCTGACCGTGTTACTTGAACGTTCATTCGCTGCAGGTTGAGACGACTGTGAGAAGGTCCGCTGGGGTCACGCCTCCACGGGCTATGCGGTCGGCGTCGTAAGCGATCGACTCCCGATCACGCCTGTCGCAGAACTTCTCGAACTCGATCTGCTTTGACTGGCGGATTCTCTCCTTCACGGCGCGCTCTTTGAACATAGCGATTTCACCGTCCGTGACCATGTAGTCTGAACCGTAAATCTGTTTCGAGGAGCACGTCTCGCCGCACGTCAAGCAAGTTTGGAACTCGGGTTTACGCGGCCAGTTCTTGTTACACGTGATGCACCGATATGTGTATTTCATGCTGGCCTCCGTGCGTCTAAGGGTCACAGCCGCCCGACGATGATCGGGGTAAGCCCTACGTCGGGCAGCCGATGAGTAAGGGGGGTTTACCAGTCCTTCGGACTCCAGTCGAGAGCGACGCCCGGACAGCGCTTGCAGAGCAGAGCGTGCCCGGTCCTTGGCTTGCGCCGCCAGATACCAGACCAACCACAGCACAGACACCACCCAACCCAAACGACGGCCATGCACTAAGGACCGTGTGGGTGAGAGTCACCCAACGCCAGCAGCTCAGTGTGTGCCTTCGGGACGGCGTGCTGGTCAATGAACTGAAATTGGACACCTTCGTAACGTTGGAGCAACCACGCCGGGTAGGTGATCTCGTGAATGCCTGTGTACTTGCCGCGGTGATGTGCTGCGCAGAGAACAAGCATGTTGCCCTCTGAATCCACCCATTCCGCGAGCTTCTGTCGATCGGTAAGCGCGGGGAAGTCAGCCTCTACCTTACCCAAGTCAAGTCCGAACTGCGCCGCCCACTCAAAGCGGTAGTGATGAGTCTCAAGGGCGCCGCCAGTCGAATGTCTGATACCGCAGACCCAGCACGGGGCATCCATATCGTAGACGAGATGGTGGTGCGTCTTGACATAGATACCGCTCGCGGTTCGTGGGAAGTCACGCTTAGGATAAGCGACCAGCTCGTCAAGCTGACGCTTGAGTACATTGCCGGGTGCCGCAGTCGTCTTGACAGTCAGCTGACTGTTGGTGGTCGTATGCATGGTCATTGTGCTGTGACCTCCTCAACTGTCTCCTTGACGCATTTGGTGACTGAGACGATGAAGCGCATCCGCTCATCGTAGTTCGGGTTGAACATCGCCTCCACCATATCGCGGTTGGTCGCTTGAACAGATAGCACGTGCATACCGTCTTGCGCCTCAACGATGACAGGCATAGCGCCCTGCAGCAGGAACATCACTGCAGTCTCGTAAGCGTTGTCGACCTCAATCTCTCCATCCATCACGACTCCCGGTGAACAGGTAGGAAAAACCCGAGCCCGTGACGCCACGCATACAAGCGTACGCGCAGTTTGGCGAACGGCCCTTGGCACGAGCCATAGATCGTTTCGTCTTTGTGCAAGCCCCAGCTACCGCCTGGTAGAGGTCCGCCTGCGTAGTGCCAAAGGGTCCACTTCTCCATCAGTGACTGCGGATCTGCAACTGGTGGTAGCGATAGAGCCGGTTTTCAAGCTGCCACCCGTTCTTGTGTGCGTTGGCGAGCTTGGTAATCTGCCGGCGCCGAGCGAGCAGCCTGCCTCGCAGGTACAGCCGGCGCAGGTGGTAGCGGAGTTCCTTCTTGCCGACGATCCGATCCCACTCCACGCACCAGTTATGCTCGTCGCCCGGCTGCCAGGTGTTGACAGGTTTGGGTGCAGGTTCCGCTCCGAAGAACTTGTCCAAGCACAGGCTCACGTCCAAGTTGCGGCCGAGCGCCTTGTCCCAGTACTGTGTTGCATCGCAGCCGGGATCGATGCGAGGAGCGCCTTCGAAGTAGTCAGCGGACCAGATGAGGTACGCGCTGCGAGGGATGCCCGCGTTAGCTAGCACCTTCACTAGAGCAGCGATGTTCGAGAATGAGGAGTAGAAGATGGCGGGGAGCGCAGCCGACTTCTGAGCGTAGTTCTTGAACCACCCCGGCGCTTCTGCATTCGTCGCGTCACCGTTCTCCACATCAAGACAGCGAGCGTACTCGTGTGCGTTGATGGCGATGCTCAGGTGATGCGCCTTCGGAAAGCGCGTGACCAGCGCATTGTACGTCGGCCATTTACCTGAGGTGTATCCCGCAACAGCTTCGGCATCTGCTGGTATCTGACTAACATCTACACTGTCATACATTGTTATCAAGTTGCTCGCCTCCGTTGCGATTGAAGTCTCCGACAAGTGCGACAGCTACGATGCCCACTCGCATTGGTACTGGTGTTCCGCTTGCTGTATAGGTGACCATTGCGACAATGCGTCTTCCGGCGATGTCCAGAGCCAAGGCCCCCATCATCCTCAGCGCGAGCTAGGACAGCACAAGCTTGCGCCGTACGTCGTGTGCCGAGCAAAGGTATCACTAACCGCAAGAACTCCGCGACTGTCTCCCGTTGACGGATACGCCATACGTACAAAGACTTCCGTCCGGGCTTGCGGGACTGAACTGTAACTCCCGGTGAAGGAAACAGCTCTTGGATTCGATCGATGATATCCCGATCAGTCATTCCGACGTATACACACACGCCGCGATCGTAGACGCCAGCCGATCCCTCACCCTCAAAGATTCCAGCTAACCACCCAAGGTCGATATCGTCCATCACTCAAGTGTACCTGCTAGAGCTAGGTTGTGCGCCGTCTTGATCCGGCTGTGCATCTCGTTCATCAGTGCGTTGGTCGCGGAGTAGATAGCGAACTCTTGGCAGTTTACCTCCAGCTCGATCCGCTTCACCTCAGGCTCACCGCTATCGACCTCCAAAACCAACCGAACGCCAGGCATCAGGAAGTCACCATGTACCAGAGCAACGCGGAAGCGATGCCAGCGGCGTATCCGATAAGGAAGTAGTAGACTGCCATCAGTCGCCCATGTGCGAGTCGGGCATCAACGGACCGCCGGCGCCTCTGCGAATGGCGCTCTCCTGCTGATCGCTGAGTGGGCGCGGGGGAGAATCCTCAAGATCGACTGCCGCCTCCGCGGCTAGGCGGCGAGCAAGATCGCCAATGAAGTCGGGCATCGGCGCGCCGAAGATCTCTTCGACCCTAGCGCGATCGAATCCGACCTCGACCAACTGCTCCTCGATCGGGAGCCCTGCAGCGCGCCGTGCGACGTTCGGGCCGGGCGACTCAGAGAGAAACTCTCCGGGCTTCGGCATCAACCCGCCTATCTTGTCACTCAACCGCACTTCATCGGTAAGCGCCTTCGGCCACACGTCGCCGTTCTCCGCACGCTTCCGTTCCTCGTACGGTGTAACCACGCGCTCGATCAGATCGAGCTTGGTGCCCTCCAACGCACCTAGGCACTCAGCGAGCCGGGCGTACTTGAGCCCACGGTGATCGAGGTACTCCGCGAGTACCTGCTGAATCGCGTAGGTTAGCTCGCCAGGATCGTTCGGCGTCCAGCCGTTATCGATCCCTCGCCTCTGCTTGTCAGTGATGTAGGGCAACAGAATAACCTCGGTGCGCGATTGTGGCAGCTACCGGCTCTTCGAGCAGGCGACGGCGCTCGCCGGGGTCCACCTCTAGGATCAACCGAACGCCACTCATGCTGGCGGTGATACCAAGGCGAGAACTAGCAACGCAGCGATGAGCACGCCGACAGTCGCCCAACCGAACGCGTCCGGCCACGGCCGCATCAGCCGCCCACCGTGTACTTGCGACGTGTAACAGCTATTCGCTGGTGCTCCTCCGAGCGCAGCGATTCAGGCGGGCCACCACCAAACTGCTTGAGCACAGTCTGCTGCTCAGGTGTGAGCGGTAGAGACTCCCCCACGCCGAAGATCTCTTCGACCCTAGCGCGATCGAATCCGACGATCAGATCGAGCTTGGCGCCCTCCAGTGAACCGATGCACTCAGCAAGCACCTGGTAGCCAAGGCCCCGATCTGTGACGTAGCGCAGCAGGCACTGCTGCAGATCGTACGTCAGCTGGCCGGCGGTCATAGGGTGGTTGGTGTGTCTGTCAGAGCCGTCTAGCCGGTCGCGGGTCTGCTGGTCGATGTAGGGCATTAGAACTGCACCTCCATCGCCTGCCGTATTGGATTCACACCAACGAAGCCCCGCGCACGGTGCACGAGATCGCACACCTTCAGCTGCTCGTGCATCGCACTCACAACTGAGTTGCGTTCAACGATCGCCTTGCGCTGGCCTTTCGCCTTGCGTGTGTAGGTGCGCGAGCGCAGCGTGGCGGATGCGTGTCGAGCAGCTGCGAGCTGTACTGTCGCCTCCAGCTCGATCGGCCGTTTCACTGCGACGGTTCCGGTTTTGGCTGCGATCACCGCAAGCACGTTCTTCTGCGAGCGTTGTCCACGGCGCCGTCGCTCCGCACGGTTTAGCGAGCGGTATTCGTCAGGGCCAATCTTGACCATCGACACGTCACCTATCTGACGCATGGCGTTGATGGTGCCCTGCCGCTCGGTGCGCCCCTTCTTGCTCCAAGTCTTAGGTTCAAAGACCATCGGGCTATTGGCGGTGTCGAGCTTCATCACCTGACAGCCTGGGCGCACGACCCTGCTGGTCAACGGCCGGCGCTGCGTGGTCGTGCTCATCAGCGATTCTTCGAGTCGTAAGTGTGCGGACTGGAATGAGCGTGTGCTGACGTGCACTGCATCGGCGTCTCGGCGTAACGGGGAATGTGTGCGAGATTCTGCGTGCAGCGAACAAACGACTCTTTAACAAGTACGTTATCGATTAGCTTTGCCATCTCGGAACCTCCATCTCGAAATGTAAGTTGCGCGGCCACGCTGTGCCTCAAACCGCGCCTAGCCCGTAGAGCCTACCAGCTCAAGCGGTCTGCGTCAACGCGTCGATTTTGTTAAGCGCGTACTTGACCGCCGGCCCTGTCTGTGAGTAGGTGTTGCGGATGTGTTTCAACGCATCAATGGCGAGCGCTAGCCTCTGCTCGGCCAGCTCTGCGCGGTCGTACTCACGGTGGTGGTCAGCGTAGCCGTCATCCATCTGAGACCTCCTCAGTCGGGCAGCAGTACAGCGCGTGTGCTCTCGATCTTCGCCGCAGACCATAGTGCGCCTGGTACGTCCTCAAGCAGCAGGCCGTACAACTCTTGTTTCTCTTTGCGTGTTCCACTCCATCGTAGTTCAAGGTCAGCGACAGCGGAGGGAGTGAGGTTCTCCGCGTTATCGAACGTTGACCCGCCAGACGTGACAACGCTGCCGTCATCCCTGCTCGTGAATTGTAGGAGTAGTGGAACTGGGGCCGGTGTGGTTGTCACTACGGTTTGTGCCCGCCCCTTACGGAGGGCAGGGAAGAGGTTGTCGTACATTTCACTGCTGGACCATTGGGCGATCTCGTCTGCCCATAGCCCGTAGAGGTTCGGTCCACGACCTGCAGTAGGCGCCTCTGCGGAGTAGCCGACGATAACAGCGTCGTTATCAAGACGAATCAGTCCGCTTGACTTGTTGTAGCGGTCATCGCTACGGCGCATCCCCAATGCGGTGAGGATCCCCGCGTCCCCGTCCTCACCAAAGCAGACTCGCTTGACAGCATCGAACGTCGGAGCGACAACCGCCCATTCACTGTTTGGTGTCGAGCGCGCTTCGTGAGCGATCCACTCAGCGCCGGCTCGGGTCTTGCCGAATCCACGGCCAGCCATCATCACCCATACCCGCGCCTCACCAGCAACGAATGCGGCGGGCGGGCGCTGCGCCACTCTGGCGTGGTTGTGGTCCCAGCCGCGGTGGGGTTTGCCGTCGCAGGTGGGTTTGTCGCAGTACCACGTCGAGCTTGGCGCTACGGACTCATCGAACAGATCAGCGACGCGGCTACCGACGCCCATCGTCCGGCTTCTGCACCAAATCGAACACGTTGGCGAGCGTGCGCAGCCGCGGTATCTCCTCCTCGCGGTATTCCCTGCTCGTACCCATTCCACCGAACGAGTCGCCCTCGGAAGTGTCGACATGGTGCGCGGAGTCGTACGGCTCGCTGTGAACGTCAGGCGCGACCATCTCAACCCTTCCTAACGAAGCCGTGACCGTGCAGCAGGCACCACAGCCGGACACACCATACGGGGAAGGTCCATATAGGAGCATCTACTTCGTGCAGCGTGGTCGTTACTCCTCGTTCCTGACCCGGCTCGGCCAGCTTGTCAATACGGATGACACTTACCTGCTCTTGGAAGCCAAACTGAGTACCTTGAACGTCGATGTATACCTCACCCACGTAAGCCATCAGTCCTCAGTTTCTTGGCAGGCGCCGAGTGTCTCAGTCAACCAAAGATCACACAGCTCGAACGTTTCACGCTTGGTGAATCCTTCAGTGCGCAGCTGGCGGCGAAATGTGCCTAGCAGTTTCGCTGTAGTGTCGAGCCCGATCAGGCCAGCCTCCACAGCAGTGTCCTTGATCGGCTCGACGGGCAGGCCCGGCTCGATGGCCTTCATGGCGCCAGGACCAGAACGAGATCGAGCACAGTGAAGTAGAACACTGCGATCCACAGCCATGCGATACGTGCGTCTGCGCTCATTTCACTCCTCCTCAGCTGTACTGTCGATTGCGGTGAGACGCTTGCGCATGTTGACAAGCATCGCGGCGTCGATTGTCACTTTCGCATCTTCGAGAATACCGCGCATTGCCTCGTAATAGAGGCGCGCTTGGCTTTCCTCGATGCGCACCAACCGCTCAGCGATGCCGGCGCTGATCGCATCCTTGGAGTAGCGGTTGCGGCGATCCATCGCCGCGTGTCTAGCCTTGATCCAAATGTTCAGCTCGATCGGCGCGAAGGTACGCTCCTCAACCTCGATACCTGGGTTCTCGCCCTCCTTACCTTCATCGAGCGGGCGGTGCTTGACCGTGACTGGCCGCACAAGAATATCGTTGGCTTCGATCTCCGAGATTCTCAGTGAGTAAATCTCGATTTCACGTGAGACGATACTGATATTCTGAAGAATCGCCTTGAACGGATCGACCGGCTTCATCGTAGTCAGATCGCCCAGCACCAGATCCTTGGTGAGAGACGTTGCCGCCTCCAGCTGCGCGGCCTTGATCCCACTTGATGTGCTGCCACCATGCCGCGAGCAGCGGCCGTACCCTAGGTGAACAGTGCGAGCGCCGGCCCTACACCCGCAAGTGCCGCGCTTGGATTTCGTGATCGCGCCGCAGAGTTTCTTGTCGGGGCCAGCTTTCGCCATCACTAACGCTCGCCATCGGGGCTTGTTATGAATAGGAAGTCGTACACGTCTCGCAGCAGCCCCGGATGCCGCGGTCTGAAGACCTTGTGAAACAGCTTGTCACGCATCGCGTACATCAGTCAGGCCATCCTGGTCCGCTGGTCTGGTTCGCCAGCTCCGCTAGCACGTCACCGTGGCAGGCAGCCGGCTTGCACCAGCAGCCGAGCACCTTGCCCCGTAGTTCCTCGATGCACTCCAGCAGGTCGGGCTGTGTCCTCAGCCACGCCACGTACTTCGCTATGACCTGCTCGCGTGTGCCGTCACGGCCCACTACGTATGGGTTGCCCCACTTGGACGGTCGCCCGATGAACACGTTATACGGCGCCTTGCGAAAGTGAACCACGCGAGGAGTCATCGCCGTGCCCACCGTCGAGCGGGCTCGCGTAGCAGCAGTCGATAGACCACATCAGCAGCCAAGATCCCAGCGCTCAATGTCGCAAGCACACGTTTCAATACGATCGCCCAGAATCTTTATCGAGATGGAGCTTCCTGTTCTTAGCATATCTGTGCTGTTGCGTATCGGGTGGCACGTACGCGACGCGCCCCTCAGCAGTAAGCTCTGTATAGGGCGTCGGAGAACCGCCAACGGCGGGGAAACACAACGCCTCTGATGCTGACTTCGGCGATATATCTGGCAGCGCCCGAATACGAGCGCTTTCCCGCAAGAGATGAGAGGCTTCTGATCGCGTAGAAGGCATCACGAAAACCAGTCAACCAAGCTGTCGATCGGCTTCTGTGCCGAGACTGCTTTGGGCCGTGCGAGCCACTATAGCACACCCTCAGCAAGCGCGTCAAGCGCCTTTTTAGCGGCATGCAGCCTGGTCCTAGCGCGCTGTTTTAGCCGGCGTTGCTGCTGCTTTGCCGCGATATACGCATCTGCGGCTTTCGCAAACCGGGCTAGCTCCTCATCGCTAACGGTCGGTTCATCCATCATCACCGTCTTTTTTCCGGTTTTAGTTCTACGTTGCTGGCCGGCATAATCGCGGTCATCTCCCATTCCTGCATGTGCTAGAAAGCGCGGCCTATCTGAATGATCACCTATCTCGATCTCGACTACCCACGCCTCCTCCACGTTCGCCGGCCATGCCTCTTTCAGTGCCTTCGCCCTAACATCTGCGAGCGCCAACCGCTTACATGCCTTGATTGTGAACTTCTCTCCATCCTTGGAGTAGCACTTCCCGACATCAGCGTGCTTAGGCTCCTCGAAGCGCCACACTTTGTGCTGGCTCTCTTCCTTCAACTTCAGCAGCTCCGCAACGCTCAGTCGCATGGAGCGTACTCCTCGTACTGTCGAGTTACATTCTCTACATCGGCTAGGTAGCAACCTAGCTCAATGGACTGAATCCCATCAGTAATACGGCGCAAGGCGAAAGATGGCATCTCTACCAGCGCTTGTTCATCGATCTCCAGCAGCACACGAATCGCTCGCGTCACAGGGTCAACCGTTGAGAGCAGTCGATTCCCCTTCAGGTCCTCCAAGTCCAGAGACAGAATCTCAGCAGTACCGTCCATCCCCGCGGCCTTCTCGTACAGCTTTGCACGTTCGAGAAAATACGCCGCACTCTCGACGTGATCTTTCGCCATCCTGATTTCTTTCTTTGCGATCTCCAGTGCCTTCTTTGCCTTCATGGTTTCCTCCGTTCAGGGTCGCGGGCAATAATCGTTCCAAGCCGATTCTTGATTCCGACACACAGTACGTGCGCCGGCAGTTTCACATCCACCAGCAGCATCAACCGTCCTGCGTCGTCTGTTCCCTCGCGCTCCATTACGCAAACAGAACTCCGTTTGCAACAGCCAACAGAACACAGCCGACTGCCAGTTTCACATCTGACTCCTGCGTTGCCAGCAGCAGAAACGACACCGCGATTACGACTATTAGGATCGCCTTCATCGAAGATTCCATTCGCGATCTTTGCGCCAGACTCCTGCGAGCCGACGCGAGCGTTCCCTCGAAGCGCTCTTGATGCGCTTCGGTGCTCTGGTACCACCCAACGCTTTCGTTACAGCGCGCAGTCTCTCCAGCGCCAGCTCAACGGCTCGCGGGGTGAGGAGCCAGATACGGAACGCCCCACCTGCAGGATTCACACCAAGCGCGACGCCTTGCCGTTTGTCAGCAGTCAGCAGCACAGTGTGCACCTGGTAGTTGATGACAGCGGGCTTGTCAGACTCATCCATCGGTGCTCACCTCCAAGTGCCGACCAGAGCAGATGCGATCGTCGGTCCCGAGATCGTGCAAAGCAAAGGACAGCAGGCAGAGGCACTGCCACGTCGCATGAGCCATGTGCGGGAGCCCGCTTTCCTCATCTATCTCACGCCCTGCCCAGAACTCATGTACGTGCCGCTGTAGCGCGTCGTAAGAGAGGTGCCAGTCGAAGCCGCGCATGTAATTCAGGTAATCATACTTCGCTGCGCCAAAGCCGGCGACCAACGCCACTTGGAGGAGAGCTTCCGGATCGAGCGCGCCAAACTGCGCGGGCTTGCTGCCCTTCTGCCCGCCTGTGGTTGGGTCGGTGACTCTCACCTCACCGTCGGCTGCAGCCGGCTTTGTCGCGTCGTCATGCCCGTGTGCCACGTCGATTAGGTCAACGTGAACCTCGTTGAGTGACGGGAACTCTAGAATCGGGACACCGCATAGGCGCGCCACGAATGTCTCCAGCTTGGCGCCGCGCGAGGTGTGCCAGCCCGGTAGTACGACGATCGCTTCGATGCCCTCGTCAGCGATGAGCTTGACATCGCGGGCCAGCAGATCACCCCACGATTCATTTGCGGCGTAGTGCGAGGCGTCGCCGTCTAGTGATTCTTCTGCTGCTTTTTTCGCTGCTGGGGAATCAAGCTCAGCAGGTGATACCACCACATATCCTTTAGACCGCAAGTCATCAGCGGCAGCATGGAAAGCGGGAAAGTTGAATTGTGCGTGTCCTGTCATCGGGCCGCAGAGGTAAATCGTATCAAATCGCTCCATCAGACCTCCATCTTATTCCGAAGCATGTAGTAGTAAAGGTGAAGCAACGCATCACTCGCATGTCCACTCTTGTGTTTCCACTCGATCCCACGTGCTTTGCACTGAGCCCGTGTGGGTTGCTTCGCCGCTGCGGATTGTAGCGTAATCGGCACTCCAGCACAAGAGCAGAGCCATCGAATAACGCCGATCATCTCAACCGTTCGCATCGGGCTCCAGCTAAGCGCAGGCGCGCTGCCAGGGTATAGGCGGAACTCCTCCACAACTACCTGATCTAGCTCCACTACCAAACCCGCGAACCTCGGCAGCCAATCAGCAGCCGCTACCTCCTCAGCAGTAACCTCCCCATCATCGTATTGCGCGACGCCGACATGACTGTCGCCAGGATCAACCGCAAGTATCTTCATGCGAAAGTCTTTAGGGTGTGGTGAGTGTGACAAAGCAATTGGAGATTTGAGGTATCACCGCGCGCCGCACGCAACCACTCACTGCGTTGTGACTTCCTTGCGAGATACACACAAGGGATAATGTGGTCAAGCTCTAGCAGCTCATCTGTTCCACAAACTACACAAACACCGCCGAGGGCAACCATTCCGCGTACCTTTGCGGTACGGCGGCCTCTGCGACCTTCAACACGACGGGCGATTAGTGTGTCTTGATAATACCCACGTGCTTTTGCCCGCACGGCTTCTGCATTCTTCTTCCGTTGCTCCCGTTTCCAGCGCGCTTGGCGCTCTCGTTGTGCGGCCGGTGTCTTGTATGTGTTCATCTAAACTCCCTTAGAAATATCAATTACCATGGGGATTTTGAAAAGTCCGCTAGCACGCGCGGACGCTTTCGCTGCTATTAGCTTAGCGGTTTTCGTAGCAGTTTTACTAGGGAGTTCAAGTGTTATCGAATCGTGAACGGTTAGAACCAAAGTCCCCGGATGCTCCTTATCTACTTCTACAAGCCAGAGCCGCAACCATGCGGCTAGACTGCCTTGGACGATGCGATTGAAGCCAGTGTGGGGCCAGTCTCCATCTGCGAGGTAAGATCGGCTTTCGAACTCTGTTGCTGGAAGAATGCGTACGTAGCCGCGCTCACGGAATATTCGCTCGGCTCGCCTGTACGCACGCACAACCTCTGGGTACGTCCTCCGCCACTGAGAAACTAGCTCCGTAGCTTCGTCGAGACTCAAATGGATGTTCGCCTGCTTCGCGAGTAGTGCTTGAAAGCTTTCGCCTCCGATCCCGAATATAGAACTAAAGTTGAGCTGCTTGCCAATATTCCGCTTGTGCTTCCAATCCGGGTCATCGGGAGTAATTCCCATTATCTCTTCTGTGGTTCGTCCATGGAAGTCGACGCCTTCAGTGAGCATTTGCTGCATCCGTACACAGTCGCTGTAACGTGCCGCGCACCTAAGCTCTGCTTGGCTCATATCGAACGAGACAAGCGAGTAGCCTTTCTTTGCGAGCAGCAGGTCACGTACACCGACCATCCCCTTCTCGATTCTATTACCTTGTGGGAGGGCTTGTAGATTTACGCGCTCGACAGACAAGCGGCCCGAACGTGCTCCGCTGTCGTTGCTTCCAGCTCCGTGAAACTTGACCTGCCTGTACCTGCAGCGTAGGCGCCCGTCTTCCCCTAGCTTTTCAACGAAACCCTTATACCACATTGAAGCTGCGCGTTTGGCTTTCGTTGCGTCTCGATACTCTGCAGCAAACTCGACAGGCGGATCCTCAGCGGCCCATTCGCGGATCTGCTCAGCGTCGATCGACGGGGCGCCAGTTGGTGTAGTGCGCTCAGGAAACAGGCCCTGCTCTAGAAAGTATTTACGAGCGCCGGCAGAGGTCAGCTTGAACGGAAGCACCGCGATGATATCCTCGACCTTGTGCTCCATCTCTTCTGCGGCCGCTATCGATCGTACAGAATCGTACCCGAGCCCTCGCTGCTCCATGCGCATCAGCACCACTGCTAGGTCGAACTCCCGCCGGCACTCTTTCAACAAGCGCTGTAGCTCCTCCTTCGGCTCTTCCTTGAAGTGCAACTTCTGCTGCTCGTACAGCGCGAAGGTCGTCTCGGCGTCGACTGTCACATACTCCTGGATTACTTTCCACGGCACGAGGTCATATCGGTGCTTAGGCTTTTTCGCATGTTGGAGCCATTCGCGAACGGCGTTGAGACCTTCCTTCTGCCCTATCCCCAACTCGCGTGCGGCGTTGTCTAGCCCCGCTGAGCTATTCGGGCGCCACACACGGTGAGCGATCATGGTATCCCATAGCAGCTGATCTCCAAGATCCACTCCGTCCCAATGCCGGGTGCCGGCGTGTATCATGATCAAGTCGAACGCCGCATTGTGGAATACGAGCTGTTTCTTACTCAGCAGCCACAGCAGTTGCTGCCAGTCGTCCTCGTCCAGGTTGGGATCGTCTTCGGTGTCCTCGAAGGTCATCTGGTTTTCTTCTGCTTTGCGGCGCTCCTCGTACCGTCGCTTGGTCGTCGCCGGCTTATCCCTCACTCCTTGATCGTAGGGCAGTGCGATCGAACCGCTCCCCCACGCGCACGCCACACACGCGACTCGCGCGCCATCATCTGGAAACAATCCAGAAGTCTCTGTGTCTACCGCAACTACCTCCGCGGCTGCCAGTCCCTCCCAGTCGTACATCTAGAACAGGCCTTCCTGAGCAAGTCGATCTTCGATAACCTTGATGTACTTCGGGTTTAGCTCGATCAGCACCGGCTCTCGATTCTCCTCACGAGCGGCTACGCCCGTACTGCCTGACCCCGCAAACGGGTCCAGCACCGACTCACCAACCTTGGTCGAGTTCAGGATCAACGACCGTAGCACACCAGTGGGCTTTTCCGTCGGGTGGTACACCATCTTGCGTATGCCTGCTACCTCGATCACGTTTCCCTGGTTTCTACGTTCTAGAGCGCGCTCCTCGCCTTTTGGAGCTGGCTTGTGCGCGAACTGGATTAGCTCAGTCATGGGATGGTACCCGCCGACTAGGTCGCCCATTCCTCCCTGGCCCTTGTTCCAGATTAGCATCCGCTTGAGGTTGAAGCCAGCCTCGATGATCGTTGCGCGAAACTCTCCTACGTAGTGCTCGGAGCAGAACACATAGATATGTGCTCCTGGCTTCAGTGCGCGATACGCAGCCTTCATCCAACCCAACTGCCACTCTGGATCGAACTCTGCATCGTTTGCAATATCATCCATCTTGCCGGTCGACGGTGCCCAATCCCCCTCCTTGTTACGAACAAAAGAACCTTTTCTTTTATAAGCGATACCGTAGGGTGGGTCTGTTACCAGGCAATCGATACTGCCCGCCTTCATCTTCGCCATCACCTCGACGCAATCGCCCTGCGTTATCTCAGGATACATTCAAGAGCCTCCTATCGTAGTTTCCATCGGTCTTCGATCGCTCCGTGCTCACCTGCGCAACGCTCATGATCGATAAGCACACGTGCGGCTCGTATCACCTCACGCACTCGGCGTCGTGACCAGTCGAGTTCTTCTGCAAGCTGTGAAGTGTTGCGCCAATCTGCTATCTCCCCAAGATGTTTGAGAAGCGTTCGGCAGTCGTTTACACGCCTGCGCTCGACTGCTCCTCCGGGATATGCGCTCTGGAAGTTGAAAGCCTCGCCACTCATGTTTGACCCCCCAGCCCAAAAATATGGGGTCGTATGCGCGATCGTGCGTGTGTGCGCCCGCGCCCACACACACGCATGAACGCCTCATAAGTAGACAGGGGGGTCAAAGTAACAATCTCTATATACTATAGGGGTTTAGAGGGTCAAAGGATGAGGTCAAGTAGGAGGTCATGTGGGGGGTCATCAATGCCGATTGAAGTTCTGAGTGAAGCCAGTTTCGGACAGAAGAGCGCGAATGTCGCTTCCCTTGCGACCCATCAAACAGGCCTCCGTAAATGGGCAACGCCACCCACATCGGTCTGGATCCGGGCTGCGCGGCGGTAGTGCCCCCCCAACTTTGCCCCTCTGTCCGACCCCGTACGCGGTCTTGAATGTGGTCAAAGCCTCCTGCGCCATCACCTCCAGCTCGTGCTCAGTACGAGTCGTGAGGTGCCTCTTGAACCGTTCATCCGGGCTCATCGGCCGCTTGAGTTTGTAGCTTCTGCAAGCGTTGTAGATAACACCTCTGATATCGTATCCGGCCCGCCTTAGGAGCAGCGTGTAGATGCCCATCTGGTCGTCAAAGTCGAGCGCGCGCTGCTTAGGAAGTTCACGACAGGTCTTGTGGTCTACGACCCACAGCCCTCCACCGGCTGAGTGGTCCCGAACCAGCAGGTCCACAACACCCTTCAGCTTGAACGTTGAGCGCCGGCCGTTAGGCAGCATCAACCACTCCTCAACCCGCTCCTCGACCGCGAGCACCTCCCATTGCTTGTCCTCACCGTAGAGGTCCAAGTAGCCCTTGTAGATCCACTTGACCGTATCGGTCTCCTCGCAGTCCTCAGCCGCGTCGAGCACGTCCCACGGGCCTACGGTCTGATCCACCCCACTACTGCCAAGCGTCGTCGCGAGAGCGCTGTAGTGGGCCTCTAGCACGCTGTGAAACAGCTTGCCGCGGGACAGCGCTGGGCTGATGGTCTCGGGCTGCCAGCGCTCCTTATACGCCAGGTGCGCCTTGAGCCGGCACTGCCGGATGCTGTCAAGCTCCGAGTAGCTCACCACGTGCGTGCTCTTGCGTGATGGTGTGACCGGCTGTTTGACCGCAGCCTCTCGTGCGGCGACTACATCTAGAACACTCATTTGACATCCACCGTTTCCCTTGGTCGAAAGCATTTAGGGACAAACCGATCGTCTGTCCAGACCTTGATCCAACCGTCCTTATGCTCGATCGAGGTCACTGTGCAACGGGGGATCACCTCCCCATGAATTACATCACCTATACACAAGTCGATTGCGTGAACCATGCTCATGCTGTGACCTCCTGCTCGTTGCTCCACCCGATTAGCTCTTCGAGATCCGTCTCTAGCTTGTTCAGTTGTTTGCGTGTGGGGCCTGTGCGTGGTGTCACCGGGTTCTCTTGGCACTGATGCACGCCGATGAGTGCCTTGTTACACGCTAGCCGGAATGTGGTGTGGTTGTAGCGCCGTTCCTCAGAGGTCATACTGTCTGCTCCAGCGGCCCAGCGTCGATGTCAACGATGTTGTCGATTTCGTATGCGAGGCACTCCATCCACGCGACGGAGAGCGCGCCCACCTGCTTGACCTCCGTATAGATGGCAACGAGGCTGGGATCACCGTCCTGTACAAGCCCCGCACGCGTTAGCAGGTTCTTGCCTACCTCTGCGACCTCCTCCATGACCGCCGCTAGCTTCAGTGCGTCCGGCATCTCAGGATCAGCGAGAGTGTGCTTGAATCGCCCCTCACGCTTCAGTTTCTCTTGGCGGACGCGCTCGGTATGCACCATTTCCAACTGGTGGTGTGTATCGTTCACTTCGACCTCCTTCGCGTTTCGCGGAATCTTACCACAATCGTGCCTCGCGGTCAAGCCTCAGAACGTATCAGAACCTGCGCTGCGATGTCGTCTGGTAGACGCCAGTAGTTAGCGCCGCCGGACCCTGTTGAGTAAGAGAAGTAGCGTCGGTCAACACCTTTTTTTCGCCCGCCGGCTCCGATCGCCTTCGCCTGTTGCTGGAGCGCCTCCGCTGACGCCGTGCGCTGGTCGATGCGACCGTAGTGAATGTCACTCCACCATTCTGCCAGCAGTGAAGGATTGAACCACAGGTCGTTCTTCTGTGCGCGAATGAACACTGGACTAGCTGGTCGCGAGCGGCTAGTGTCCGGTCCCAGCGGCTGCTTAGGGCGCCCGAGGCGCTTGATCGCAGCGGGCAGCAGCTGCATCGTGAGGCTGTTGTCAGTGGGATCGTAGTTCTCAAGCTGCTCAGCCACCCACCCCTCTACGTGGCGTTCGATCCAATCGCTGCTCTCGTAGTCAACCAGTGAGCGCAGCACCCACACACCTAGCCGCATGACTGTGAGCTTGTCCATCAGGCGCCCGTCACCCTCACGTAGTGCGAGCGCCTTGGCTGGGATCTCAGGCACGAGTTTCAAGGCGTTCACCATAAACGTGCCGGCGTAGTCGCTCAGGGTTGGATGCGTACGCTTCAGCTCTACGATGTCCTGAAACTGTGAGTAGTCGCCGTGCAGGCTGCGCCGGCCTACAGGTGAGGGGACCTCCAGCCCTATCGAGCGATCGAGCAGCGCCTTCTGACCGTGCAGGCCGAGCGACTCACCGCTCACACACAGCGCCGCTACCAGTTGTACGGAGATCTGGTCCGACTGGTTGAGTGCCTTCTTTACCACTGACCCACCAACAGTGGTGCTGCGAATCAGCTCCCCTAGCGCATCGAGATTGTCTAGGTCATCGACCCACACGATTCCGGATCGGTGCGCGCTCAGGTAGTCTCGCATGGCGGCTCGTGTGGGGTTGCTGTTGCCCTGCGTGTTGCCGGCTAGTTCAAGCATCAGAGGAAAGAAGCCGGTGGTCTTGCCGCTCTCGCTCGGCGCCTCCAGAGCCATGAATGGGAACTGGGAGAACTCGCGTGCGATCTGGGGCTTGAGCAGGCAGGCTGCCCACCACGCCCCAAACACAGCAGCCACTCGTTCGTCGTGGAACGTGAGCACCTCCTGCAGCGTCGCGCGAGCGTCGTGCTCGGCGCCCTCTAGCCCGTACACGTACGGCGCCCACTGCCTTACCCGTGGCGCTGGTCGCACCGCCTCGAAGGGCGCGAAGCCGTCCGCGCGTAGGAGCCCCTCGTGCGTGATAAAGGCGCGGGACTCCTCGTGCCACCCCAAAGCGGAGACGGCGAGCTGTACCGGCGGGCTCTGGACCTCCAGATAGCGCACCAGACGGGCGCCTGAGGCCATCCCGCGGGGGTAGATGCCGTCCGGTGCCGCTAGGCTGCAGCCAAAGCCTGCAAGCCACTGTACGAGCGCTTTGTTGTCGCCCAGCGTCTTGCTGGAAACGTCGCCCTCGTAAATGCGATCCTGCGTGCGGATCTCGACGTGGTACAGGCGCGTTTCGTCTTGCATCTCGAAGATCCCGATGGCGCGCAGGTCTGCATTGAGCCACGGTGCAATCGCCGCCTGCCAGCCACCATCAGCGTCGCGTTCGCGGATCTGCGTGAGGATGCGTGTGTTGCCGCTCATCAACCACCCTGACTCTTCGGTGCAGTTGGCTACGCGCCAGCTGCCACCCTCACCCTCAGGCGCCGCGTCCGGTGCTGCCCTGCCCTCCTTTGCCTGCTCCGCCTCCCAGATTGACCGGATGAGCTTCTCGATCTCGGCGTCCTCAAGGTTGATCTGCTGCCCGAGTCCGCGGACTGTCTCTTCGAAGGCGTCCTGGTGCTTGAGTTCGACGGCGTAGTGACCGGCGACGCGGGCGAGCCAATTGTTTCTACCGCCCTCCTCCGGTGGGTTGGCGAGCAGGTGGGAGAGCAGCGATGACGGCCCGGTCGCCTTCGTCTCTCCCTTCGTCTCGCTGGCCCACAGCTCAGCCGGCGCGTCCTTGAGCGCCTCAGGACCGCGGCCTTGACCCCATCGGTAGACGCGCCCGGTTGGGTGGATGCTGGGCGGAGCCACAACTCCACCACCCTCTGCACGGAGGTCCCACTTGCCGCTGTCTCCTCCGGGGCTCGATCGCCCTTTGTGCACTTCACCCTCGCCAAGCCTGAAGTAATAATGCTTGCCGCGGCCGGTGCTGACACAGGAGGTTTCATCGAGCACGTCTCCAAGCCGCTCACGCCAATACTCGGCCGCGACCTGATCGTCACAGTCGAGCACGGCGAGCCGGCTGATCGAGCCGGTGATAATGAAGATGTTACGATCCTTGGAGAACGCCTCTTTCAGCTCCGCCTTGGTTGCGGGCTCCGTCTGTGCGGCCTTCCAGCTGCCTAGTGGCGCCTTGCCTGCCAGCGGTGCTGCGACCACACGCCACCCAAGCTCATGGAGACTGAGCGCGTCCTTGAGCTTAGCCACGGCGGACTATGCCTCGATCAATTCGCGCGGAACGTCGAAGGCTTTGGAGACCGCGTCTACGAACTTGTCATGGTCGGCGGCTTCCTTGTCCTTGAGGTTGCATTCGTCGTGGTCACCGTCGCAGAGCACACGGAAATTGCCGGTGGTCTTGCCATCAACCTGAATCGTAATCCCGGCCCACAGCTCCTCACCCTCAGTCAGCCCGAGCCGCTCTAGGTCGAAGTGTGACAGCCCGATTCCGTAGCTCGTGTGCTTGGGGTTCTCCACGTCGTGCGTAGCGACCGCTCGCCGCCAGCGCTGCAGATTCTTACCCATTGCACTCATTTGGGTGCCCTCAGTAGGTACTCCAAGGCTGCAGTGTGGCCGTTGCGATAACCCGGCATCAGAACATAAAGCTGTGGGTCAACCATCCCTTCCAGCGCTCTCCTAAAACCCTTCTCAAATGCTGTCATCCGGCCCTCATTTCTCAAGTAGGGTTGGGCGCCTGCATCTATCAGGTCTTTCATACGCAAGCTACCAGCGGGGAGGGGACCGGTGAGAAACCCCCACGCGAGCTGCGGCCCATGTAACACTTACGCTACGGCTTAGAAGAGATCCTCACCGTCCGCGCCCTTGACCGCCCCTGTGGTCTGCTCGGCCTCGGGGATCTCGAACTCCTCGTCAGCAGCCGTCACGCGCTGAATCGTGTTATTGATTTTCCCCTTGCCGGCGCCCTGCTGCTGCGTCTCCGACCCGACCACCAGCCGTATGACCTGCCCACACAACTCGTCTGTGTCGGTCTTGCTGGTCACACCGAATGCAGCAAACATCTCGTTCAGCTTGAACTCGGCTGCAGGTGAGAGAGAGGTGTTCGTCCAGAGGCGCCGGTTGAGGTAGGGCTCCTCTACGATCTCGAACTCCCACATCCAGTAGTGAAACCCAGAAGCTCCCGCGTTCTCGCTGACTGTGACCTCGCGGAGTCTGGCGTGGTAGACACCATCCTCAAGCGGCTCGAATGAACTCTCTGCCGCGTCTACTGACTTCGCCTGCTTTGCATTTAGCTTCGGCATGTGTTACTCGCCCTCCTGTGTTTGATTTTTCTTTTGTTTGAGTTGTTTGTGTCGTTCGACGTGGCACGGCTGACAAAGAGAGACACACTTCGCAATCTCCGCCTCAACCGCCGCTACGCTTTGTCGCGCTACTGCGCCGAGCGGGAACAGCTTAGTGGCTGGGTCTACGTGGTGCAAGTGCTCAGGCGGCGCACCGCAATCTACACACGATACACGAGCTGCTGCTACAAGCGCCCGTAGCTTGGCCGCCCTTCGATTTGTGGATGCGTTCTTCATCGGACGGATTCGCTCGATATTACGAGTCCGATAGTCTAGCCACACCTCCGGGTGTCGAGCGTAGTACTCCTTTGCTTTCGTGACAAATCGCTCTTTGTCTTTTGCATAGTAGGCTTTCAGGTAAGCGGCTTGAACAGCCGGATCCGCGTAAGGCATTACTTCGCCGCCTGCGCTTCTTTGTGCTCCGCAACTACCTTTCGAGCACCGATTATTACAGGATCGGTCTCAGAAGTGAGCGCCTCCTCTGCATAAGCGATAACACGATCAAACGAAGGCGTAATCATCTTTTTAGGCATGATTCCTTCTCTGTCTTTACCGCGATACTTACCGAGCGGTTTGAACAACCCTCCGTAAAACTCATGCTCGCCTACCGCCTCCAAGGTGGTGTGCGCCACGAGATCGAACCAGCCGTAGGTGTCCTTCATCAATCCCGGTGGGATCGACGGCCGGTATGTGACGACGCCGTCATCGTCCTGGTCCCGACGCTCCAGCGCACTTGCACCGAAGTGACACTGCAGGTCCATTGCTTTCCGTGTCAGCTTTCGCAGCTGATCGTTGGCGTCGCCATAGTCGTTACGCGGATCGCGTTTCTTACCTGTACGGGCTTCCCACTGTTCACCTGCTACCTTGGCGTGTTCAAGCAGAATGTTGTATATCTGCGTCATCGAGTCCCACAGAAATCCCACGTATGCCGTGGGGTCCTTGTGCAGAGCCTCACGCACTCGCAGCCACTCCTGCTCAAGTGACTCGTACGTGATCTCTTCGTCCCCGATCGGGAACACCTCGATGTTGTCAACGGCGATTCCGATGCGCTGCAGTGCTCGCCGTTTGACGCCCTTCTCGGCGTTCACTATCAGCACCGGCCCGATGTTGGCGAGCGCGCAAAGGTGACTCGTCTTACCTGTTCCTCCGTCACCGTAATAGAGCATCGTGAGAGGCTCGTTTGCGTCCTCCTGCAACCTGCGAGGATTCGGTTTAGCGTTAGCCATCCAAACCTCCTATGTTTATTTCTCTTTTATTTTTGGGTTGGGCGCGGCGACTCTTGTTGGTGACTTGTACCCTCGCGGGTCCGAGTCTCTAGGCTCGCCGTGCCCCGCCGATCTTAGCACATACGGGGCGGCGGGATTACCTTTGCGGATCGCCTGCGTGAGCGCGCCTGCTCGACGGGGAGCCCGACACGAAGCGCGGCCAGCTCTGCGTTCTTGCGGTCTGCGATGTCTTGCGCTTCGTCATAGGTCATCGGGCCTATATCAAACACGACGCCGCTATGCTCCTCGATGACTTCATACGCTCGCGCTCGGCGGATGTAGAACGGCTTGTAGCGCGGCCGGTAATCGGTCATGAGTACAGGTCGGCGGTCACAGTGACTCGGCTGCGGTTGCAGCTCACGTGCATGTACGGATCGTGTCTACGCGGACTGATCAAGTGACGCCAGCACGTCCAGTGTTCCACTACCTGTTCTTCTGAGCCTCCGCTAACGTATCCGCCTTCGATCAGTTCGATGTGGCAAACTGTCACGTGATGCGGCGGCTGCGCCCACTGATCTATGGCTTCAAGGATGTTTTCGTATGGGATGGTCGGGATGCCGCAGTAGGAGACGCCGCCTTCTTCAGTGGTGCCGGTTACGGGGTGATCGCCAGCAGCGACTTGGCAGGGCGCTCCTGTTACGCGAACATTCTCTAGGGATGGGCCACTGTCAGCCCACGCCGCTGGATTCACGTTGCAAGAGCGAGGGCCGTTAGCCTGCACGCTCACAGGGGCGACGGCTAGCGAGGCGAGTGCTGCGAGAATAATGATTAGGCGCTTCATATCAGAATCCCTCCATGCTCTCATCGTAGTAGTCCTGCGTGCCGTACTTCTGTACCATCGAGCAGCGGCAGTTTGGGTGCTCGGGGATACCTGTACGCCGCGGGTTTGGTGCGCGCCGGTTGAGCCAACGGAACCGGCGTAGACTCCACGGAAAGGCGTACACCTCTGCTGCGTATATTCGGCGCTCTGCAGCCTGCCGGCGGTCTAGACGGTCCATCATCAGCGCGAATGACAGTGCGTTCATGTGGCGCAGATCGTTGATGCTCGGGCGCCCGTCAGCAGCGCGCCGGCCAGCGGCTCCGAGCTTGCGTCGCTCGATCGCCGGCGCAGCGAAGAACACGACGCGGCGGATGGTCTGTCGGCGGTCCATTAGTGGTTCCGCCTTGCATCGACTTCGACTAGCGCCCGCTCGACGTTCCGCGCCGGAAAGACGCGGCGCAGGAGGCGGCTCAAGACGGACGCCTTCGGGTCCGCGGCGAGCATCTTTCCTGTCGGGTATCGATATGTCGGTCTCACGCCGTCACCTCGGAAGGCGACCATTCGCAGCGGTCGTGTGCGAGGTTCTGATCCTCAGCGACCTGCTGCGACTCGCGCTGGTCGCGGTACATCGCCGCGTCCTGCAGCTTGCCCTCATCGAGGGCCTTGTTCATCTTGGTGGTTAGCTCTTGCGTGGTCATGGTCCCGGTCCTTTGTGCTTGAGTGTTCATGTTCTCAGTATCGGCTATCGCGGCGAGAATATCAAGTCTTCTGGACGTTTGTACTAGAGCAACGCCTTATCGATCGCTTCGAGAACCTTAGCCCGTGTAGGAAGCGCATCGTCGCCATCCTCCAGGAATGTACGCACGGCCTGCAGCACCTCCTTCAGCTCCGCCAGCTCGCGCAGCCACCGATCCTCAACGGTCATAGTCTGGCCTCCTGCTAGGTGCGAGATTCCCAAACACGAGTTTGATCGCGTTGCAGACGGCGCCCACATTCGAAAACCCCAACGCGTCCCGGATCTCACTCAAGGACCAGCCCTTCTCCCAAAGCCCCGCCGCAACGTAACGGGAGGCGATTGGGGCAGGGCTCTTGGTGGTAGTCATGGTTCTCATTTTCCTACACCTCACCCTCACCAACGCGGATTCGAACCTCTTCAGGCTGCTGCGCGGCGAGCGCCCAGCGGGTCCTCAGCGCGGCTGGGGGGTTGGTCTGCCGGACTCGGCCTGCTTGCACCAGTCGTGCGAGGAAGGAACTCATATGGCTGGACTGAATCCCGACCGCCTCTTCAAGGGCCGCTCTCGGGATTCCCTGCGCTGGTACGTGCCGCAGAGCAGATACAATCTTCTCCACGTCTGAGCCGTTGTGCACGAAGGTCGGCAAGCAGTCTTCGCCAAGCCCAGGCCGCTTGTAGGGCGCCCGCTTTCTCACGTCGGTCGCCGGCTCTCCGGAGATGGTTGCGATGGCCGCTCTCAGTTCCTCGATCGACGCATCGGTCGTCGCAAGGATATTGAGCTGTTTGTCGCGTGCTACCTGCTTATCCTTCAGTTCCTGCTCCAACTGCGCCTTGATGCTATCGATGATCTGCGTGCTCATGTTCCCGGTCCTTTCGTTTTGAGTTGTACTGCATAGCCGCGCAGCGAGTTCGACTCGCCGGCCTCGCGCCTTACCGCGCGGCTCCTGCTACTTGGCGTCCTCAGCGGCCTGCGCGCGTTTGACGGCGTTGCAGGCGGCGCCAGAGTTGGCGAATCCGACCGCGTCCCTGATCTCGCTGTACTTCTTGCCGGCCTTGCGCAGCGCCAGCGCCTTCTCGCGCTTCTCGTGGCGATTGCCTTTGGGTGCGGCAGCTGCTTTGGGAGCTTTCGCCTTGGTCGCTTTGGCAGCAGCTTTCGCTTTGGGCTTGGCTGCGGTTTTTGTCTTGGGTGCTGCTTTGGTCTTGGTCATCGTGGGGCCTCCTGGTTGGTTGTGTGTTCGCTATGAGGTTACGCTAGCATGAAGTCGCTACGACTTCAAGTCAAACATCCCTTTTCCAAGTTTTTCGAAGTGATCCGGAGCCCCACCCAAGCGGGCACCCATTGTTGCGGCTGGAGTCTTGCCGCTGGTTGTAAGGCCAGCAGCTAGGGCCGCTGCTGTGATATCCTTTACGTGCATTGGCTTACCCTTGGCGCGGAGGATTGTTTCAGCGTGAACCACGAAGCTGTTCTCGGACTTTGCTCTAGGGGTTCTCGTTGTCCTCTCACGCTTTACAGCTTCACTACGCTTGAGGATTTCGCTGGTGTTGATCGCCCGGAACTGTCCGCTCTCACGGTACGGGTCAAAGTCTTTCTCTGGTCGCCCAACAATCGCGAACAGCTCGACGTTCCCTGAGATCTCATCGAATGAGCGAAGCCCGGTCGCCGTTAGCTCTTCGTCCCACGTTTGCCCGCTGTGCGTACGCTGCAGTTTGATTCGATACCCAGGTATCCGGCTCCGGCGCTCCTCTAGGTCAAGGCCCGGCTCGAAGGGGTCTCGTCGGTTGCGGGGCATCACGTGCCCCTCTCGACGGCGGCGGCGACCGCAGCAGCAGCGTTCCTGAATTTCAAGGCCACGTAGCGATCTGAGCCAGCAGGTACAGAGGGTTCGTCCCGGTCAAGGTCGCCCGGTGACTTCCACCATGCAAGCCAAGCTGCGAAGTACACGACTGCTTGTTGCTGAGTCATGCCGCCACCCGCTCTGCGTGGCGGAGGGCGATGTTGACGGCGCGGTCGTAGCCGCGGGTGATGCCGACGCGGCGTTCGTTGCTCTCGGGGCCGTAATAGCAAGCGATCTCGTAGCCGCTGATGCAGCGGCGAACGGAAGCGACGCGCATACCTTCGCGGCTGTAGTGCTGGGTCCCGTCCGGTGTGGTGTAGCTCTGGGTCATGGTCCTGGTCCTTTGGTCTCGTTGGTTCATGTTTCTAGTATCGGCTATCTGAGGCAGGATATCAAGTCTTCTGGACGTATGTACTAGAGGGCTCCTCCCAGCTCGCCCAGGCGTGTGCCATGCCCTGCTCAAACACTTCGACTCGCTCCTCGTGGGTCATCACGCCTCCCGGTCGATGATCTGCTGGTAGGTCAGAGCTTGGCGCTCAGCGACCTCGGGCGGTATGCGCGTACCAGTGCCGTGACAAGACGCGCACGTTTCGATAACGGGCTCGCCGTCTTGCACGTCGTGCGTCCGACCTTCAACGCAGTGCTCGCAGCGATCGTCCTTGTGCTCGACCAGCATCTCGACGCCACCAAATAGGATGGTGTTCTCATTGTGCGGTCTGATCTCTTGCTGCGCCTGCATCTGTTCTGTGTCGATCTTGTAGCTCATGGTTCCGGTCCTTTGTGCTTGAGTGTTAGTGTTCATTTTCTACATGAAAGCAGATGAGTGCCTGCTTGTCAAGGGCTCTGGACGTTTGTACTAGAAGTGCCAGCGGCGGTGCGGGCGCCGATCCGGATGTTTCCAGCCACAGCAGGGGACATAGCTGTATTCCTCCCCGTCCCGATCGCAGTCCACGCCGCCCCGGCGGATCGCCTGCTGACTCGCCCCGAGCAGTTTGCCGAGCGCGAACCAGAACACGCAGCAGACCGGATAGCCGTAGTGGAGCCCGTTGATGATGTCCCGGTAGAAGCGCCTCATGTGGTGCCCTTCACCTTGTTGCAGCGCGTATGGCTGACCTGCACGTTGGCGTAGCTGTGCTCGCCGCCACCGGATAGGGGCTTGATGTGGTCAAGGTGCCAGTCGGTAGGATCGACGGGTAGGCTGCAGATACCGCAGAGCCCCTTATCCCGCGCGAACACGATTGAGCGCTCGACGGTCTCAACAAAGGCGCCGTGCTCAAGTGCGCGCCGCTTCGCTGCTCCGCGTCGGCTATACAGTCGCACCTTCTCAGAGTTAGTCTCTCGCCAGGCGCGGGTGACCACAGCCCGCATCTCTCGATTTGCTTTGTGGTAGGTGCGTTTCTGCGCTGAGATCTTCTCGCGATTCGTGGCGCGGTAAGCGCGTTGATAAGCGGCCACCTTCTCGGGGTTCTCTGTACAGTACGCGCGACTGAGAGCCTTCTTCTTCTCTCGGTTAGCGGCGTAGTAGACGCGTTTACGTGCGGCGGCTTTCGCTTTTCGCTCTACGGAGATCATGCCGCTAGCTTTCGAAGATCCGCGATTCCTAGCGCACGCATTTGTTGATCAACCTTTCCGGCGAGTAGCTGCAAGACTCGTTCATCAACAGAATTACGGGTTACTAGGTCAATGGCTGTGACTGGACGTGTTTGTCCTATGCGGTGAATACGGCGCAGTGCTTGCTCGTTGCGAGACGGCCTCCAGCTACGCTCGACTTTGATAATTTGATCTGCAGAGTTCAAGGTTAGACCCTCGGAAATTGTATCAAGCGAGGCGCACAGTACCTCAACCTCACCACGTTGAAAAGCCCGCACAGCATCCCCCCGCGCCTTTGATGATATACCCCCATGCACGACCACAGCACCCTTACCAGCAGCGCCCGCTCTAGTGGCGCAAGCGGCCACGCTGGCTCTAAAGTGAGCGACCACCAAAGTCGGGCCGGGGCGATCGGTGAGAAGCGTCTGTAGTGCGTCTAGCTTACCTGAGCCGATTTCGTCGCTTAGCACTTCAAGCCCCGTTGTGCATTGAGCTAGCTTGACCAGCTGACCGGATGCGGACCACGCCGCGATCTCCTCGCCCGAGTCGAGCCACGTAATAAAGTCCTTCTTCAGCTCGCGGTACGCCTTGCGCTGCGCTGGCACCATATTCACCTTTATCATTGACTGCGTTAGCGGCGGGAGATCTTTCAGGCAGTCCTCGCGCAAGCGGAGTAGCATCCGATCGCCCCAGTTGGACTCTATGAAATCGTCCCACTCGCGGTCTTGGCGGAACGCGCCCACCACGTGATCGGAGACGACTATGCCGCCCTTGCCGTACTGCTCTCCGATCTCGAACCAATTTTCGACCCATCGCCAGTATGAGCCGAGCCCCTTGCCCGGTTTCGCCGCCTCGGGATAGAGCAGCTGCAGCAGCACGAACGCCTCATGCGCCCAGTTAGGAATCGGCGTGCCGGTGAGCAGGTACATGCGGTCACAGCGAAGTTTCTTCGCCGCTAGGGTCCAGTTGGTCTTGCGTCCCTTGACGTAGTGAGCCTCATCGAGGATCACAGTGCCCCACAGGCGGTCGTACTCGGGCTTGAGGCGCCCTGTGGGCCTTGAGCCGCCGGCAAGGGTCCGCTCGCGCCCAGAGAGCCCGCTGTAGGCTACCTGCGTGACATTGGCGCCAGGACGCCACTTAGCGATCTCATCGTCCCACACGCCGCCATCTAGCACCATCGCCGGCCCAACTACAAGGATCGGCTCCACCGCGGCGAGCAGGGCCTGCGCGCTCTTGCCGAGCCCCGGCTCATCGAATAGAGCCGCGCGCTTGTGTCCTCGCAGGAACTCGATTCCCGCGAGCTGGTGCTCCATCAACTTGTCAAGCATCCACTTTTCCTAGCTGGTGCGCGACGGCGATCAGGAGCTTTCCGGGAGCGCCGATCGCTACAGCTTTCGTCGCATCGTCGCCCATGTAGAGCTTCTCCCAATCGACGTAGTTGGTGCTCGCCTCGATGATCGCTCCACGCGCTGAAGTGATATCACCCAAGGTAAGGCCGGGCGGCAGCTCGATTGTGACGGTGTTGTGGTCATCCATTGTAGCCTCGTTTCTCGATCGCGTAGCGGACGGTCTGCCCGAAGAATTCAGGGCCTTGTGTGTGTGCGAGGATCAGCCGCTCGATGCTGACGCCTAGGCAGTCAGCGAGAGGGATCAGCACCTTGATACTCGGCAGCCGCTCTCCATTTCTAATACGGGACGCCATGCTCGGGCTCACTCCGATGTGGTGCCCTAGTTCCTTGTTCGTCATCCCAACCTCCTGTAGCTTCCCGCGTACGTTACAGCAACTGTGCTTGTGTGTCAAGGGCCAGAACGAAGGGAGCGGGCCGGCCCCGTGTAAAGGCCGACCCGCTTAGAGGAGGAGAGTATGTGCCCTACAGCTGGTCCGGTGTTCCAACTCTCCAAGTCGAACCGGACACTCTATTGCTCAAGACAGGTTACCCAACCAGACTCGGTATTGCGCCGTGACCCTGCCCTTTACCGGATCAATGAAGTGTAGGCGCTGCGACGGGCGAGACCCCGCGGCGACGCTCACGCTGGCGTAGCGGGAGTCCGACTCGGGTGAGCCCGTCCCAAACACGGTGCCGTAGCCGTTTGGGAGCGCGTCCTCACTGTGGTTGTGATAGTGACCGTAATACGCGTCGCGGAACTCCCAGTCGTGCGCGCCGCTCTGCCAGCGTCCGATGTGGTTGACGATCGTGTTCCGGGAGGCGAAGCCGTTACGGCCCACCTCATCGCCGTGGATGAGCAGCGCGCGATAGGCGCCAATCTCAACGTGCTGAATATCCTCCGGACAATCCTCCCACTTGACGCGCGGTGCGTCCTCACTCTCCGAGATCAGCGTCCGAGCGAACTCGTAGCCCATGCGGTCGAAGTTGTCAGCAAGCGGGACGTTGGCACGCTTGTTACCAATGCGTCCGTGGTTGCCCCACTCAGCGACAACCTCCACCTCAGAGTAGATCGCCAGGGCGCGTCTCACGACCTCCACCTCAAGCCGCGCGATCTGCGCATACTGCTGAAACAGTGTGGCGTCGATCTCGAAAACCTGCTGCGGAAACTGGAAGAGTCCCTCACCCATATCGCCGCCGAACATGATTACACACTTCTCGACGGGGTGGTGGGAGCGCTGCATTCGGGTCAGTTTCGCCGCCACGTCGCAGTAGTGGAGCACGCGTTCGCGCATGACCTGTGAGTTGTACGTGGTGGTGGTCTTGCTCCCCTGCCAGTCTGTGAGATGCCACAGCGCCACCTCATGCTTGGCGCTCGGGGAACCAACGAGCTTGGGCGCTGGTACCTTGGGGAGCGGTCCGAGCGCGAGCATCGCATCGTGCGCTCCACGGAGAGTCGCCTCGACTAGATTCTCTGAGCGTGCTTTGGCTTTCTTTAGTGCGGCTTCTGATCGCCCCAGCGCCGAGCGCAGTTGCTCAACCTCCGTCAGTGCCTCGAACTCGCTTAGGTCTGGTGCGTGCATTTTCACTCTCCGTCATAGCAGGTACAGGTGTGCTTGCGATGTCCGGCTAGCGACGCCGCAGTCTGGAAGTCCTTGTGTCCATGTGCTTCGAACCACGTGCAGATAGCTGACGCAGTGATGAGGTTTTTGTCTGTCTCGAAGGCTGCTTCCACCGCCTTACGCTCTGCCGTCTTCAGCTGTGAGATGACGTGCCCGACTCGGCACGGTGGACGCTTCGGGCGGCTGTACTTGTAGAACTCTGCGAGGTCCGGTCCTGTCCCTGTCATTGTTACCTCCTCTAGATAGAAAAGAGAGAGGCGAGCAATACCGCTCGCCTCTCCCACCTCACACTACGTGTTACACGATCCTCTCAAGCGCGGCGTCCAGTGCGCCGACACCTGCGACGATCCCTGCGACCTCTTCGGCTGAGAGCCCAATACCGGGAATCAGGACCAAGACGAAGGTCGCAACAGCCGCGGCAGTCACTGGCCGCTGTAGCGTTGCGATCTCCTTCAAGAGATTCTGCAGGAACTGCAAGCCACCAACCGCCTTCTGTACGGCGGTCGGCTTCACTGGGATGGTTTCGTTCACTTGCTACCTCCTCTAGAGAGTCAGCTGATGCTTGAGCTGTCAGACTAGCACAGCGTGCAGGGTGCGTGCAAGAGCCCGCTTACGCAAAGCGCGTTACGAGCGCTGCGAGCTTTGAGAAGTCTACGATGCCCGCCTTGCGCAGGTAGTCAGGGAGCTTGTGCTCCCAATCAACCGGGACGAACACCATCAGCTCATCGATGTAGGTTCTCTCCCACGCCTCGGTAGCTTCCTGCAGGCTGCCCCAGGTGACGTGCTTGCCTGCTTTCCGGAGCGTGTTCTTCGGGCGTGTGATGCAGTGACCACCAACGATGTTGCTTTCGTGTCGGGTAGGTGTCCACGGCTTACCTTCGCGGTACTGCGTGATTGCGGACTGCGGGACTTCGCAACCCTCATACAGACCGCCAAACAGCTCCAGCGCCACCTGCTGCTCATCGAGGTTGGTTAGAGAGACTGCTGCGCTCGCCACGATGTTGGGAGTTCCCTGTAGCCCGGTCGTCTTGAGATAGTCCGCCGCGGCTTGCAGCGTCCAGCCTCGATCGGTCGCCGGCTTGCCTGGCCGGAATCCGGAAGCCTCGTACATCCGCAGAACGTCGGCGTCAGTGACGGTGAACGGGAGACCGACCAGCGCGCGGAATACCTGCACTGCGTGCGCAGCGCCGGCACATGTACAGTCGCCGTACTGATCGTTGAGGAACATGGCGAACGCCTTGATGAGCGTGGTCAGGTCCACGACCCGTTCCTCTTTGATCGGGAAGAGTACGGCCATCGCCTTCTCGACATCGACGATCTCGGAGACAGCGATTGCTGGCGCGGGCGACTTTGCCTCTCTACCGAGGTAAATCTCGTGGTTCCGGTTTGGATGAATCGACATAGTTGGGTCTCCCTTGGCTTGTCGCCAGTTACGGTGAATGTGGTCTTGCTGCTCGCGGTGGACTCGGTGTTCGGATTCGTTCACTTCAACGCTCGCAGTCGCGCCGCAATAGCGTCGAGCTTGGTGTGCAATTCCGCAATGGTCCCGGTGTCCGGGTCAAAGTGATCCAACAATTTGTCGAGCTTCTCAGCGTGTGCGCGGAGAGACTCAGCATGTACGAGATGCGCGACTTTGAGTGCTGTGTGTGCCTCCATCACTGCGGCGTGCCGAGCACGGAGCCACAGCCACAGTGCGAGGGCGCAAGGGACTATCGCCACTACGTTCGGCCATGTTGCGCCGTGATACCAAGATTCATGTAGTGGAAAGAAGTTGAACTGCCACCAAGCTGTCATTACTGTATACTCCCGTATGATGATTTGCTCAATTGACGGATGCGAGAAACAAGCTGAAAAACGCAGCTGGTGTGCTATGCATTACAGGCGTTGGCGCAAGCATGGTGACCCGCTGATAGTGCTTTGGATTCGCGGGGAGGGAACTAGTTACGCCGCCATCCACAGATGGATGCATAGCAACTTTCCGCTGGTGGGCCGCTGTGAAGTCTGCGGTGAAGAGCGTTATACCGAGTACGCTTGCCCCGGCCATACCTACACCCGCAATCGTGAGGACTGGGCTGAGCTATGTAAGCCCTGCCATAAGAAACTTGATGGGCAGACGTGGCAACAAATGAAACCGGGGGAGTACCAGCTCGCTAAGACGCACTGCCCACAAGGGCATCCTTACGATCAGGCGAATACGTATGTAGGCCCGCGCGGTGATCGTCAGTGCCGCGCCTGTGGGCGAGAACGTGCGGCGCGTAACCGCGCAGCCGCCTAACGTTACCGCGGATTTCGAGCCAGAACCAGTGCAGGCTCATGGCGTCGGAGCTGGCGGTCCTGCTGGCCCTTCTTTACCTTCTTTACCTTCTGGTCCTTCCGCGCCTGCTTTACCTTCTTTACCTTCAGGACCCTGAACGCTTTCGCCAGCCGGTCCCGCGGCCCCCGCGGCTCCAGCGGCGCCCTGCGGCCCAACTACGGTCGCGCCCGGTTCGCCGGTTGCACCTCTGCTGCCTTCGTTACCCGTAGCGCCTATGATCGACTCGCCGGGCGGGCCAATTGGCCCGACCAACCCTATGCCGGCTGGCCCCTGAGGACCCGGACCACCAATGCCGCCCGGCTGGCCTGGCGCCCCGATTTGGCCTACACCAGGAATGCCGGGTACGCCAGGCAATCCCGCCTTGCCGGCGAGGAACTTCCGGGTGCCGTGCTCCAACTTGGAGACCTTGAGAACGAGTGCTCGGTTGCCCGCAATGAGCTGTTCGACATTTGCGTTCTGGACGCCCTGCTCAGTGTGAAAAGTCAGCGTGAGCGCGCTCAAGTTGCGGTGTGCCTCATCCGCGCGAGTTACTGAATACAGTGAGAGCACGCCCGCTGCGAGTGCGATGAAGAGGACTGCTGCTGTGAGAAAGATGACGATGCGATTCTGAACCATAGGGCTCCTTATGTCCAAGGGTGAGCGACGATGAGGGCGCCGATGCCGGACGCGGCGATTGCGCCTGCGAATGAGTAAATTGCGAGCTTGACCGATTTACGATCCGCGTGGGCTTCTTTGTCTCGACTGTCAAGACTGGCAACGATGGAGGTGATGTCTTTAGCGAGATTGAATACGCCGTCTTTGAGAACTGCCACATCGGTCTGCGCCGCTGTCATGTGCTCATCCACTCTCTCCATGTGAGCCTCAGCGCGGGCGATAGAGCCGTTGATCGCCGCTAGGTGCGCGCTGTGCTGCCCGAGCTGATACTGAGTATCGATGAGCCGCCGCTCGTAATCGGTCCACTGATCCGGAGGAACGGAGCCCACAGCTCTCGGCGTCATTGGTCTCCTTTTAGCGGGCATCAGAGGGTATACTCGTAAACGCTAATGATGGTGACGCTGCCTAGCGCTTTTTCGATCTTGTAGTAACAGCTAGCCGGGACATAGAACGGTACGGGGAAATACATCACTATCCCGGATCCCGCGAGTTGCATAGGCGCGATCTTCGTGGTTGGAGGGTTGGATGCGTCCATGAGTATGTTTCCTTCAGAGTTGATCCCCGCGCCTTCCAGTCGAATCGTCGCTATCACGAATGTCGTACGTTCCGTGTTTGGTTGATAGACCGTACCAAGCACCCGTTCCCGTTTGGTCATCGCTCCGGTCGGCGCGGCCAACACATATTTCTTGGTCGCAGCGTCCTGTGCAGAAGTTGGATCAGTGACGGACGTGAGCTTGTGGCTGATAGCGGTGTCCGCGGCTAGGTGCAGGTTGACCACTTTGGGGTGAGCCGGTTCACCTCCGAGATCTTCTGAGACGCTTGCCTTTACGTCCGTGGACCAGCTCGCATTTCCTGAGCCGTCAGATGTAAGTACCTTCCCGACGCCCGCGCTCGCAGGAATCAGCAGACCGCTGTCAAGCTGTACGACTTGTTTGAAGTGACGATTAGGAGCGGCCATCAGCCGACAATCGAGGCGAAGAGAATCGTTTTCGCGGCTGGCGCTTCGGGGAAACTCACCTTGATCTTGTTTTCACCGGAGGGTTCCCACGCCAGCTCTATCTGCGGTCCCGGCGCCCCAGCGGCGTTTTCTTGGAAGGTGACGTGGACTTGCAGAGTCGCTAGGTTGTGTTCGAGTTCGAGTTCGGTGACTCCGGCTTTGAGCTGGAAGGCGAAGTTGGCCACGCGTCCATTACCTCGGATGGCTGCGGAGATCGCGCCTTCCGCCGGCACGACCGCCTGATTGGCTGTTACCTTCTTGACCTTGATTTCATTGCCTGAGCGTTCCAGGTAAGTCGCTTCGGTTGTGAGCGTAAGCCCGCTCTGAAATTCAACCCAGACTTGGTTAGTCGTACCGACGGCCGCGACTTTCGCCGTCTGCACGAACTCGTGACCTTCGTTCGCGGTACCGACTGCGGCGAAGACGGCCGCATCCTGTAGCAGTTTGGTCGTGTTCGCGTCCGTCGTCCGTTTCAGTTCCCAAAATTCGGCGCCGGAGCCGACTTTTACGACTTCGTAGATGCCATCATCTTTGGTGGCGACTTGGTTCCTAACGAGAATCCGATCCCCGACTTCCACAGCGACTCCATCGACTTCAAGGAGTGCTTTCGCAGTTGATTTGAGAACTGCGCCTTCAGGGGTGCAAGCGGGCAGCGCCGCTGCAGTGGCCAGGCGAACTACTTCCTTCCAGTTCAGCCCAGCGAGTTTCAAAGAGATCTGTTCGAGAACCCACTTTTTGGTTGTGGCGTCTTGAGCTTCGGTCGGGTCCGTAACTGACGTGAGTCGGTGTCCGATTGCGGTGTCCGCAGTTAGGTGTAGACCTGAGACCTTCGGCGCGGCTCCGGTCCCGCCTTTGAGATCTTCCGCGAGCTTGATTGTTCCCGCTGTCGATTCGGTGGCTTCTGAAATCGTCGCGCCGTAGACCCATTCCGAGCCGTTGTAGTAGCCGAATAGATGTTTGGTTGAGTCGAAGTAGACCTGTCCTTCTTTAGGTGCTCCCGGGGCGCCCGCCAGGACCTGTATAACCGCATTGAGCAGCTGGTTTTGGAGTAGGTCAACGTTTGACCCGAACTTCTTTATGCCGGCCATGCTGACCTCCTGTTAGTGTATACTTGATTGATGCGCGGACGAAAGCCTCTCGACCTAACAGCTGAGATGTACGGGCGTCTATTGCTGTTGAAGTCAGTCGGTAAAAGCAAATCAGGGAAAACTCTCTGGCTCTGTCTGTGCTCCTGCGGAACTAAGATTGTGGCTCCAGTTGATCGCCTGCGAAGCGGTAAGACTCGTAGCTGCGGCTGCCTTCGTAAAGAGACAAGCAGTACGACTGGGAAGATTACTGGGCCGATGAATGTGGCTGCGGCTACACGAGCTGCGAGCAAGGCGAATACAACACACGGCCACACTACGAGAGGTAAGACGAGCGAGTATGGCTGTTGGGTCAACATGCGACAGCGCTGTCTCAATCCCGCCGGCCCGCGTTTCAAGGATTGGGGAGGTCGCGGGATCTCTGTCTGTAAGCGCTGGGACAGATACGAGAACTTCCTCGCTGATATGGGGGCGCGGCCCCCGGGCTTGACTCTAGAGAGAATCGATAACGAAGGAAACTACGAACCAAGTAACTGCTGCTGGGCGACATACTCAGAGCAACACGAAAACAAGCGGCCGTATAAGCATAAGGCGGGCCTAAAACGTCGTTCGCGTCAGTTCAAATAGGCAACTCCGCTAAACGGGGAGCTAAAGGTGACAGTCAGTTCGTTTTCGCTGATGTAGACGGTGATCCCCGATACTTCATCCCCAGCTGTATCCTGCACAGTCACAGACGGGAACAGTTTTAGTTCGTGTTTGATCGTCCAGACTTCCGCTGGAGCGCCCTGTGTGAATACAAAGGTTGAGCCTGCAGCGCCTTTTTCGCCAGGTGGGCCGGGAGGTCCCGGCATACCACCTTCCAGACCTTGCCGACTTAGGAGCTGGTTCTGCTGATTACGAGTACTTCCGACCAGCACGTCCAGCTCGCGTAGGTGCTTGGGTAGAATCGTGGGCGGCATGTCAGGCGTACCACTTCACAAGGAACGACTCTTCGTAGATTTGTTCTGCTGCCAGCGCGCCGCCAGCAGCGTGCAGAGTGATGCCGCTAACGACCCAACCGCCCGGTCCTGTGTTGATATGGCTCGCTTCTGGTGGTACAAACACCCCGGTGAAGGTCGCACCGCCGGGGGGGGTGGGATAGGGTGTATATGTGGCAACCGTCCCATCCAATTTACCTTCCGCGGTCCACCCTCCTACAGCAACGGAAAACGCTACGGTTAGTTTTACAATCCCTTCACCGATTAGTGTTCCCCAAGTAGCTTCTTCGGCTGCCTTAGCAGACTGAGCGTCGCCTTTGAGTTCTTCCGCTTCTTTTTTGGCTTTAGTGGCTTCTTCTTTAGCTTTAGTGACTTCTTCGCCCGTCCCTTTTTCAGCCGTTTCCAGCTCTTTGACGGCTTCTTCTTCGAGCGCTTTAGCTTTTTCTTCAAGTTCTTTTTTGAGCGCGGGTTCTTCAATTCGCGCAGCTTCTTTTTTCGCAGCGACAGCTTCTTCAAACGCTTTTTTGGCAAGTTCTTCGGTTTCAGCTTTTTTGGTAGCTTCTTCTTCGGCGTGTTCTTTTTCTTCTTTTTCTTTCGCTTCAGCATCTTCTTTTTCTTTAGCTTCTTTTTCTTCTTTTTCTTTAGCTTCTTTTTCTTCTTTTTCGAGTTTTTCTTTTGTGGCGCGTTCTTCTTCTTCTTTTTCTAGTTTTTCTCTACCTGTTTCTACACCGCCACCAGTTGTCACAGGTGGCTCAACAGGGATAAGTGTGGGTGGCGCGTTCAGTGTTACGTCCATTGTCGGTACACCCTCGTCCGGAATGGTGACATCCATACGAACGGTTCGCATCTGAGCTGCCATGCCTTCGGGAAAGCGAGGGTTGGTTAGGGCCTGGTCGCCAGCGACAACAGGGGAGCGCACGAGTACGTCGTCTCCAATCGGACTGAGGTCAAAGATGGATGGGGTATCGAACAGTGGGAGCTTGACGACAGGCGCCGTTAGTGGGTAGGCGTGCGTAGAGAGGTCTCCCGCAGTGTAGGCTCTCAGCTGGTCCGCATTGGTGCCTGCTGTAGGCGCGAGAGCCGGATGAGAGAATGTAGCCTCCAACAGCGGGTAGCCGGCTTCAACCGCTGGTACCCACTCACCTTCGCTCGAACGATCGACGGTCGCGCCGGCCTGCTCCACAATAGAGTTCGCTTGCTGTGTTCCATCTTCGTCGTACTGCAGATCGAGCGCGTTTGACAAGTCGATCACCTTTGACAACGCCGTAAAGAGTGCGCCTCGACGCGGGTAGGACAAAGTAATCGTGGGGACGGGCAGACCGTTGACGTACGCCACATCGGCGGCGTAGTCGATGCCGACCTTGAAACCCAAGCCTTGGAGCTGTGAGAGAATGGACGCGACAGTCTGGTGCTGTTCTTCCGGGGCTGCGAAAGCTATCTGATATTCTTCTGGTGCGAGCGGCCCTTCTTTCACTATCCGGATAGGAATGGTGTGCGGTCTTGCCAGCGCTTGTTCGATGACATCTGCAGCAATGCCGAGTGCAGGAACCGCCGCAAAGTTGTAACTTTTCGCTTGGAGCAAGTAGGCCAGATAGGCGCAGTGATCCGCGCCCGACAGCACAACCGTCCCCGCGCCCATCTGGTACGGGCGATTGGTCGTGAGCCCTCCGTACACGAGCACACCGTCTATGTCCACCCACAGAGCCGAGCGCCACACAGCTGTAGCGCGAAGCCAGTTGGAGCGCCGTACGCTACGGTCCTCGATGTTGAGCGTCCCCTGCCACGGTCCTGAGCCGTTTACCACTTTGCTGAAGGTCACTTCTTTGAGCGGGAGTTCGGCCAGCGTTCGGCCGGTGAAAATGTCCGCGAACTTGTAAGTAACCTGGTGGTCGGACATCCTAGATCTCGTAAGCAGGCGCCCACTGCACTTCGGCGGCGCCTTCGGTCGCGGTTGTCTCGAATGAGGTGAACGCGAGTTTATTGAGCGCCGGGAGCAAGTCGAACCAGACCGAGCCGGGTGCGATCCACTGCGAGATGTCAATAGGTTCGTTTTTGGCAATTCCGCCGGGGTAGTAACGAATGATATGCGGTGTACTGAGATCGATCAGTACCTGATCCGTCGCTTTGATGGTCGGTTTCAGCCCTTCTTTTTCTTCGGTCTCCCGAGCTGCAAGCGCCGCTTCTTCCGCTTCTTTTTCGGTTTTTTCACCTGCTACTTTTCTCGCTTCGATTTCTTCAACTTCTTTTTTGAACGCGGCTTCAGCTTCAACTTTCTGAGCAGCGAGTTTTTCTTCGTAGTGTTTGACGGAGACTTTGAGTTCTTCAAGTTCTTTTTTCCACAACGCGCGGTCTTCTTCTTCTTTTTTGAGTCGCGCATGGAGAATGACTTTCTCTTCTTCGTTTTCTTTCACTTCACGTTTTTCGCGTTCTTTACCGAAGAACACTTTTTCTTCTTCTTCGGCTTTGGGGTCCACTAGCTCCAGGAACGGTTTACCTTCTATCGATTCGTTCTCCATCTTCGGACGGGTTGCGGGTCCGGTGATAACCAGAATCGGGCGCATCTCCGTGTTGCCTTCGTTGTTCAATTCGTGAGTAACAGGCGGCACCCCGAATTCGGTTGCTACGCCGGCACCGTAGATGCGAGGGTCCGTTGCGTGGAGGGAGAGTTCCGGCTTGCTGATACTCGCAGCGGCGTAATCCGATTCTACCTTCATAAGGCGCTTACGCGGCCGACACGGGATGCATAGGATAGGGAGATTGGGAAGCTGGAACCACAGCAGCGGCTCTTCATTCGGGCGCACGACTGTGGCCGCGGCAAGTGCGAGCTGGGAGTGCTGCAATGAGGTTCCGTCTGACTTCATCCATATATCGAAGATCAAGTCCCGGCCCCCATATAGGTCCAACCCTTTAGCTTGCCCGTGATCGCGGGGCCAGTTAGTGTCCCCGCTGCGGATGTCCGCTAGATCCAAACCCTCGATGTTGAGGACCCCAAAGGGAGTCCCTGCGCCGAACGTGAGCCCGTTATACGAGAACTGGAAGTCGAGCAATTCGGGCGGGGTTATGGTTGGAGAAGGGAACACTTTATCACCCCGTCGAGAGCAGCATCGGTCGCATCTTTAGATAGAGTTCCTGCACGATTGAGGGCGCAGACGCCCCGGCCCCGTAGAGGTTGATTGCCCCAACATGCAGTCCTCCCCCACTACTTCCCCCAGTCCCTCCGAGAGCCGTAGCGGGGGTGTTGAGCGGCAACGGCGCCACACTGGCGGGGTCCATCGATAGATTGCGAAGCGGAACAATTGCCTCCGGTCCGTCCTCGCCTACTTCAACGAGAGTCGGCTTGGAGACGATGCCACCTTCAGCCGCTTTCGGAACCTTCGTTTTCTGATAGTTTTCGATCTGATGTTTTAGATTTTCGTTGATGCTGGATACGTCGATCTTGTACGCACCCTTAGCGAACGGTCCGCCGATTTCTTTCGCTAGAAACGCATCTATCTTTCCCTTATATTCGTTCAAGGCAAATAGCAAAGCGATGCCGATGGCAGCACCACTGAGTAGACCCAGCGCTTTTCCGGCGGCGGACCACTTAGGCTTTGCGGTCTCTAGCTCGGAGAGAGCCTTCCGCTGCGTGTTCCCTATTCCAGAGAATCCTGACGCCAGACCTTCTACGAGTTTTTTGCCGCCGGTCAGACCCATCTCCCCCAGTTTCACCGCGAATTTTGCCATCGGTGCGAGCGAAGATAGTAGTTTCGCCACGTACGTTCCGATAGCGAGTGTCAGAACGCCTCCGATGACAATCGCTAGGGCTTTGGCTGCAAGACTTCCTTTACCGAACCATTCTACCACGGAGGTCATCGTTTTCAAGAGTGAGGTCAAGATAGGAACCAAATGTGCACCGACCGCGACGGCGAGATCATTGATCCGCGCCTTGGCGATTTCGAGTTGCCCTGCAAAGGTTTTCGTGTACGCAATCGCTTCGTTTTTCAGCACAGCCCCGAGTTTGCTCAGGACTTCACTGGTAGCGATGTGGTCCTTCTGAAGTTTTGCCTCCGCGGTACTCAGAGCTTCATGCGCTGCTTTCAGTTTTTCCTCGGCTGCGGCTACTGCGGCCGGGGGCTTAGCAGCAGCGGTCTGCGCAAGAGACAAGGCTTCGGTGTCCTTGCGTACAGTGTCCTGGTCGCGTGAGAGTTTCTGAACAGCGGTCGACACGCCTCTTTGTGCTTGGTCTACCGCGTGCGCCGCGGCGACGTTTTCCTTACTGGTCTTCTGCTCGTCGCGTTGCTTTTCAGCTAGTACGCTGTGAGCCTTCGAAACGGCATCGATTGCGGTCTTGTTATTCTTGTGCGCAGTCGCTTCCGCGTCGATAATCCCCTTGTGCGCCTGCTGGAGCTGCGCTTCCTTCTTCTGCGCTTCGATCCCTTTGTCGGTCGCTTCGAGAGTCGCCTTCTTCGCGCGTAGCGTGACTAGCGCCGCTTCGTTAGCGGATGACTTTGTGGCTTCTAGCGTCTTTTCTTCGTTTTCAATCGCCTTTATCGAGGATTCGTTACCTTCTTTGACGCGTTCCTTTTCAAGGGCGCTCAGGTTCTTCTTAGCTTCTTCGATCCCCTTAGCGCCTGTTTCAGCCGCTTCCTTAGCGGCTTCTTCCGCAGACTTGACCGCGGCGGCGGCTTCCTTGACGGCCAACTTCTGTTTCTGCGCCGCTTCGGTCACACCTTCTTGCGCGGTCGTAAGCGATTCCTGAGCCGACGCGAGTCCTTCCGAGTCACTTTTCAGCGATTCTTGCGCCTGCTTTAGCGCTTCATCAGCCGTCTTGACCTTGGCGACCGCCGCGGCGTGTTCTTCGGCGCCCTTCTTTTGAGCGACCACCAGGTTTTCTTCGGCGACCTTGAGAGCGGTTTTCGCTTTCGTGACCCCTTCTTCCGCTTTAATAGCGGCGGTCAGCTTCATCGACCCGATATCATATTGGAGTCCCAGCTGCGTAAGCGCACGCAGCGAGCCGGCGTTTATCTTCGAGAGAGTCTGAGCCGCAGCCGCCAAAGAGATGTGCTTCTTGCGTGACAAGTCAGCGGCAAGTCCTAGCTCGCCTTGCGCCTTAGTCTCGCTCCCGGTAGAGGTGGTTAGAATCCCCAACGCTTCGGCGGTCTGCGTAGTAGTGAACCCTAGACCAACAAAACTCTTCTCGGTTTTGGTGATGGACGGCTCTAGCTGGGAGACCGAGCCGTGCGTATTCGTGATGGCGTTATTCAGACTTTTATTGGCTACGTCGAAGGCGTCGAAGGCTTTGACGGCATAAACCCCAAAGCCGACACCAATAGCAGCCCCGGCCAGCAACGCGACCTTTCCGATACCCGCCATCATAGAGGTGAAGCCGGCACCTTTGGACTCGGCGTTCTTGAAGTCCTCCCCCATCTTCGTGACGCCTTTACCAAACGGGAGTCCGAGATTCCCCATCGTAGTTCCCAGTTTGGAGAATGCGCTCCCAGTGCGAGAGGAGAAGCTCGCGCTCTTGCTGGCAATCTCCTCCTCGCCTTTGGTGACAGCAGTACTGGCATCTTTCATCGCGCGCTCAGTCGTGGCGCCACCTGTCGCGGCACCTACCCCGATTCCCTCCAAGTCCATCGCCATCTGTCCAGTGCGAGCGTGGATTCCGCCCGCCGCGGTTGCGGCCTCGCCCTCGGCTTTGGAGAGTCCCGAGCTGATGCCAGCGGAACTCGCACCAAGAGAAGTGGTCGTGTTCGCCATCGCAGCCTTGAACTCGGCAAGCTTGGCAATAGCGGCCGTATCATTGACGGCGATCTCAATTACAACAGGAGGAAGAAAACCGTCAGCAGACACTCTTGGATCACCTCCTTATGGCGTTGGCTATCTCAGCGATTACAAGCGGGCGAATGCGCGGCATAGTCCGGTCGTATGCCGGTTTCACATACGGCGACGGCGCTTGGTTATAGACTCGGCCCAGCGAGTCTGCCCCTTTGAATCCCAACTCAATCCGACGCGCGTAGACCATCGTTGGTCCCACCTTTACGGCGTACACGCCTAGCGGGCTAGCAGCGACTGTCTCAGTGACCCATGACCGGCGCAGCGTGCCCGACAGCACTTTGGTGAGCGACATACCTGCCGCCTGCACGGCTAGCCCGGCCTTCTTGACAGCAACTGCCCCAGCTGCGCTTATACGGACCATCAGCGCATCTAGGGCAGCTCTTGTTGCAGCATCATCAACGGGCATTGAGATCTCCTAGAACAAACGTCCACTGTCCTTGACAAGCGAAGGCATACCTGCTTTCATGATGAAACAAATCCAATTGAAAGGCAGCCATGTTCGACATTATTCTCTCAATCATCATCATCTGCACCGCGCTCTACTACATCGACAAGCGGAACAAGCGCGCTCGTTAGCAATTGGCTTCGGCTCTCTTTTGCCGCTCGGCTGCTACCTCATGGGTGAGCCGGTCAATCGCCAGCAGCCAATCGACTGTGACGCCGGGTTCGTCTAGGTACTCCTCGTGTGTCAAGCCGGGGAAGGCTCGGCGGAAGAGGTACTCGTCGTATCGTTCGGCTGTGACGGTGTCGACGCCTGCCCCTGGTCTGCCCTCAAAGCAACTGCGGAGTCGCCTGAGGGCGTAGTAGGGGTTGATGTGAATGCCGGATCTGCGGGGTTCTTGGGCTCGAAGTCGGTAGGTGCAACCGTCGCAACCCCGATCTCCGAAGTAGCATCCGCCAAGGCGTCGTACACCTCTGCGTCCATATCTCCTATTGTGTTCTCGTTGGGAATAGGGCCGGGCAGCGTCCAATCGACCAGCGTAGCTACGATTGTCGCCTCCTGCAGTACGAACAATGCTCGCGCCTCATCGCGGGTCAGGTGGATTGAACTCTCATCGACTGTCTCCAACTCCTCGCGATCTTTTGGGAGCTTGTCTAGCGCCGAAGCCGCGCCGACTGCTGCTGATTCGATGTCGTGGCGCTGGCGAACACTGAGCGTCTCTCGTATACGCGCAGTGCCGCCCGGGATCTCTACTGTTTTCATAATACGACCTCCAAGTCGTTTGTTCTAGTATTTCGTGGGACGAGCGTTCGCCACAGTAGCGACGATCGGTGAGACACCGCCCGCGAGTGCGTCAGCTTCCGAGGGCAGCAACTGCACCTCAAGCGGCACCTCAACCCACTCCTTCGAGCGGTCCAGGTCGCCGGAGAGGAACTTGGCCTTGGTGGAGTGTAGGTTGCACGCGAAGCCGCTCGCAGCATCGCTGAGCGTGAGGTCGATAGACTCAAGTTCACCGTTCTCGTACGCGGTCAGCCATGTGGCGGACGGGTCCTCAAGGACCACGAGCTTTGCGGTCGGGTCAATCGCACCAGCGAAGTGCTGGTAGTACGCCTGCGACCCGGTGATGGCCGGGATGTTCTTGACACCTCTCTTGAGAATGTACTCCCAAGAGACCAAGTAGCCGATCTGCGTCCCACCAACGGACGCTTTGACCGTCCAGCCGGGAGGAGCCTCGGTCGGCGTGTAGGTTGATTTGGGTTCTGGGGATGGTTTGCTTGCCGCATCAGCGAACCAGTTGAGCACCGCCTTAGGCAGCGAGTCAGCGGCACCACTCAGGGTGATGGAGTCAAGCTGGGCCGCTGCGAGCTGGCGCCAGTTCGTCTCGCCTGCGTAGTCAGTCAGCGTGCAGCTCGGTGGCTGGTTCCCTTCGGCGGGGTCGTTGTTCAGCAAACTGAACGCGTGACTCGTGAGTCCGAGCACGGACGATTTGGCGGCGTGTTCGAACGCGAGCGGGTAAGCGAGCGTCAGTGTAAATTCGCCCGCTTTGACTTCAACCGTTTTGGTGACCAGAGCCGTCTCCTGTCCAGCACCAACGCCAATTACGATGTAGCAGCCGGCGGTCACGCTGTTGGCGACTTTGACGGTGGTAGCGAGCGCTTTCGCTAGCGCCAACAGTTCGGTCGGAGCCGTGACGGTCGCTTTGGCTTCATGTTTCTTGGTAAGGGTTTCTACGACCGCTGAGTATTCACCAGCTTTAACTTTCACTACTGCGCCGACAACGCAGACCTCTTCTGCAGCTGTGCCTTCATCAAGCACGACGGTCACGCCTTCAGTAAGCCCGGCGACGGTCAGAATCAGTTTGTCTCCGACTTTCGCTTCGGCCTTGAGTTCGGTAGTGGTGGTTACTTTGGTCAGGGTGTCCGCGGAGCCGAGCAGCGCGCGCAGGTTCACCGGGAAGGTGTCCAGGTACGGGAACTGATCCCAGCTGTGACTGTCATAGCGCAGGCCGGGGATCTCATCGTAGATGGTGACCATGGAGCCGCGGAGTCCCTCGTCAGGTAGCAGCTTCAGGTCAGGCTTGTACTTCGGCCCCGTGATGGGGACCCAAAACTCGGGCGCGACAGGCACGCCGCGTTCGGTCTCAAGGGCGATCCCGATTTGTGTCTCGGGAACAGGAATGGCTGAAAAAAAAGTCACTGTTTTACTCCGTCCTTAGTTTTTATTTCTGTTCCCTACACATTTCCGGCGATCCACTCGTACGCATCGAAACTGACTGCGCCCGAGATGAAGACCACTAGACCATCGGCATCCGTAAAGGGAGCGGTCTGTTGATGCTGGATGCCTGCGTCATACTCGCCCGCGCTCCAGATTACTCCAGGTGCATTCATCACGGCGTTGGCTCTAACGAGATTGACCATCCCGTCAATGATCGTGTCGTAATCGTTCTGTGCGACCACGGCGTCTCCACCAGTGCTGGCGAAGAATACCTCCATCACGATCTTGTGAACTTGGCTATCGTTGACCGCTCCGCGGCCGGTGTCGGCGCGACGTTTCCTGTCATCGCTAGGAATATTCACTACAAGCACGGCGCTCGATCCGTTCGCGGACGGCACCGCTTCTGCAAGTCGGTTGGTTTCGTAGTCCTGCTCGTTCAGGATTTCCGGGCGAGCAGAGTGCACCATTCCGACGTACTGCAGGTCCGCGTTTGCGAAGTATTCCTTGATCGCTGTGCGGACCGCTACGCGGCTCATGTTGAGCGCAGGTAAGCAGAGGTGAACGGCTTGAGCATACCGACAGCAGCGTCGAAGTCATCCTGCGCGCCAGCCTGCCCGCTCGACTGCTTGGGCGGGTTCGCGGCCTTGGCCGGCGAGCTGGGAATGACCATCGCGCGCGTGCCCCGCATCTTGATGAGATTCGACACGAGCGAGATGGTGGCCTGCTCCACGATCCACGGCACTGCGGACACGCGCGTCGTGTTTGGGAGCGCGGGCAGCGTGTGCGCGTACAAGAGGGGCGATGCGAGGTTGAGCGTGAGCCCGGCGACGGACCCGACCACGATGACCTCAGTGTTGGCGCCGTCGTGAATCGTGAGCTGCGACCCCGGATAAACTCCATATAGCTCAGATCCGCCGGGAACAGAAGGAGTGACTTCGAGAGTTGAGTCTTTCGCTTTCGCTGCTTTGGCGAGTGAGGTGTGCGGGTAGCCACTGGTGTAGACCCACACCACGTAGATCTTGCCGTTGACGGTTGGGTAGCTCGGGAAGAAGGTACTTGATCCGCGCCCGCTGATCCGGCCAGGCAGCTGAAGAATCGATCCTTGAATCGTGATCGCCTGTGCGGCGGCGTCGCCAATATCACCCATATTGCCTGGAGCGCCTACCGCCAGCGCGTCAACCTCCAGAATCGGCTTGTAGTTGCAGATTAGCTGTAGCGTCCCATCGTCCTTCGGGCGAATCCAACCGGACTCCGTGGACGGGCTGGCAGCGAGCGTCCCGTCCGCGCGGTGAAAACAGATCGTATCTACCCAATCGCTCGCGCGTGCGATGACGCCTGCGAGCGCAGCTTCGTTGTCCGTTTCCGACCCTCCGGGTACGAGGTTTTTGACCGCTACTGCGGTCGGTGTCGCCTTGTACTCGGAGGGCGAGATGTACGGTGTTCTCCGAAACAATGAAGCCGTGTCAGGGCTTACAATTGGAGCGGAGAACGGTGTGGGTACGAAAGCAGGCACGGAGCTAGGCGGCGTTGGCAGCCATGCGTGTGCGACGCTTCGGAGCCGGCTTCTCTGCCTCGCTCTCGGATTCGATCTGCTCGATGAAGGGGTTAGGCCCCTCATACCAGCCCGGCCGTGCACAATAGTGCGCAGCTACCTCTGACGGTACATCAAAGGAGCCGTCCGGCTCGATGTGGTAGGTCTCGCCCTCAAACGCGATGGTGTCAGTGCCGCTACGCTTGATGGTCTGGTCGTGCTTGAGAACCGCACCCCGCTCGGGGTCGATCTCGTAACGCTTCACATCAAACACCTGCACCTCATGAATCTGCATGGTTAGTACCTCCTATTGGAAATGGTCTGCGTACCCCCGCGCGCAGCCGGGAGGTATCGACGCGCAGCGAGAGTAGCAGATGGTCTGAGGCGCTGCGCGCACCCTAAGTGCGTTACAGACAGCGCCTCTCCTACAGCCCGAGAGCCGTAGGGAGCTTGGACTAGCCGACGTTCGACACGACGGCCTGTGCAACAGGTGCGCGGTTGACCAGAGTCTCCATGCTGCGGATCTCGAAGTCGTACCGAGGACCGCCGCCTTCAACGCCGGGGTTGTAGTTCGCCGCGTAGTCGAAGCGCATCGTGTCGTACTGGCACCGAACCTCGTAAACCGAACCGATGTTGCTCCCCGGGAAGGGGACGCGATCGGTACGGGCGATGATCGTACCAGGCGCGACACGCGGGTGCACCTCGATGTTCACTGCGACTCCACCGGCTGCTTTGTTGATGTAGCGACCGATGTAGCCGCCACCTGCCAAGTTCGTACGCGCGTCGGCGTCCGTAGGCGGCAGGAAGGTCACGGCCTGCGAGCTACCGAGGATCGCGCCAGCGATCTCGTCAGCCTGCAGTGAGTTGACCATGTAGCTGGTCGGAGAGAGCTGGACACTGGCCCATAGCTCATCGTTGATCTGGTCAAGCAGCGGAACGCCGTTTGACGTGCCGGTGATAGCAGCACCACCGTGATCAATGAACGTAGCGCCAGACGGAGTACCAGATCCACCCGGCGTAACCGGGCCGGTAGGACCGTAGTCCCCGAGGGTACTGGCGATCACGCCGTTGTACCAGTTGGGGCTCGCGCTGTTTTCCAGCGTCAGTGAGGCTTCCGCGAACGGAGCCTTACCAGACAGCAGCGGGAGATTCGGCAACGCTGCCGCTTTGGTCGGGAGGCTCGTAATCGTCACCTGTGCGATGGTTGTGGTGGTGTAGTAGAAGAGAGGTTTCCCTTCTTTACCAACGTACCAATCGTACGCGACGGCACCCTTCACCGCGGCGAGAGTCGCCGTCATCGAACTTGTACCTGCTTTAGCAGGTTCAATCGATTCGACAGGTGATGCTTTCGAGGCACCACCGATGAAGTAGTTAGCTCCAGAGCGAGCCGCAACAGCGACGCTGAGCTTTTCTTTTTCCAGCGTGCCGCCAGTGACACTGGCCGACAGAGCCGGCTTGCCCGGCGTGCCGAGCGACCAGTTCTGCGAGTTGATGATGTGTAGGTCCTGGTCGATGAACAGCTGATTGAGCGTCTGCAGCTCAGCCACTGCCAGTGCGGCCGCGTAGTTGCGGGCGACAGCAACCGCGTCAAGAGTGACACGGCCGGCCTTCGCCAGCGGCTTGTACGGCGCGAAGCAGTCCTGCTCCTCGAACTTCGTGAGTGAGCCCGCGAAGTCATAACCAACGGCTGCGTCCGACTGTTCTGAATTGATGTTCAGCAGTGAACGCCAGACAGCGGTCTGACTACCCTCACCCGCGACGGTGCGCGGGAAAGCTGAGGTGTTATTGCGAGCGGGGACGTTTACCGGAATCAGGGAAACGAGACCAGAAAGGTCTACGCCCTGTACGCCAGTTCCGACCAAGATTCCTTCTGATGCGGCCTTCTTGATCATCGCCAGCGTCTCGGCAGTCACCTCGCCAATGGGATCCATTGTGGTGGTGCTCCTTGAGTTAGGGGTTTGTGCGCGAGCGCGCGGTTGGTCTACAGCCGGCCTGACTCGTGCATCTGCACGAGCTTTGCGTAGGTCAGCTTGAGTCCAAGCTCACTCTTGCGAACGGGGTCGGTCTCCTCATCGAGCGACTTCTGCAGCTGCTCGATGTCAACGTCCCCTGTGCTCTTGGTCACATCACCAAGACGGCCCTCTGCCGCGGGGGAAGCCCCACCGCGCGCCTGACCATCGAGTGAAGGACCACCAGCGCGAGGGCGCTTGGCGATCTTGGCTACCGTCTCCTCGACTGACTGCAAACCCTTCGTCAGCGCTTCGAGCTGGTCCGCCACCTGCTTGGTGAGAGCGGTCTCAGGCTCATCGCCCTCGTCCTTCTCACTCTTCACTGCGTTCACGTCATCGGCGTCGGTCTCCTTAGTGGGTTTGATCTCACTCTCAGAGATGTCACCGCCGTTGTTCGCGTTCTTCTCAGCCTCAGCGTCAGCATCGGCCTTCTCCTTTGCGGCAACCTCAGCCTCATCGGCTTTGGCCTTGAATGCAGCCTCAACGGCCGCGATCGTGCTCGCTGCGATCGTCTCAGCAAGCTCGCTCTTTGTGACATCAGTCACGGTTATCGTCTCCTCTGTCGAGCCGGCTGAGCCGACTTGTGTTGCCTTGGCGGCGCCTATCGCGTCGTCTAGGGTTTGACGGACGGTGATTAGACCGTCCAAGTTCTTGGTTGCGGTCTCGGCCTCTAGCGACTCCATCGTTGCGAATATCGCAACCAGACGGAGAGCGTACTTCAGCGAGGACTTGGCATCTTCCAGATCCCACACGTCACTCTGCTCGCTTGGGTCTACGGCAGCCTCGACACGCTCACACAGGAGGTATTCCTCCAAGACCCCAACGCAGGATGCCAACGTAGACGCCAGCTCTGTGAGAGGGATCTTTGGCTCAGTGAGAGCGGCGTTAGCGGTCTGCAAGAACTTGCCGTCCTTGACCGCCTGCCGCTGCTCTGCGAGTGCGTCCATAGCACCCACCAGCGAGGCGACAACGAGACCCTTGGTGAGCTTCGCCTCAGCAGGGGCGCCGTAATGCGACGCGCCGCCCACAGCTTCAGCAGCAGGTACAGCAGCACCTTGAACGCCATTGGTGGAGGGGCCGGCCAGTGAGGAGTGCCCTGTGGCGAGGTGCCCAGCCTCCTGGGGTGTAGCGGTACCGTTCAAGCCGTCCTGCACGGCGCCCTTCTTCGCAGCGGTCGCAACGTCCGACTCGGGATCGATCTCAATGCCGTGCTTGTCTGCAGCAGCTTTGATCTTACCGGCGGCTTTCGCTTTGGCTGCGACCGGCTTGTCCGCTCCAGTGAAGTCCGTTGATTTGAACCTGCCAAGAGCTGCTTTCGTGTGGCCCTTGTCATGGATCGGGAGGTGACGGCCTCCGGTCGGGTCAACGTACGCAAAGGATGCCTTCGGCATTTCCTTACGTTCGGCTGCAGTCAGAGCCTTGTTCACGAGCCCGAGCGCCTTGCAGACTCCGCACGAAGGGTTGCCGCAATAGTCGCCGGCCTTGAGGATTTCCTCTTCCATCGCGTCAGCCTCCGCGCTGTTGGACTTCGACACGTCGCAGTCCGGGCAATCGCGGTTTCCCTCCATGATCTTACCTGTGTCGTCACAGGTCGAGCACTTCGGCGCCGCTGCCTTGAGCAGCAGGAAGGGGGTTCCGTTTGCAGCGTTCTGAACGCCTGAGACCTTGCTGGCCTGAAGCTCGTCCAGCTCCGTGATGTCTACGTCACTCATTGGTTAGCTCCTCAGCTCTGCAAGCCGCTCAGGGCTTGGTGTAGATCGGCGTGCGCCGCCTTCCGGCGACCAGCCGTTGATTAGCCCTGCCTTGACCGCGGCCCAGCCGAGATCGTCCCAGACCGTCCCGAGCATCCAATCGCCAGCCTTGACGACATAGCTCTGCGTGTCAACGGGGGAAGTGAAGCTCCAGTCAGGCCCGCGGTAGATGTAAGACTCCACTACGGTGGCGTGGCCGTCCGTCCCGTCCTGGTGGAACATGTTGACGCCGCAACCCTTAGTCATGAACGCCCAAGCGGTTTGCTCTAGCGCCTCTGCGGAAGCGAAATCGCGGTGGCCGTCAGCCGCCACGGCTACATCCGCCTTCATCGCCGGGTAAGCTAGTCCGAGCGTGTACTGTCGCTCCTCAGTCGCCTTGATGACGTTGATGGCGAGCAGATCAGACTCAGGCGTCCAGAGAGCCTCCTTTGTGACAGGCTCTACGTGGTTGTGAATGTGAACGTGGATATCGGAGGGTTCCATGCGTCCGCCTTTAGTTGAGTAGCCCTGTTGAAGCCTTCACCGAGGTCACATTAGCTAGTGATTTCACTTGGTATGTTTCACCGGCTTTTAGTAGGAGTGTCTCCATTACTTCATCTTCGGCGGTGCCGGCAGCAGCGAGCGCCGTATCGGCTGCCTCACGCGCTTCTAGCTCGACTTTGACTAGCGCTTCGGAGGTTGCTTTGGCGCCGGCTTCTGCTTCGGTCTTTTCAGACATAATTAGTTCTCCTAGAGCTTTCCTTGTGGTTTGTGCGGTGGGACAGGCAGCAGGTGGGGGCCAACGTAACCGAAGGCATCTTCCTCGTCGCCCTTGCGGCGTACTAGGTCACGAGCAGGCACGCGGGCCTCCGTGGTCGGAGCCGACCCGGCTGCGCGGTCGATGGCTTCTTTACTTGTGCTCACCCAATCGCCTTGGTTGATGGTGTTAGCGGGAGTGCTCCGGTAGATTGAAACCTTGCCTTCATCATCTACCCCGTAGACCGCTTGCTCATCGGCAGACATCTCATCAAGTTTGGTTCCCTCACCAATACCGGGCGCGGTGTGTTCGCCTCGATATGATAGGTCCGGTTTTGTTGGGTCGTTCGTAACCTCAGCATCGGAGGACTCTACGGCGACTGAAGTATCCTCGGCCCCGGCCAGGACCAGCGCGCCAGGCGTTTCACTTTCATCAGCAGGCGGTTCAGAGGCTTCGCCTACCGGCGCTTGGGAGCACCTGCAGTTCGGGTGCACTGGCACTGATCCGTTCGGCCATTCCTCCCCGACCTTGCTCGGACTGGAGGCGGCGTTCTCCTC
>OCTA010000250.1_pt1 | contig 49817 bp, 40 predicted proteins | sample 1538991 | NCBI WGS metagenome assembly OCTA01 (sample SAMEA3539302, study PRJEB22396) | soil metagenome | biome: tundra; feature: field; material: soil | place: USA | collected 2010-05 | depth 0.15 m
GACGGCGATCCCCGATTCGGACTCCCGGCCCGATCAGTCGCCCTGTCGCGTTCGCTTGAGGACGTGAAGGCCTGGGTCGGGCCGCAGCTCGCCCGGGGCCCGCTGGAAATTGGAATCGCCGGGGATTTTGACATGGATGCGACGCTGGATGCCTTGGCGCGCACGTTTGGCTCCCTGCCCCCGCGCGCCGAAAAGCCGCCGTACGCGGCCGAACGCAGCGTTCACTTCCCCAGGACGTCCTTCACAAAGGACATGACGGTCGAGACCGAGATTCCAAAGGCTGCGGTCGCCCTGTATTGGCCGACGGCCGATGCGCGGGACGTCGGCCGCACCCGCCGCCTGTCCGTCCTGGGCCGGATCCTGGACGACCGGCTGCGCGTCACGATCCGGGAGAAGATGGGGGGGGCCTACAGCCCCGAAGCGGCGAACGAAGCGAGCGACACATTCAAGGATTACGGGTTCATGATCGCCGAATGCATCGTCGCGCCCGCCCGGGCAGCGGAGATCGCGCAATCGATCCGCTCGATCGCCGCCGACTTATATGCCAAGGGCGTGACGACCGATGAGCTCGAGCGCGCCCGGGCGCCGCTTCTGACCTCCCTGCGGGAATCGGCGCGGACAAACCCGTACTGGCTCGGCGCCGTCCTGGGAAGCTGCCAGGAGTTCCCGGAAAGGCTCGACTGGGCGAGGACGCGGATGACCGACGTTCAATCGATCACGAAAGCGGACGTGGATGCGCTGGCAAAGACCTACCTGGCGCCTGGCAAGGCCTTTCAGGTGATCGTCGTTCCTGCGGCCACGCACTAATTTCGCGCGCGTCATGCCAAGCGAGGTGGCATTGGCATACCGGCCTGAGGACATTGCCGCCTCCTCCGGAGTCTCTGGGCCGCCATCGGGCCGGCATCAGCCGGCGGGGCTTGGCGGCCGGCCTTGACGGAGGTCTGGGTATTGGCGGCACCGGACGAGGGCCGGTATGCCTATGCCACTTCGCTCAAGCGTCGCGGCCGACCACCAACGAGGCGTTCGTGCCGCCGAAGCCGAAGCTGTTCACAAGAGCGTACTCGACTGGCTTTGCGACCGCGACACGCGGCGTAAAGTTCAACCCTGTGGCCGCGCAGGCCGGATCGACGTTTTCAAGATTGGCGGTCGGTGGAATGGATCCTTTGGCGATCGAAAGGGTTGCGGCAAAGGCTCCGAGGGCGCCCGCCGCTCCGAAAAGGTGCCCCGTCATCGATTTTACGGCGCTGACGTGGAGGCTGTCCCTGATTCCACCGAACAGGGCCGCAATCGCAGCCGCTTCCTCGGTATCGCCGCCGGGCGTCGATGTCGCGTGGGCGGAGACATACCCGACCTGCTCCGCGGCAACGCCCGCATCGCGCAATGCATTGTGCATGGCCCGCCGGGAACCCTCCGCCTCCGGCGCGAGCATGGACAGATGGTGCGCGTCGGCGGTCGCTCCATACCCCAAGAGTTCCGCGTAGATGCGCGCGCCCCTGCGTTTCGCATGCTCTCTTTCTTCAAGCACAAAAGCCACAGCGCCCTCGCCGACGACAAAGCCGTCGCGATCCGCGTCAAAGGGTCGGGATGCCCTCTCCGGCGCGTCGTTCCGGGTTGAAAGGGCTCTCATTTGGGCAAAAGCCCCGACCGCGATCGGGGTGATCACAGCCTCCGCTCCGCCCGCTATCATCACATCCGCATCGCCCCTTCGAATCGCGCTGAGCGATTCGCCGAGGGCATGCCCACTTGTTGCGCAAGCTGAGGATATGCAAAGGTTTGGGCCGCGAAAATTGAGCAGGATCGCAAGCTGCCCCGAAAGGATGTTGGGCGCCGTCTGCAGGATGAAAAAGGGCGATATCTTCCGGTACCCGCCTTCACGCCATACCTCATGCATGGCAACAATTTCTGGAAGTCCGCCGAGGCCGACACCCATCTCAATTCCGAGCCGCTCCGGCGAAAGGGTGGCACGGTTGGTATCCAATCCCGAGTCCGCGTACGCCTCGACGCCGGCCGCCAGGCCAAGGTGGGAAAAACGCCCCAGTTTCTTAACATCCTTTGGATTCACGGCTGCAAGGAGCGGTTCGGCCTCCCTGCCCCAGGGGTGAAGGGGCGCCGGCAGCGGCGCCGTGGGATTGAAATCCCTCACTTCACCAGCGATTTGCGCAGGGCAGTTCGAAGCGTCGAATCGGGTGATCCGCCCGATTCCGCTCTTGCCGGCCAGCAGGGCCGCCCAGGTCGCGGGAGCCGTCAGGCCGACGGGAGTCACGGCACCCAGACCGGTGATGACCACGCGGCGCCTGGAAAGTGCGGGGAATGAGCTCACTGCCGCCATGCAATGGAGAGGCGGCAAGGCCCCCGCAAGGCCAAACGGCCCCCAGTCCACCTTTGACTTTGCCAGCCATCCCCTGTTGTGTGCCGGACCTTTGAACATGCAGCAGCTCCACGCTTACTGGCGCATGGACTACATTGAGGCCCCGAGATATCCGGCCGAGATGAAACGCCCCTTCACCGAGCTGCCCTTGTTGGGGGACGACCGGAAGGCCCTCATCGTCCATCGCGCACGTCTGACCTACTTGGTCCTGAACCGCTTTCCCTACAATCCGGGCCACCTGCTGGCCGTTCCCTTCCGTGAGGTGATCGATCTCGAGGAGCTGACGGCGGAGGAAAGGGGCGACATGATGGACGTCATCGTCACCGCAAAACGCATGCTGACCGCCGCGATGAAGCCCGACGGATTCAATGTGGGATTCAACCTGGGACGGGTATCGGGCGGAAGCATCGACCACCTTCACGCGCACATCGTCCCGCGGTGGGCGGGCGACAACAATTTCATGCCGGTGATAGGCCAGACCCGCATTCTTCCGCAGTCGCTGGAAGCCGTATGGACCCGGCTGATGGAAGCGGCAAAAGATGCCCCAGGCAACCGATAGTCCGCGCGAGGTCGTGAGCAAGGAAACGCACACGAAGACCATCCATTTCCCGAGTCCCCGGCATTTGAGCCAGCTCTATGCGGACCGGCAGGAAAACCTCGCCCACGCCGAGCGGGTTCTCGGCGTGCGGATCGTATCGCGGGAGGACTGGCTGAAGATCGAGGCGCCCGCCGCGGCGCTCGCCCTGGCCGAGGATTTTTTCGGATTTCTCCATGCGGCCCGCGGGTTGGGAATGACGATCCGCACCCCCGACTTCGCACGCCTGGCGGATTCGTTTGCGCGCGGGGAGGGCGGCCAGCTGAAGGCGCTGCTGAAGGAGCCGCTGATCATCGTGACGCCCCGCCGGAGCATCGTCCCGAAGACGCTCGGCCAGAAGCTCTATCTCCAGTCGATGCTCAAGCACCCCATCGTGTTCGGGATTGGCCCGGCGGGCACGGGCAAGACCTATCTTGCGGTGGCGGCTGCGGTGTCGGCGCTCCAGCGCGGCGAGGTGCAGCGCCTCGTCCTCACGCGGCCGGCCGTGGAGGCCGGCGAAGCCCTCGGATTCCTTCCCGGCGACCTGCGGGAGAAGATTCTGCCCTACCTCCGGCCGCTGTACGACGCGCTGAACGAACTGCTGGGGACCGATGACGCGGCCCGGCTGACGGAAAAAGGCGTGATCGAGATCGCCCCCCTCGCCTACATGCGCGGCCGCACGCTTTCCAACGCTTTCGTCGTCCTCGACGAGGCCCAGAACACGACGCCGGAGCAGATGATGATGTTCCTTACGCGGCTCGGCGAGGACGCGCGCATGGTGGTCACCGGCGATGTGACCCAGATCGACCTTCCGCGGGCCAAGGAATCCGGACTGCTGGAGGCGCGCGAAGTCCTCCGGGACGTCCCCGGAATCGGTTTTCACACCTTCAGCGCGGCCGATGTCGTGCGCCACCCCCTCGTCCAGCGCATCATCGAGGCCTACGGCCAATACCGCAACCCGATGGAGAAAACCCCCGGATGAGCGTCCGCAACCAGCTTCGACTTCTCGTCGGCGGCCTCGGCGGCCGCCGTTCGGGGCCGACGTCGGAGGGGGCATCGGCCTTCCGGGATTTCCTCGACCGGAGCCGTCTCTTCTCCGTCTGCATCTTCTTCCTCACGGTCGCGGCGATTCTGATCATCAGCTCGATAGGCATGACGGCCATCAACCTGCCCGTTCTGCCCAACGAGGTGGCCACCGTCCGCGTGATCGCGGGGGCACCCTTCACCTATCAAAGCGAGGAAAAGACCCGCGTGGACCGGGAGCTTCTGGCCGAGCGCGTGCCGCCGGTCTACCGGCTGGATTTCGATCCGCTGAACCGGTTCGAGGCGGAAGCGCGCGCCCTGCTCGCGCGTCTGGCGGCCTCCGGGTCGGCCCGCCCGCCGAACGTCACGGGGTCCCCAAGCCGTGAGACCGCCGCCGCGGTGGCCGATCAGTTCAACGCGACATCGCCCTATCGGATCACGGCCGACGACGTGGCCGCCCTCTATGCCGCGGGCGACGTTGCGACCCGCGCGGAAATCTTCGAAAACGGCCTCGCCGCGCTCCGGGAAATCACCAACGAGGGCGTCCACGACACGTCGCTTGGCCCCGGAGGAACGGAGAGCGCGGCCGTCTTTCAAATCCTGCGGCCGACGGGCGGAATTGGGCTCCATCCCGTCCAGTCCATGGAGGACGCCCTCACCTTCCTGCGGGTCAGCCTCGCCACCCAGGGCGTCCCACGGCCGGCGGCGCAGGCCCTGTTCCGGTTCTTCAGGAACGGAGTCACCCCCAACCTCGTATACGACCGCGTCGCGAGCCAGGAGCGCATCGCCGCCGCTCTGAAGTCGCTCAAGCCCGTGACGGTGGCCGTCGCCCGCGGACAGGTGATCATCGAGGCGGGCGAGCGCGTGACTCCCGGCCAGTATGAAATGGTCCGGGCCCAGCAGGAGTTCCAGCGTAGAAACGGCGACGCGGGCCGGGTCCAGGGCCTGATGCTCTACGGCCATGTGCTTCTGGTCCTTGCGATGGTCCTCGCTTCCGTTCTCTACATCCGGCTGGAGGACCCCGAGACTTTGCGCAGCAACGTGCGGCTCGGCCTGCTCGCCCTGGTCGTGATCGTCAACCTGGCTTTCGTCCGCGTAGTCTATTCGCTCGGCGGCGCCGAGTTCTTTATCCGGGACGGCTCCTGGGCGGCCACCCTGCCCTACATCGCGCCGACCGCGCTCGCTCCGCTGATCGTGGCCATCCTGATCGACGCCGGATCCGGGATATTCATGGCCCTTTTGATCTCCATTTTCACGGGCGTGATCTATGGAAACCGCGTGGATCTGCTCGTCGTGACTTTCCTGGCCTCCATGGTGGCGATCTTCGTCTGCCGCGACGCGCGGCGCCGCGGGCGCGTCGTGCGCGCGGGAGGCGCCGGAGGGCTGACGGTGGCCGCTTTCGCGGGCCTTATCGCGATCGTCCAGCAAACGCCCGTCGGGACGGCCCTCCGGGAAATGGGCGCCGGTTTGCTCACCGGACTGCTGACCGGCATCGCCGTCGTCGGCCTGCTCCCCGTCCTGGAATCGCTTTTCAAGCGCACGACCGACATCACCCTTCTCGAACTGACCGATTACAACCATCCCCTGCTCCGGCGCATGCAGATGGAGGCCCCGGGCACCTACCACCATTCCCTCATGGTGGCCCAGCTCTCGGAGAACGCATGCAATGCGATCGGCGCCAACCCGCTGCTGGCCCGCGCCTGCGCCCTCTTCCACGATACCGGGAAGGTGGTCAACCCCGGCTATTTCACGGAAAACCAGCGGGACCGCACGAATCCGCACGATGCGCTGGATCCGGTCATTTCGGCAAAAGTGATCAAGCAGCACGTTCCCCATGGGGTGGAGCTCGGCGTCAAGCACCGCCTTCCCAGGGCCGTCATCGATGTCATCCGCCAGCACCACGGCACGACGCACGTCCGCTATTTCTACGAGAGGGCTCTGGCCTCCCGCGCCCGGCATGCCGGGGGCGCCCGCCCCGGCGAACCGGCGGGCGCTCCGCGCCGGAGCGAGGGCCAGGGCGCGGAACTTCCGCCGATCGACGAAGGCCTTTTCCGGTATGACGGGCCCCGGCCCCAATTCCGGGAGAGCGCGGTCATATCGCTGGCCGACGGCGTGGAAGCGGCTTCGCGCTCGATGCGCTCGGCCACCGCGGAGCAGCTCGGCCAGCTTATCGAGGGCATCGTCAACGACCGGATCGCCCAAGGGCAGCTCAACGAGGCCCCCCTCACGCTGGAGGATATCGCCAAGGTGAAGAACAGCTTCACCTTCACCCTCCTCAATGTGCTTCATTCGCGCGTTTCGTACGCCGCCGAGGCGGTTCCCGTGGCGCGAAACCCCGGCGGGCTCGCCCCGACATCCGGGGCATCGTAGCCCCGACCCTGTGGGGCAACGACCCATCTCCGTTCACACCCTCGACGCCGCTTTGCGGATCGACCGCCGCGCGATCGTCCGCGCTTTGCGCCTTCTCGAAGCCGGGGGGCTCCGAGAGCCGGCCCCTGCCGATCGCGGCGAACTCTCCGTCGCGTTTCTGACCCCGGCAGCCCTCGCGGGCCTCCACGCCCGTTTCCTATCCGACCCTTCGGAGACCGACGTGATCACGTTTCCCGGCAACCCCGGACACGATATCGCAGGGGAGATCTGCATTTCGGCGGAAGCCGCGGCGCGCTTCGCCGCCCGGAAGGGCCGGGATTTTTCCGAAGAACTGACCCTGTACCTGGTCCATGGCTGGCTGCACCTCGCGGGCCACGACGATCGGTCGCCCCACCGCAGGCGGGCGATGCGGCGGGCCGAGGCGCGCGCCATGCGCCTGCTGCATCAAGCCGGCGCCATCCCCGGATTTGCCTTCCGAATTCGCAGCGATGGGCGCAAAGCTCCTTTGACCTCGGCCCCTCGCACGCCTAGAAGTGTTCCATGACCGAACCCCCTCCCCCGTCGCGGCTGGTCAGGATCCGAAACGCGTTCTTTTCGGGAGCCATCATCCTCGCTCCCCTGATCGTCACCCTGTGGGCTTTCAGCCGGATCATCGACATGGTCGGCGGCACGTTCCGCCCGGTCTTCTTCTTTTACCTGCCGGAATCGTTGCGGGACCGGCCCAGCCTCGAGGTCGTCTGGGACATTCTTGCGACCCTCATCGTCGTCGCCCTTGTCACGCTTCTTGGATACGTCTCGAGGGCCGTTCTCGGCAAGTTTTTCGTCAGCACGGCCGAGCGGTTCATCCAGGGCATCCCGGGGGTCAGCGCGGTCTATAATTCCGTCAAGCAGGTCGTCGACACCTTCGGCACGAAAAGCCGGGGCACGTACAACAAGGTCGTGCTCGTCGAGTTTCCCCGGAGGGGCGCATGGACGCTTGCGTTTTTGACAACCAAGCACCAGGGCGAGGCGCAGGCGAAGACGGGCCGGACGGTGTGGACGGTGTACGTTCCCACGACCCCGAACCCGACCGGCGGCTACATGATCCTTCTGCCGGCGAGCGAGGTGATCGAACTGGACATGTCGGTCGGCGAGGGAATGAAGATGCTCATTTCCGGCGGCGCATTCATGCCGCCCTGGACGCCGGATGCGACCGGATCCTTTCCCACGGCCCTGCCCGACCCGGTCCAGCCGCAAACCGCCGTTGAAGATTCGCAAGCCCCGGGCCGGATTTCCGGCCAAAGCCTTGGCGAAGGCCGGTAGCCGATGCCGGCAGCCACGCTTGAGGCGGAAGCCTTCGTCCTGGCCAGGCGTCCGACTGCCGCGGACGGTTGGCAGGCCCTGACCCTGTTTTCGCCGGAACACGGTCTCCTGCACGGCATGCAGCGGGTGCCAAAGAAGGCGTCCTCATCCCAGGTCCTGCTGGACCTCTTCGACGAGGCGACGCTCGCCCTTGAAAGCTCGAACCAGGGCCGCACCTGGTTTGTCCGCGAGGCGCGCATCTCCAGGCGCCACGTTGCGATCGGGCGCAGTTACGCAGCCCTCCAGGGGGCCTCCGCCCTTGCAGCGCTGATTGCGCGAAATTCCGTGCCGCCGGAAAGCCGCGCGAACGTGACGGCCCTCCTGCGCGCAGGCCTGTCGGCCTTCGAAGAGTCGGACAAACCCGAAGCCGTCGCCTTCAAGTGCCTCTACTGTTTCGCCCGGGACGAGGGCTATCCCGTGAAGCAGGAATGGTTCCCTGCCCTGACCCCGGCCGATCGCGAGCTGGCCGCCGGACTGCTCAACCGCCCGCTTGCGGAGCAGACCGCATCCGCGGAGGACACGGTGCGGCTGCGGCGCCTGCTCGAGGGTTATTTGCGCGAACGCACGGAAATCCTTTTGGACTAGTGCGGATGAACTTCGACCTCGATACGCGGCGCGCGCGGATGAGCGTCGGCGAACTCGCCGGATTCTCCCTGGGCCCGCGCGACGGGGGTGACGGAGCCTCGGGCGTTTGGAGGGCGCAGATCGGGACGCAATGGCACCAAAGCCTGCGCGCAGAAACGCTGGGGCGCCATCCAGACGCCGAGTTTGAGCGTCCGGTCGAGGGGGAGATTGCCGAACGGGGCTGGGTGATCGCCCTGACCGGCCGCATCGACCAGCTGATCCGCGCCCCCGAAGGGCCCGTCCTGCGTGAGATCAAGACGGTGTCGCGGCCCCTGCCCGCAGCAGAGGCGGAGCTGCGGTCCGAATATCCCGGCTATTTCATCCAGCTCGCGGCCTACGCGCTGCTCGTTGCCATGCATGGCGCAGGCGGGCCCGATTCCTCTCTTCGGCCGGCCCGCCCCCTCGGGGAACTGGTCTTTGTCGAAATCGCGAGCGGGGTTTCCCAAACCGTGCGGCTCATTCCCCGCGACGAGGCGGCGCTTCGGGAGCAGCTTGGGCGCGTCGCCGACTTTCTAGGCCTGCGGCTGCAGGCGCGCCAGCGCCGGCTCACCCTGCGGTTCCGGCCGCCCTTTGCCGTTCCGAGGGAGGGCCAGGAAACCGTTGTCGACGAACTCCGCGCCGCTCTTCACTCCCGCCCCTGCGGCCTTCTTTTCGACGCTCCGACAGGCTTCGGAAAGACAGGAGCGCTCCTCGAACTGGCGCTCGGCGAACTCCGCTCGGGGCATTTCGAGCGGATCGTTTATTTGACGGGAAAATCCACCGGGCAACTGCAGGTCGCCCGTACCCTGGAGTCGATGACCGGCAGCGAACCCGGCAAAGTCCCGCCCCCGGGCTCCACTCCGGTTGCGACCTGGCATGTGCGGAACAAGGCGGAGCACTGCGTGAACTCCGTCTTTCACTGCGTGCGCGACGCCTGTTCCTTTCTCGCAGGGGCGGCCGCGCGCTGGCCGGAGAGCGGGCTGGCCCGGTTCGCCCTCTTCGAGGACCAGGCGCGGGACATTGAATCGCTGCGCCTTGCGGGCGCCGCGGCGCATATCTGCCCCTATGAGATCACCCGCTTTGCGCTCGCCTTCCAGGATGTCTGGGTGGGCGACTACAACTACGTCTTCTCGCCTTCGAGCCGCGGACTTTTCTACGAGCAGCCGGGTTTCCAGCCGGAGCGCACGCTTTTGATCGTCGACGAGGCGCACAATCTTCCGAGCCGCGTCGCCGGGGTGTATTCGCACGATTTTGCAGCCGCCGACGCCCTGGGCTTCCGGGATGCGCTCGACGCCATCGGCGCGCCCGCGCGCCTGGTCGACGCCGCCGGGGAGTGGGCCCGGTTCCTCGGGGAGCTCCAACCGTGTCCGGCGCTCGCGCCCGAAGCCGAGGATGAGGCGCGGGGGCTGCTGTTCCGCCTGGCGGAGGCGGCCGCCGTCCAGCCGCTCGACGCCGCGGCTCTCGGACCCCGGGAGTCCGAGCGTCTCTGGGGATTCCCGCAAATTGCGCAGCAGTTGGACCAAACGAATCTGCCGCTGCTTTGGTGGAGCCCGCGGCACGGGCGATTGACGCTCACGTGCCTTGACGCTGCCGAGGCGATCGGGGCGGGCCTGCGGGAGTTTGGCGGCGTCATCCTCGCAAGCGCGACTCCCGGACCTTGGGAGGCCTTTGGGGCCGCCTGCGGCACGCCGCTATTCGGCGTTTGCGCCGCCACGCCCTGGCGCGCGGGCGCGTACGATGTCGCCAGCGACCTGCGGGTGGATACGACCTTTCAGCACCGGGCCCGGTACTTCGGCGAGACGGCCGCCACGGTGGCCGCGCTTTCCCGAAGCGCCTCCTCGGCCGTCGCGGTCTTCTTCCCCAGCTACGCCTATGCCGAGGCGGTCGGCCGGGAGATTGCGCTTGCCTCGCCATCGCTTCGCGTAGCGCTCCAGCCGAGGCTGGCATCGCTCTCCTCCCAGTCGGCCTGGGTCGAGGCTTCGCTCGGAAACTCGGACGCCCTCTTCCTTGTCCTGGGATCCGGGTTCGCCGAGAGCATCGACATGCTTGGGGGGCGCGTGACGCATGCGATGGTCGTCGGGCCCGCCCTGCCGGAGGTGAATCCGGTGCAGCGGGCGCGACTGCGGGACCTGGCCGGGCTCGGCCGCGAGGGGGCCGTCGAGCGGGTCTATCGGATTCCGGGCATGCAGAAAGTGAACCAGGCGCTGGGCCGGCTGGTTCGCGCTCCCGGCCAGCGCGCGCGGGTTCTCCTGCACTGCCGCCGGTTTGCGGAGCCGGCCTACGTTGCGCTGCTGGCTTCCGACTACCGCCACGGCCGGCGCCTGGAATCCGACTCCGATCTGGAGGATTGGCTGGCGGCCCCCTGACGGGTTCCGCCGATCCCGCCGCGATGCAAATGTTGGTGGGCCAGTTTGCTCGACCTGCAGCCCGAAGGGCCATGCGGAGCTTACGCGCATCGTCTGGGCGTTGGGGGACGGCGGAACGCCATGGGGCCCCACGCCGGTTTTGATGCGCGTCCGGGTTTTGCGACGGAGCGCGGTAGCGCGGAGAGGGCGAAGCCCCGAGCAAAGCGAGGGGTGAGCCGAGCGGGCGCCCTCTGGGCGGCGAGGCGAACAGCACAGGCCCTTCAGGCTGCAGGTCGAGCAAAATGGCCCACTGCCCAAATGATTACGGTTTTGCGTTTTCCTGAAACGTAATCTTTCTCTTCTCCCGGTGAGCACCCGCCTGCTGATCGCCCTGATGATCGCCGCCTCCGCGATCGCCGTGCGCGGCCAATCGGCGGACAGCCGGCAATTCACGGCAAAGGAGATCGCCCAGGGGTGGGCCGACGGTTGCGTCCTCGCCAAACCGCGCCCGGACCGTCTCGCCGCGGCGGACGCCGAGGAGGCCCGCGAGGGCTGGGCCGTCGAGCGCAAGTTCGGGCGGTTTGGCGGGCTGCGGGTGATCTCCTTGAAGCCCGGCGACACCTCCGAATCGGCGATCGCCCGATTGCGTGCGACCGGGAGGTACGAGATCGTCGACCACGATTACATCAAGCACGCGTACGCGACGGCGGGAGGTCCGCCCAACGACCCGGATTTCTCAAGCCAGTGGGGATTGAGCAACACGGGTTCCAATCCGAATATTGCCGGGCCCGGCGTCGCGGGCGCCGACATTCATGCCGTGTCGGCGTGGATGAACACGCGCACCGACGCCGCGCCCGGCGTCGGGCCCCGCGTCATCGTCGCCACGCTCGACACCGGTATCCGCCTGACGCACCAGGACCTCGCGGCCAACCTCTGGACAAACCCCGGAGCGACATCCGGAACGTCAAGCGGGACGTACGAGACGATTCAATACAGCTTCCAGTACCTGAATGCCGTCCACGGCATCAACGCGACGGCCCGGTCCGGAAGCGCAGCCAGCGGAAATCCGTCCGACGACAACGGTCACGGAACGCATGTCGCGGGCATCATCGGGGCCGTCGGCAACAACGGCGTGGATGGCAGCGGCGTCGCCTGGTCCGTGCAGCTCATGCCGCTCAAGTTCCTGAACTCGAGCGGCCAGGGGTCGACCTCCGGCGAGATCATCTGCCTCGATTTTGCGCTCGCCAACGGAGCCCAGATCCTGAACGGCAGTTTCGGCGCTCCCATGTACGATCCGATCGAGTACACCGCCCTGCAGACGCTCGATGCCGCCGGGATCATCTTCGTCTTCGCCGCCGGCAACCAGGCCGACGACAACAGCCTGACGTTCTCGTATCCGGCGAGCTATGCCCTGAACAACGTCGTCACCGTGGCGGCCTCCGACAACCGCGACGATGTCATCTTCTTCAGCAGCTACGGCTCCGGAAACGTCGACCTGGCCGCCCCGGGATACCAGATCCTGTCCACGTACAATTCGAGCGACACCGCGACGGCGATCCTGTCCGGCACGTCCATGGCCACCCCCTTCGTCACGGGATCGCTGGCGCTCCTGAGGGCCCAGTTCCCCGGAGACAGCCCCCGCCAGCTCATCAACCGGCTCCTGCGCCACGTCGATCCCAATTTCAATTTCAACGGCCGCGTGCAGACCGGGGGGCGGTTGAACCTGGCCGCCGCCCTCGCCTCCGCCCCGGGCGACAACACACCCTTCAACGACGCATTCGCCTCCCGCAGCCGGCTCACCGGCTCGTCCGTGTCCGTTCGTTCCTCGAATGTCGGCGCCTCCCGCGAATCCGGCGAGCCTTTGATCGGGGGCAACGGCGGGGGGGCTTCCCTGTGGTGGGAGTGGACTGCGCCCGCGAGCGGATCGGTGACGCTGGCTACCGCCGGGAGCGCCTATCAGACGCTGGTGGGGGTCTACACTGGCCCATCGCTCGGCTCGCTCGTGCCGGTGGCCTTCAATACCTCGGCCGGGGCTGGGACTTCCAGCGTGACCTTCACGGCCCAGGCGGGAACAACGTATGAACTGACCGTGGACGGCCAGAACGGCGCAACCGGCCTGACCGTCTTCCAGCTGGCCTACAATAACGACGCATTCGCCCTGCCGACAACGCTGTCCGGGCCGAGCGCTGCGATCACGTCGACAAACCGGTACGCAACGGAGGAGATCGGCGAGCCCCTCATTCTCCCCTACGGAGGGGGGCACTCGGTCTGGTATGCCTGGACGGCGCCGAGGACAGGCCAGTTTCAGGTCGCAGTATTCAGCTACGACTTCGACCCGCTCCTGGGCATCGACACGGGATCGAGCTTGAATGCGCTGACGCCGCTCCCCGGGGCGCAGGCGGTGGGCGGCCCCATCATTGCCTCGGACAATATCCCCGCAAGCATCTGCCTGTGCACCATCCAGGCGACAGCGGGGAACACCTACAGGATCACGGTCGACGGGACCATGGATTACACGACCGGCCTCAGCTCGGGGCAGTTCACGCTCACCATAGCCGACTCGCTCTGGCAGGCGGTCACCCAGGACAGCATCACCTGCGCCCCGGCGGTGGAGCCGGACGGCACGGTGGTTGTCGGAAGCGGCGACGGCATGCTGTACGCGTTCAACCCGGACGGCTCCACGCGATGGACCTATTACGCGGGAAACCCCTTCGACACGACCGCCGCCGCAATCGCAGGCGACGGCACCGTCTACGCGTCCTCTTCCTACGGAGGGCCGCTCTACTCCTTCTATGCAGCCGGCGGACTCAAGTGGAGCGCCAGCCTTCCCGCCGGCGCGATCGCGAACGGCGCGGCCGCGCTCGGATCGGTTTCCGCGGCGGATGACACGCTCTATGTCAAGGCCCAGGACGGAAAACTGTATGCCGTCAATGCGGCCAACGGCAGCGTGAAATGGACTTTCCCGGTTCCCGGCGTCTCCTATGCGCCGCCCTCCGTCGGAGCCGACGGCACCGTGTACATCGGCGCCGACAACAGCGTCCTGTACGCCGTCAGTCCCGGCGGAGCCCAAAAGTGGACCTTCACGGCGGACGCCGCGATCTACACGGCCCCCGCGATCGACGGGAGCGGCAATCTGTATTTCGGGACCCTGGGAGGCACCTTTTATTCCCTGTCAAAATCGGGGGCCTTGCGGTGGAGTTTTGCTGCCAAGAACAGCATCAGTTCATCGGCCGCATTGGGGACCAACGGGCTGGTCTTCTTCGGCAGCTACGATCATCACTTGTACGCGCTCAATGTCGCGACCGGGGCGCTGCAATGGAGCTATATGCTCGGGAGCGAAGTGCGGGCGAGTTCCCCGGCCGTCGATTCCAACGGGGTCGTCTATGTCGGCTGCTACGACGGAAACCTCTATGCGATCAATCCGGACGGTTCGCTCAACCGCACCTTCCCAACGGGCGGCTGGGTGCGCTCCTCACCCGTCATCTTCGGGACCAATCTTTATTTTGGGAGCTATGATCACAAGCTCTACGCCTACAACATCGGAGCTTCCGTGTCCGGCTCGCCCTGGCCCATGCTGCTTGCCGGCGCCCAGCGCCAGGGCCGCGCCACGGTAAGCTCGCCCTCGATCCTAACGCAGCCGTCCTCCCAGACGATCGCCAGCGGGGCGACAGTCGTCCTGAGCGCGCTGGCAGACGGCGTGCCGGCTCCCAAATACCAATGGAGCCTGAACGGAGCGGCGATCTCCGGCGCAACGAATGCGCAGCTTGTGATCTCCAACGCCACAGCAGCCAATGCGGGAAGCTATGCCTGCGTGGCCAGCAATTCCGGCGGCTCCGCCACCAGCGCGGCGGCGAGCTTGAGCGTGATTTCGACAAGTGACCCCGGCCGGCTCATCAATCTGTCGGTAAACACGGCCATCACAGCCGGCAACGAGCTTTTGACCCTTGGATTTGTGACGGGGGGGGCCGGAACGACCGGATCGCAAAATCTCCTGATCCGCGCGAGCGGTCCGGCCCTCGCCCCCTACCTGCCCGCAGGTGTGACGCCGATGCCCGACCCCGAACTGACGGTCCTCAACCCGGCCGACGTCCCGATTTACTTCAATGCCGGCTGGGCCGGCACCCCGGCCAACGAAGCCGCGGTCACCGCCGCCGATGCCGCCACTGAAGCGTTCGCGCTCACCAATCCCGCCAGCAAGGACTCCGCGACGGTCGTATCCCTTCCGTCGGGCGGCCCGGGCTACACGGTCCAGGTCGGCAGCGTCTCGAGCAGCGCGGGCACAACGCTTGCCGAACTCTACGATTACACTCCTGCCGGCACCTATACGGCCACCACGCCCCGACTGGTAAACATGTCGTCCAAGTTCCAGGTGGTCACGAAGGGGATTCTCACGGTGGGATTTACGATCGGCGGTTCCACATCGAAGACGGTCCTGATCCGGGCAAGCGGTCCGGCCCTGGCCCCATACGTGGGCCCAGGCGTGGCCCTCATGCCCGACCCGCAGCTATCCGTGTTCAACGTGGCCGATTCGGTGATCGCATTCAACGCCGGCTGGGGCGGCAATCCGCAGGTCTCGGCGGTCGCACAAGCCATCGGCGCCTTTGCATACACCAATCCCTCGAGCGCCGATTCCGCAGTCCTCCTGACCCTGACGCCTGGCCCCTATACGGCCCAGGCGTCGAGTGCCAGCGGAACGGCGGGCACCACCTTGGTCGAGGTCTACGAGGTGCCGTAATTTGGCTGCGGAGGGTTTTGCGGAGAAGTCGTAATGGATGCCCAGCGCTCGTTGCGGAAGATTTGCGCTGTCTCCGAAAGCAGAAGGCCGCGCGCGGTCGATGGCCGGCAAATACCCGCGGAAGGCGGAGCCCCGGCCAACTTCCATCTGGATTTCGACGAAACCGTGGTGATTGGCGACGATGCCGCGACCCGTGAGAAAACCGCGCCCAGTGCCTATGCCGATACCCTTGGTGCTAAAGAACCTCGCCAAGCTGCTGCGCCATGCGGCCGCCTATTGACCTGTACTTTTATCAAAATGGCCCAGACTTCCTCGCGCGGCACCGCTTTCTGCCCCATTACGACAGTTGCGACGATTACGCACGTCCGATTGGACTTCGACCGAGTTTTTCCGCCCGCGGCCCTTGCCGCCGTTTCTCGGCACGCGCTGGATTGCCAAAGACCTTGAAGAGCCGCCGGAAAATCCTCCTGCCCACCGGCGCCCCTAACCACCCGACCGTGCCCTCCTTTGCCATGCGGCGTGCGAGATCCAACGTGGGCGTAGACGCTGCCATGTGCGCGTAAAGCGCATCGCGCGGCGCCGGCCTTTTGACCGTGATACGGCGGTCATCGCCTGTGCGAAGCACCGGCTGGATCGCTGGCAATCGCCCATCGAGCCTTGCTTTCGCGACGATCGCACTGAAATTTGGTCGCGTTGCCCCGTTGCAAGGCATTGAAGGCCGAACAAATTCAAAATGCCAAGAGGTGCACATCGATGTCAGTCGTGGCTGACCCGCAACAATTCGCGAAACTCGATCAGCCGTTTCGTCAACTCAGACATTAGCCGAAGAGCGGCCCAAAAAACATGGGGTATTACCCGCACGGTGACACCGGATCATCTGCCGGCCCTCGATCGTCTCCGCGCGCAGTCAGGGTGCGCCAATGACGGCGACTTCGCTATGGGCCCAATGCCTGCCGTGGATTGCAGACAAAGCCCGGTCGAACGCGGGGTTAGACAGGACCAGGGGGCAGGTCAGCGGGTGCGCTCGGGGCGCCGAGGCGAACAACTCCCGACGAGAGAGGACACATCTTCGGCAAATTAGGACGCCACCTTTTTTTCTTCCTAATTTCCCCGATCCGCGATTCTCTCAACGCGTGGGACTTTCGAGGACGATTGCCGCCAGGGAGGTGCATGCCGCCATCGCGCGCCTCGCCTCGGCGATTGCCGACGGCCACCCCGGAACGGCCCCCTTGTGGCTTCTTGGGATCGCCAACGGGGGGATCCCGATCGCCTATCGGCTGGCGGAGGCGATCAACGCGATTCCGGCCTCCAATCGGCGGGCCCAGGCGGGAGTCCTGGACATTTCCTTCCACCGGGACGACCTCGGGCGGCATCCCATTCCCAAGGAGTTCACGCCCACGGCACTTCCCGGCGACGTGACCGGAGCCTCCGTCATCCTTGTCGATGACGTGTTCTTTACGGGCAGGACGGTCAAGGCGTCCCTCGACGAACTTTTCGACCATGGCAGGCCCAGCCGGGTTCAGCTCGCCGTCCTCGTGGACCGGGGAGGCCGCCGCCTGCCGATCGCCCCCGACTTCGTCGGGATGGCCCTCGATGCGGGAGAAAAGGAAATCGTCGTCGTAGAACTCGGCGAAAACCCCGCCCGCGACCGCATAACCATCCGCTCCGGCTGAATTTACCCATGCCCTGGAATCGCAAGCATCTGCTGACAATCGAGGAGATCCGTCTCGATGAGATCGATCAAGTGCACGCAACGGCCGCCGCGTTCAAGAAGATCCTCGGCAGGAGCGTGAAGAAGGTTCCCGCCCTGCGCGGCAAGACGATCGTGAACCTCTTTCTCGAGCCGAGCACCCGCACGCGCATGGCCTTCGACATGGCCGCCAAGCGCCTGAGTGCGGACGTCATCTCCTTCGATGCGGCGACTTCATCCACGACCAAGGGCGAGACGCTTCGCGACACCGCCAAGAACATCCAGGCCCTCAACGCGGACATGATCGTGATACGGCACGCGGCGGCCGGATCCCCCCTGTACCTGTCGCGTATCCTCGACATTCCCGTCATCAACGCGGGGGACGGCGCCCACGAGCACCCGACGCAGGGGCTCCTGGACACCTTCACGATGAAGGAGCACCTGGGCGACCTCAAGGGCCGCAAGGTTGTCATTCTCGGCGACATCCTCTTCAGCCGGGTCGCCCGCTCGAACATCCATGCGCTGACGAAGATGGGGGCGGCCGTCACCCTCGTCGGGCCGTCGACCCTCGTGCCGCACTGGTTCACCGCGCTCGGCGTCACCGTGTCCCACGACCTCAAGTCGGCACTCGCGGACGCGGAGGTCGTCATGCTGCTGCGCATCCAGCACGAACGGCAGGCGAGCAGCCATTTCCCGTCCCTCGGCGAGTATACGAGCATGTTCGGCCTCAACCAGGCGCGCGCCGCGTGGCTCAATCCCAAGGCGATCATCATGCACCCCGGGCCCATAAACCGCGGCGTCGAGATCGACAGCGAGCTGGCCGACGGCAAGCGCAGCGTCATCCTCGAGCAGGTCGCAAACGGGATCGCGGTGCGGATGGCCGTCCTCTACCTCTGCTCCGGCGGCAGCCCGGAGCTGGCAATCGCGGGCGCCGAATAACCCTCTCCCATGCCATCCCTCTGGATCGCCAACGCCCGCGTGATTGACCCCGCCTCCCGGCGCGACGAAGTCGGGAGTCTTTTCGTCCGCGACGGCCGGATCGTGCCCTCCCTGCCGGCCGCCGTGCGCAGGCGCGCGAAGAAGATCGACGCCCGGGGCCGGGTGGCCTGCCCGGGCCTCGTCGACATTCACGTCCACTTCCGCGAGCCCGGGCAGACCCACAAGGAGACGATCGGAACCGGCTCGCGCGCGGCCGCGGCCGGGGGATTCACGACGGTCGTTTGCATGCCCAACACGTCGCCGCCGGCAGACAACGCCGGCACGATCCAATTCATCAAGGACGCCGTGGCGCGCGACGCCGTGGTGAAGGTGCTCCCGACCGGATGCATCACGGTCGGCCAGAAGGGCCAGGCTCTCGCCCCCATCGGCTCGCTTTGCCGCGCGGGCGTGGTTGCGATCACCGACGACGGCGAGTGCGTGCAGTCGAACGAACTCATGCGCCGGGCCGCCGAGTATGCGGCCATGTTCGGGCTCCCGATCCTGGACCACTGCCAGGATCAGTCGATGACGCGCGGCGCCGTCATGAACGAGGGGGCCATGTCCACGCGGCTCGGGCTGTGCGGCTGGCCCAACGCCGCCGAGGACCTCATCGTCGCCCGGAACATCGTCATCTCCAAATACACGGGGGCGCACATCCACCTCCAGCACATCACCTCGAAATACGCGATTGAGATGATCCGCCGAAACAAGGCGGACGGCCTGCGGATCACGGCCGAGGCGACCCCGCATCATCTTGCGCTGACGGACGAGGCGCTGTCCGGCTACGACACGAGCTTCAAGATGAATCCCCCGCTTCGCACCGACGAGGACAGGCGGGCGGTCATCGCCGGACTGCGGGACGGCACGCTCGATTGCATCGCAACCGACCACGCCCCCCACACCGACTACGAGAAGGACAGGGAGTTCGACTTCGCCTTGAATGGAATCATCGGGCTCGAGACAGCGCTCGCCGTGGTCCTCGCGGCTTTGGTCCGCAAGAGCCGGTTTCGGCTCTCGCGCGTCATCGACCTGATGACGCGCCGCCCCGCCGGGATCCTCGGGCTTCCCGCAGGCTCGCTTGCGGCCGGAGTTCCGGCCGACATCTGCATCTTCGATCCGGATGAGCGATGGCGCTACGACGCACGCGCCGGCTTCAGCAAGTCGCGCAATTCCCCCTGGGACGGCCGGACGCTCACGGGCCGCGTCAAGATGACGATCGTGGACGGCCGGATCGTCTTCAACGACGGCCGCATCCTGGCCTGAACCGCCGCATCCGAGGGACGTCTTGGATTCGACGAAACTAGCTCTTTTTGGGGAAGTTGCCCTCAATATCGCCGGAGTCGGAATCATTTGCCGGATCGCCTTCGAACGAGCCGTCAGGAAATTGCGGCCCGAGCCGGCCCTTGCGGACTGGAACCTGCCCGCCGCCGATTTCCTGCTCTTTCTCGCGCTGTCGGTAATGGCCGCCTTCATCGCCCCGGCGCTGCTCAATCTGGGCATGGGGCGCTCCGCCATCGGCGCCGACTCCCGGATTGTGTTCAACGCGGCCGCGATGGACGCCGGCGTTGTGGCGGGCGCGGCCATCTTTTACGCCATAGTGTGCAAATGGAGGCCCGCGCCGCCGCGGAAACCCTTCGACGCCCTCATCACCGGGGCGTCCACCTTCCTCGTCGCGGTGCCCATACTGAATGTCGTCACCCTGGCCTGGCAGGCGATTCTGGATTGGTGCGGCGTAGGGGTCCAAAAGCAGGACATGGTCGACCTTCTGCTCAACACCCATTCGTCCGTCGCGCGGAATATCCTCATCGTCCTTGCCATCGTCGTCGCACCCGTGACGGAGGAAGTGCTGTTCCGCGCGGGAATGTTTCGCTTCCTTAGGACGTACCTGCCCGGCCTGGCGGTTAGGCTTGCGGCGGAATCGCCGGGCAAGCGGCCCTGGCTCGCCCCGCGGGCGGCCCGTGCGCTGGCCCTTCTCCTGCCCGCAGCCGTTTTTGGCTCCGCCCATGCGAGCCTGTCATTCTTTCCGCCCCTGCTCGTTCTCGGCGTCATCTTCTCCCTTGCCTACGAGCGCACCGGCCGCATCGGAACCACGATCGTGGCGCACGGTCTCTTCAACCTGAATACGATTGTGCTCGTGTTCGCCGGGCTGACCTCGTGACCGGCAGGGCCCCCATGCCATGAATCCGTTCACAAGACAGGTTTCCCGCTCGGTCGCCTCCCTGGGCGAGGCGGGCCTGATCGAAGCGCTGCGCCGGTGGCTGGGAGATGCGTGCCCGCCGGCGCCACGCGGGATCGGGGACGATTGCGCGGTGCTTCGGCCGTCCCGTCGGATTCAGCTGCTGACCGTGGACCCGGTCGTCTACGGGGCCCATTTCGACGATCGCGTGCGGCCCCGGGACGCGGGTGCAAAGCTTCTCAAGCGCAACCTGAGCGACCTTGCGGCCATGGGTGCGAAGCCGACGGCGGCCGTCGTCGCCCTGATGCTCGCCCCGAGCGTGAGGCTGGACTGGCTCGAGGGATTCTACAGGGGCATGGCCGCTGCGGCCCGGCGCCATGGGGTTTCCATTGTCGGGGGGGACATCGCCCAGTCCGACGGATTCGCCGCCGTTCTCACCCTGCTGGGCGAGGCCGCCGGCCCGCGAATCCTCACGCGCAAGGGAGCGCGTCCTGGCGACTGGATCTTCGTCACCGGGCAGCTCGGGGCGAGTGTGCAAAGCGGGCACCATTTTCGATTCGAGCCCCGCCTGGCCGAGGGAGCGTGGCTCGCCCGCAGGCGCGAAGTCCGCTCGATGATCGATGTGAGCGACGGGCTCGCCAAGGACCTCCCGGCCTTGGCGCCGCCGGGGGCGGAGGCCGCCCTCGTTCCCTCCGCCATTCCCAAGCGCCGCGGAGCCGGCTTGAGGGCGGCGCTCTGCGACGGCGAAGACTACGAGCTTCTCCTGACGCTTGCGGCGCGGGCCGATCGGGCCGGATTCATCCGGTCCTGGCGCCGGGCCTTTCCGGGGGTCCGACTCACCTGCATCGGCCGGTTTGCTTCGCAGGGAAGCACCGCGCCCGGGATGGTCCTTCTGAATGGATACCGGGGATACGAGCATCTCCGCCGATGACCGTCATTGAAAAGCTGCGGCTGGGCGTTTCCACGGGAACGGCGGCGGAAACACGCTCGCTGGCCGCCAGCCTCGCGCCTCACCTGCCGGCCGACGCGACCCTCGCGCTGCACGGGGACCTGGGAGTGGGCAAGACGACATTTGTCCAGGGGCTCGCGCGCGGCCTGGGAATCAAGGGGCGCGTCACGAGCCCGACCTTCACGGTCTATGCGCTTCACCGCGGAAAGCCTTCGGAAACCGGTTCCGGCGCCGGCGTCCTGCTCATGCATCTCGACGCCTATCGGCTCGAGTCGGCGGAGCAGCTGGAATCCCTGCTCCTCGACGACTTCCTCGTTTCACCGTACTGCCTGGCTGTCGAATGGCCGGAGAAGATCGCCGCGTGGCTGCCGGGCGACGCCTGGCACTTAGATCTGCGGATTGCCGGCGACCGGCACTCGATCACGCTGAGGTGATCGGAGCGGCGGGCGGCTCGGGAGGCAGCTCGGCGGGCGATCCCGCCCCGGGTTCCGCCGGAGCCTGAACGGAGGGCGTGTTTTCGACCGGGGCGATTTCGGCTGGAGCCGTCTCCGCCGGCGCGATCGCCGCGGGCGGAGTTTCCTCCACGGGCGGACTTTCCCCGGGCGACGGCGGCTCCAAGGCCGGCGAAGCTTCCTGTGCGGGCAGCGCCTCTTCGGCCGATGGACTCTCCGGTTCGGCCGGGCTCTCGGGCACGGGCTCCGGGAAATTCTCCGGGTCGTGCTCCTCGCTCTCAACCTCCTTCTTGCGCGCCTCGACCATCGCCGGCGGCGCATAGAGGCTGCCGTCGATGAATTCCGTGACGTAGCCCTCGCGCACGAGCCAGAGGAGATCGCCCTGCATGCGGGCCATTTTCTCCCGCTGCTCGACGGAAAGCACGTTCGCAAGAACCGGCGCGGATTCCGGTTGCGACGGAGCGGCGGTGCCAAGCCCCGCCGAAGCGGCCGCATCCTCCGCCGCCTTGACGGCGGGGTCGGCCGAAGGCTCCTGCACGCCCAGGTACCGCTTGACCAGCTCCTTTGCGCGAACCATGGGATGGGTTTCGATGTAGGTGATCAGGCTCCCGATGCTCTCGGCAAACGTCTGGCCCGGAATCCGGAACTTTCGCTTTACGGCGCAAACATACGAGATTCCCTTCGCGCCCTTCTTGAAGATCGTGAAATGCTCCCGGCGGAGGCGTCCGCGAAGCGCATTGGCCGTGTCCAAGGGAAAGCGGCGCTGGCGCTCCAACGCCCCCTCGATGGCCCGGCGGATCTCGCCCTGCGGCAATGCATCGGCTTCGCGCCCGTGGAAACGGGCGTGCGCCGCCGTGCGCACGACGCGGTCCCTGGCATGCGTGATCAGGTGCAGCCGCGCTTCGTCGAACGAATCGAAGCTCGTCGGCGCCGGTTCCTGAGGGGGGGCTGCCGGCGCATCCGCCGCAATGTCCGGACTTGCCGCCTCGGCCTCCGGCTCCCGGGGCGCTTCCGCTTCCGCGGCCGCCTCGGGTGCGGCCGGCGCCGCTGCGCGCCGCGGCTGCACGGGTCCCTTCCACGTAAAGCGGGTGACCCGCTTCATCTTCTCCAGCCACTGGTTGATCAGCTCGGGTTCGCGGACCGTCTCGATCCGGCTTCGATAGGCCTCGAACGGCATGCGAAGCCCCTTCTCATTGTAGTGCTGCTGGACGATCTGGCTGTAACGGTGGTAATTGGGCGGCCCGAGCAATTCGCCGGTCACGCCGCAGCGGTTGACGACCTGGAAACTGCCCTTGGGGGGGTCCACTTCCACCTCCGCCGTGTCAAAATACAGCTTGAGGTGGTGCGAGACCACATGGGCGATCGCCGCATCGGCCGATTCGAACGGCAGCCCGTCCGGCACCGAAATATGAAAAACAGGCCGTGCCGGGGCTTCGGCCTTGGGCTGCGTTTCCTGCGGCGCAGCCTCCGCTGCGGGGGCGGGAGCTGCGCTGCCCTCGGGAGCGGCGGCACCGGTTCCCTCCGGCGCGACTGCGCCGGGCGCGGGCGATTCGCCCGTTTGCGCTGCGCGCCGCGGCGCCGCCTTGGGCGGCTGGCCCTGGCGCGGCGGGGCCGAAGGATCCCTCGGCGTCAGGAGCACCGTGAAGCGCTCGGGCTTGCCCAGCACCGTGCGGGCGATCTCAAACAATTCGATTGTCCGGCAGGAAGCCCGGATGGTCTTCACCAAGGCGTTGAAGCTCGTGTCCTCCGGATAGAACGTGACCGAGTAGTACGGGCTCTCGTACGGGGCGCGGTCGTACGGGGCTCCGCGGCCGGCCGGATAACCACCCCGATCGCCTCCGCCGCGAGGCCCTCCCCGCGCGTCGCGGGAGTCCGGACGGTCCCTCCGATCGCCGGAGTACTCGCGCCGCGGCGCACCGGATTCCGCGCCGGCTCCGCCCCTGCGCGGTTCCTCCCGGGGCGCGTCGGGGCCGCCCTCCGGCCTGCGAAAGGCCCGCCGATCGCGCCGGTCGTCGTGCCGCGGCCGCGCGTCGGTCTTCTCGCGCGTGTCCTGCGCGCCGCCCTTGTCCTGGGTCCATTGCGTCCCGAAGCTGAAACCGTGGAGCTGACTCAGGTCGATCTTGTTGAACCCCGACGGGGGGCTCTCCTTGGGAGGGTTGTCTTCCATGAATTCCTAAAAGCGGGCGCGAGCCCGCGAGAGATTGCTTGGTGTGTTCGTGCCGCTTTGGCGCGATCGGCGTACAATTTCCGCGCCTGCCCTCGGGAGCAAGCGATTTCAGCCTTCAGTAGTGGGCCACTACCGGAAGAACTGCACGGTCGATTCGCCCGAGGCTTGCTCCCACCCGCTCCCAAGGCCAGATATTGCGGTGTGAAGGTCCCAATCCTGGATCTTAAGCCGGCCTACGACGAGCTCGCGGGCGAGCTGGATGCGGCCTACCGGCGCGTGATGGCGTCGGGCCGCTACCTTCTGGGACCCGAACTGGAGGCCTTTGAGGCGGAGTACGCCCGGTTCTCCGGCACCCGGCATTGCGTCGGAGTCGCCAACGGTCTTGAAGCCCTCCAGATGGCCCTGATGGCGGCGGGAATCGGCCCCGGCGCCGAGGTCATTGTGCCTTCGAACGGATATATCGCGGCATGGCTCGCCGTCACCCATGCCGGCGCGACACCGGTGCCGTGCGAACCCCTGGAGGACACCTTCAACCTCGATCCGGACCGAATCGAACCTCTGGTCACGCCGCGAACGAGGGCGATTCTTCCGATAGACCTGTACGGACAGCCCGCGGACATGACGGCGATCATGGGCATTGCCGCCTCGCGCGGCCTTTTCGTGCTTGAGGATGCCGCCCAATCCCATGGAGCGACGTGCCGGGGCCGGCCGGCCGGATGCCTGGGACACGCCGCCGGCATCAGTTTTTATCCGAGCAAGAATCTCGGGGCGTTTGCCGATGCCGGCGCCGTCACGACCGACGACGCGGCGCTGGCCGAGAAGGTCAGGGTTCTGCGCAACTATGGCTCCAAGGAGCGCTACAAAAACGATCTTGCGGGACTCAATTCCCGGCTCGATGAGCTGCAGGCGGCCTTCCTGCGAGCAAGGCTTGCGCACCTGCCGGAGTGGAACGCCCGGAGAAAGCCGCTGGCCGCCCGCTACCTTGCGCGCCTGCGGGGGGTCGGCGACCTCGTCCTGCCGGCCGTCCCGGAATGGGCGGATCCGGTCTGGCACCTTTTTGTCATCCGGAGCCGCCGGCGCGACGCCCTTGCCAGGCACCTCGGGGCGCTGGGCGTGGGGACCCAGGTCCACTACCCGACTCCGCCGCACCTCTCCGGCGCCTACCGGGGCGCGGGCTGGAAGGCGGGGGATTTCCCGATCGCCGAGCGCCTCGCCGCGCAGGTGCTGAGCCTGCCGATCGGACCCCACGTGAGCCCGGAACAGGTGGACTGCGTCTGCGACGCCATCGCCTCCTTTTTCAGCGGGACGCCCTGATCCCTCCCATGGCTGATCCGGAGACCGTCGTATACTCGATCTCAGGCTGGCGGAGGCTCCTGCTCTGGCCGCTGGGCCTGCTGCTGCGGGCCTGGGGAAGCACGCTCCGCTTCGAGATTTCCGGACCGGACCGGACTGTATTTGAAAAAAAGGACAGGCCGGTCGCGTTTGTGCTCTGGCACAACCGCCTGTTTCTCACGCCGGAATTCTACAGGCGGTACCGGGTCGGGCGCCCCATCTACGGCCTTGTGAGCGCGAGCCGGGACGGCGCCTGGCTTGCGGCGATGTTCTCGACGGTCGGGATGCGGGCCGTCCGCGGCTCGAGCAGCCGCCTGGGGCGCGAAGCCGCCGGGGGGCTCGTGGAGGTGCTCCGCGCCGGCCATGACGTCGGAATCACGCCGGACGGCCCCCGGGGCCCATGCTACACGCTCAAACCCGGCGCCCTGGTGGTCGCGCGCAGAACCGGAACGCCGATCCTGATCATCGGCGCCCAGTTCTCAGCGGCGTGGAGGCTTCGCAGTTGGGACGGATTTTACGTGCCCCGGCCCTTTTCCACGATCCGGGTGCGCTGCGAGGAGATGCCGGCCGACGCCACGGCCGACGGCGATTCGCTGGATCGGATCGCCGCGCGCCTTCGGGAAATCAACCCAGACTGCGGCTCTTAGAACTCCGGCCTGACGGTCACCTTCGCGCCGGGCGGGGCGACGTAGTCCTCGCCCAGGTTCCAGGTCGCGTCGTTCAGCAGGAACTTGAAGACCACCGGTTTCTTCGCGCCGAACAGGGAGATCGTCCACTCGTCGCTGGCGACGTTGTTGAGCAGCAATCCCGAATTCCAGCTGAGCCCGGGGCCTTCGCCGCGCAGGTAAACCGAATTTCCAAAACCGACGTCGATTTTCGCCGTGATGACGGTCGCGACCGGGACGGCAGGCGCCCTTGGCGCAGGAGAGGGAACTGCGGGAGCCTCGATGCGGTTCGGCGGCGGAGCGGGCGCCTTCGCGGGCGCGGCCGCTCTTTCAGGAAGCGCGGATCCAATCTTATTTGGATCGGGTATTGCGGCCTTTGGGGCCGGCTTTGATGTGACTGTCGCTGGGGCGGGCGACAATGCGTTCTTTTTTGTTTTTTTCATTTCGAACTGTGGTTGTCCGGTGGTCTCTGGTCCCCGGTGACGGCATGCATACAAGCAATCGCCAGGCCAATTCGCAAGTCCGCTTCTCTCGGATTGCCCCCGTCCATTCGTAACCGGACCGTCACCTGGCGGGCGAAGACTCTTTCCAATGCCGGTACGCCCGGGCGGTGAACGAGTTCTCGAGCTTCTCCAGCCCGGCCAAAGTCCCGCTGAAAACCAGGCCGCCGCCGTCCTTGCCGCCGCCGGGTCCGAGATCGATGATCCAGTCCGCCAGGCGGATGACGTCGAGGTTGTGCTCGATCACGATCAGGGTGTTCCCGGCATCCCTCAGCCGGAAGAGAAGATCCATCAGCCGCTGGATGTCCACCCAGTGCAGCCCGGTTGTCGGCTCGTCGAGAATGTACAGGTTGGCGCCCTGCTGCCTGCGGCTCAGCTCCAGCGACAGTTTCAGGCGCTGCGCCTCGCCCCCCGATAGCGTCGTCGCGGACTGGCCGAGGGTCAGGTAGCCCAAGCCCACCGCTTCGAGGGTTGCAAGCTTGTCGATGACCCGCGGGATATTGCGGAAAAGCCCGATCGCCTCCCGCACGGTCATGTCGAGGACATCCGCGATCGACCGGCCGTGGAAAAGGATCTCCAGCGTCTCCCGGTTGAAGCGCCGCCCGCCGCAGCTCGTGCAGGGGGCGTACGCGTCGGCCATGAACTGCATGTCGAGCTTGATGACGCCGTCGCCCTGGCATCGTTCGCACCGCCCGCCGCGGACGTTGAACGAAAAGCGGCTCGCCTTGTAGCCGCGGACCTTCGCCAGAGGCACCTGGGCGAACAGTTCGCGCAGGACATCGAGCAGGCCCACGAAGGTGGCGGGATTCGACCGCGGGCTGCGCCCGATCGGCTCCTGGTCTACGCGCACGAGCTTTTCGAACAGCTCGAGGTTTTCAATGTGCCGGTGCCGGCCGGGCACGACCTTCGCGCCGTTCAGCCGCCGGGCCGCGGCGGCGGCGAGGACATCGTTGACGAGGCTGCTCTTGCCCGAGCCGGAAACGCCGGTCACGCACGTGAGCAGGCCTATGGGAAAACGGACGTCGATTCCGCGCAGATTGTGCTCCCTGGCCTCGCGGACTGTGAGCCAGGCCCCATCCGGCGATTTTTGCGCGGCATCCCTGGTCACCTCCATCTGCCGCGCGAGATAGGGGCCCGTCCGCGAATTCGTCGCAGGCTGGGCCGCGCACTCCGCGGGCGAGCCCTGAAACAGAAGACGCCCGCCCTCCACCCCCGCCCCGGGGCCCAGTTCGAGAATCTCGTCCGCGGAGCGCAGCGTTTCCTCGTCGTGCTCGACCACGATGACGGTGTTTCCGCGGTCCCGCAGCGAGCGCAGCTGCGACAGCAGCCGCTCGTTGTCGTGCGGATGCAGCCCGATGCTCGGTTCGTCGAGAACGTAGATGACGCCGATCAGGCCCATGCCAAGCTGCGTCGCCAGCCGCACGCGCTGCGCCTCCCCACCCGAGAGCGTGGCGTAATCCCGGTCGAGCGTCAGGTAGCCGAGCCCGGTTTCGAGCAGAAAATGAAGCCTCTGCTCGATCCCGAAGACGACGTCATGGAGCGGATCGTTCTCGTCGCGGGAAGCGGCCAGGGCCCGCGCCACCTCATGCGCCGCGGCGACGTCGAGCGCCAAAAACTGGGGAAACGACAAGGCGGCCATCCCCGGGACCGCCGCCTCCACAAAGCTGCTCCGGGCGTTGAGGCGGCTTCCGTGGCACTCCGGACACTCGCCGCTGACCATGAAGGTCGTCAGCCGGGCCTGGAATCCCTCGCTTTCGGTCAGCCGGAAGCTCGCATCCAGGTCCGCAATCACCCCTGGAAACGTCTGCGCCTTCGGCTCCCTCATCCGGCGCAGCTTGAAGGCAAACAGCCTCTCCCCGGCCCCGTCCAAAATGCTGCCGCGGGTATCCTCGGGCAGGTCCTTCCAGGGGATGTCCGCATCGAAGGGAAGCTGCTCGGCGAGCTGCTTCAGCAGGGCATTGTGCTTTATGATGAGATTCTTGCCGCCGATCCGCCAGGGCTTGATCGCGCCCTCGCGCACGGATTTTGCCGGGTCCGGGATGACCAGTTCCGGAGCAAACCGCAGTTTCCGTCCGAGTCCGCCGCAGGTCGGGCACGCCCCTTCGCTGTGGTTGAACGAGAAATGGCGCGGGGTCAGCCGCTCGAACACGTCGCCGCACACCTCGCAGGCGAGCGACTGGCTCAGGCGGATCTCGCGCCACGGGGCGGAAGGCCTGCCCGCCGGATCGCCCGCCTGCTCCGCAACGCCGGAGCCCGGCGGCTGGGCCAGCACGATCGCCCGGTCCCTGCCCTCGCGAAAGGCCAGTTCGAGCGAATCGGCCAGCCTCGCGCGCTGCTCGGCCGTGGCCACCAATCGGTCCACGACCAGATCCACGTCGATCAGGGCCGTGCCGGTGGGAACGAGGTGCGGTTCATCGAGGCCGCGGATCTCCCCGTTCATCCGCACCCGCTGGAAGCCCCGCTGCCGGAGCCGGGGAAGCTCGTCCCTGAGGACGCTCGGTCTTGCCCGCAGCGCCGGGGCTAGAAGCATGATGCGCTCCCCGGCGCAAGAATTCATCACGCGCATTACATTGTCGTCCAGGGAGCGCTGCACGACGCGGCCGCCATCCTTCGGGCAATGCGCCTGCCCCGCCAGCGCCCAGAAGAGCCGCGCATAGTCCGCGATTTCCGTAGCGGTGGCGATCGTGCTGCGGGGCGAACTGCCGCCCGTCCGCTGCTCGATCGCCACGACCGGGGACAGCCCATGGATGAAATCGACGTCCGGGCGCTTGAGCTGGTCGAGGACCTGCCTGGCCTGGGTCGAAAGGCTCTCCATGTACTTCCGATGGCCTTCGGCATAAAGGGTGTCGAAGACCAGCGAAGACTTGCCCGATCCGCTCGGCCCGGTGATCACGATAAACTTTCCCCGGGGAAGCCTCACATCCAGATTCTTCAGGTTGTGCTCGCGCGCGCCCTTGATGTGGATGTGAGTTGCCGCTTGCATGGCTGGAACTCGCAAGGTGACAGCCTGTCCGCATTTTGCCAACGGTCATTTGCGCCGGATTTCGCGCCCAAACGCGATTTTTGTCGTGGATCCGGATCTTTTCGATTGGCTTGCCGCCCTTCGAGTCGAACCAGTCTAGCAGATATTCATGATATTCCGCCGCCAATCCCGGATCCTTCTTCTGGGGAGCTTCTGCGCGACCGCCCTCGCGCATGCCGCTCCCCCGGCGGCTTTGGGCGACAATGAGTCGCTCACCTACAAAGTCACTTGGGCCATTCTGCCCGGTGTCGGCGAAATCAACGTCAACGCCCATGCCACGAGCGGCGCCGACGCCAAACCGCTCCTAAGCATCTTCACCCGCACGCAGACCCGCGGCTTCGCGCACCTGATTCTCCCCTTCGCAGCGAACGCCAAGTCCGTGTTTGACGTTTCTACGGGCCGGCTGGTGTCCCTCGAGGAGTCCAGCGCCCTGCGGCGCAGGGTGGACTCCCATGTCGTCACGTTCAACTACTCCGACGGGAATGCCACTTACGTCAATGTCGCCCAGCCGGAAGTGAAGCGCATCCTGCCGATGCCCGCGGGGTTTCCGACCGACCTGATCACGTGCCTCGTCCAGGCGCGCACCTGGGGCCTCCGCCCCGGCCAGACCCATGACGCGCTGGTGCTTTTCGAGGACCAGTTCTACGAGCTGACGGTCCATGCGACGGGCTATGACGTCGTTTCCACGCCGCTGGGAACCTTCACGGCGCTCGCCCTCGAGCCCCGGATGGAAAAGACCCCGCCGAAGGGAATGTTCAAGCGCGGATCGAGGGTCAAGGTATGGATCTCGCAGGATGCGCGCCGGCTTCCGGTGCAATTCCGGGTCGAGTTCAAGGTGGGCTCCGGCGTCGCGACGCTGGCGGCGTACCAGCCCCCGACCGGCTCCGCGCCCGTGACGGCCCAAAACTGAACCGCCACGGCTTGGCTGCCCAGACGGGTCCGGCGTAGCCGACCCCTATTCGCGGCGAAGTCGTGATCCTGCGCCGGGAAACGACCAGGCCGTCCTCCTCGATCCAAAGTCCGCTCCCCGGCGCGGCGGGTGTCCCGTTCAGCGCCCGTCCTATCTGCAGCGCCCGGGTCACGCGCCCGGGACCCGCAATCCCCTCGATTCCCCGGATGAGGATCGCCGCGGGCCAGCCTTCCGGACCCACGACAAGATTCAGCATCTCGTGCATTCCATAGCACAGGTAAACATACCATGCGCCCCCGGCGGCATAGAGGGTTTCCGTTCGGGGCGTGCGGCCTCGCGCTGCGTGGCACGCCTTGTCGCTTTCCCCGTCGTAGGCCTCGACTTCGGTGATCCGGCGCGCAATCACCGGCCCGTCCGGCAGGCGCCGCACAAGCAGTTTCCCTACAAGGGCCGCGGCCTGCGCGAGGGTATCCTTCGTCTGCCATCGGGTGGCGGGCACCGGCTTGGACATATCGGAATCCCAGTTTCGATGCCGGCGGGGGGCCTGGAAACACTATTCTCGGCTGAATTAAGCAAAAGGTCTGGCCACCGACCGCCGGGCAATCTATGCAGGAAGAATCCAGATTCGCGCCGGATGATGAATCCCGTCCCAACGCCCATCGTGGGATGCGGGCTTTGTTGTGCCGGTTTCAGCAAAGTTTTGTTTAGTTCTTGCCTTGCTCCAAAGCCGCCTGCTTAACTTTTCTCTTTTGCATATGAAAGCGATGATCAAGACTCAGGGCCAGCAGTTCGCCGTTTCCGAGGGGGACATCCTCGTGGTGAACCGTTATCCGAACACGGAGGCGGGCGCGACCGTCAAAATCACCGATGTGCTCGCAGCCGGCGAGGGCGCCAATTTCAGGATCGGCACGCCGATGCTCGCCGGCGTCACCGTCTCCGCGAAAGTCCTGGAAAACAGGCGCGGCGACAAGGTCATCGTGTTCAAGAAAAAGAAGCGGAAGGGCTATGAGCGCAAGCAGGGCCACCGCCAGGAACTTTCCGTCATCAAGATCGAGACAATCAACGGGTAGGAACATACCGCCATGGCTCACAAGAAAGGTCAGGGATCATCCACGAACGGACGCGAGAGCCACTCCAAGCGGCTTGGCGTGAAGATCTTCGGCGGCCAGACCGTGCTCGCAGGCAGCATCATCGTCCGCCAGCGCGGCACGCGGCTGCATCCGGGAAAGAATGTCGGGGTCGGCCGCGACTGGACCCTTTTCGCCCTCAAGCCGGGCGTCGTCCAGTTCGACAAGGCCCACCGCAAGGTGTCGGTCGTCCAGGCGTAACGCCGGCGGCTCCGCCGTCCCGTCTCCTGCGCGGGTTTTGAAAGGCCGCCGATAAGGCCTTGATGGGCCGGCCGGCTGCCGTCCACACTGCGGGCCGATGTCGAAACCGTTCGCCCGGCTCGTCTTCTGCCTCACAGCCGCATTTTTCGCGGCGTTTTTCGTCTGGCCGGTCCTCCAGATCCTCAAGGGCGGCTTTGTCGATGCGAATGGGCGGCTGACCTTCACGTACCTGGCCGCCCTGCTTTCGGATCCGACCTATCTCGGCGGGCTCGCCAACTCGTTCCTGCTGGCGCTTGCGGCGACGGCGCTCGCCCTTTTGATCGCGCTTCCGCTGGCCTTCGTCGCCGACCGTTTCGAGTTTCCCGGCCGGGGCCTCTTCGCGTCGCTGATCCTCGTGCCCATGATCCTGCCCCCGTTTGTAGGCGCCATTGGGATACGCCAGATCTTCGGCCAGTACGGGGCGCTGAACGCGCTCATCGTCGCCTCCGGCCTCGAGCCGCACGGCTGGACCTTCGACTGGATCGCCGCCAACCAGTTCTGGGGCGTCGTGTTCGTCGATGCGTTCTCGCTCTACCCGCTCATCTACCTCAACGCCATCGCGGGCCTGGCGAACGTCGATCCCGCCCTGATGGAGGCCGCCGAGAACCTGGGCTGCACGGGCCTGCGCCGGTTCCGGAAGATCACGCTTCCCCTCGTCAAGTCCGGGCTCTTCGCGGGCGGGACAATCGTGTTCATCATGTCGTTCACCGACCTCGGCACCCCCCTGATCTTCGATTATTCCAGGGTCGCCAGCGTCCAGATCTACTACGGGCTTTTGGACATCGGGGGGAATCCGTTTCCCTACGCCCTGGTCGCCGTCATGCTGGCCTTTTCGGTCGCCCTTTACGCGGCGGGCAAGGGCCTGTTCGGGCGCGGGTCGATCGTCGTGGCGGGCAAATCCACCGGCTTCGAGGGGGCGCGGGCCCTGCCGCGCGGGCGCGCGTGGCTGTGCACCCTCTTTTTCCTCGCGGTCACGCTTGTCGCAATCCTCCCGCACCTGGGTGTGATCTTTGTCGCCTGCTCGCGCGACTGGTATGCCACCGTCCTTCCGCACCAATGGACGCTGGGCAACTTCCGGCTCGCCCTGGGGCACGAGCTGACGGTCTCGGCCATCGCCAACAGCCTCAAGTTCGCCAGCGTTTCGACCCTCATCGACCTCCTTCTGGGAGTGGCCATCGCCTATGTCGTCGTCCGCAGCCGGATCGCGGGGCGGCAGGTTCTCGATTTCCTGGCCATGCTCCCGCTCGCCGTTCCAGGGCTTGTGCTCGCGTTCGGCTACCTGGCCATGGCGCAGGAGGGCCGGTTCTTCTCCTTCATCAATCCCGTCCGCAACCCGACCGTGCTATTGATCGTCGCCTACTCGGTCCGCCGTCTTTCCTACGTCGTTCGCTCGGCCGTGGCCGGGTTCCAGCAGACGAGCGAGACGCTCGAGGAGGCGGCGCAAAACCTCGGCAGCCCGCCTTTCCGGGTTCTCCGGCGGATCACCCTTCCGCTCATCGCGGCCAACCTGATCGCCGGCGGGCTCCTCGCATTCGCCTTCGCCATGCTCGAGGTGAGCGATTCGCTCATCCTTGCGCAAAAGCAGGCCTATTATCCGATCACCAAGGCCATCCTGGAGCTGTTTCAGCTCCTCGGGGACGGAAAGTTCATCGCGTGCGCCCTGGGGGTCTGGGCCATGGCTTTCCTGGGGGTCACGATCGTCGGGATGAGTCTGCTGCTCGGAAAGAGGCTGGGAGCCATATTCCGGGTCTGAACGCCTTCACGCCAGGTCGGCGCCCGCCGCCGCGACAAGGCGCTCCAGACCCGAGCGAACCGAATCCGCATCGGGACCCTCGACCAACAGTCTCAGCTTGGGTTCGGTTCCCGAATACCGGACAAGAACCCTGCCCCGGCCGCCGAATCCCGCCTCCACGTCCCTGATGGCCGCCGACAGGGCGGGCAGGTCGCCAAGGGGCTTCTTTTCGCGAACGACCAGGGCGGCCGTCGCCTGCGGGAACTTCGCGATCCGGCGGCGCAGCACCGAAAGCGGCTCGCCTGTTTCCAGCATGACTTCGACAAGCTTGAGCGCGGCGACCAGGCCGTCGCCCGTCGGACTGATCTCGGAGAAGATCAGGTGCCCGGAGGATTCCCCTCCGAGCGTGGCCCCTTCCGCCCGCATCCTTTCGATCACATAACGGTCGCCGACGGGCGTGCGGACCACGCGCCCGCCCGCGGCCTCCACGGCTGCATCGAGCCCCAGATTGCTTTGCACGGTCGTGACGAGCGTTCTTGCGACCAGCGTTCCGCGCTCGATGGCCCGCGTTGCCAGAATGCCCATCATTTCATCGCCATCCAGGAGGTCTCCTTTTTCGTCGCAAACGACGCATCGGTCGCCGTCGCCGTCATGGGCGACGCCCAAACGCGCTCCGCCCTCAACGACCCGACTGCACAGGAACTCGGGATGCTCGCTGCCCACGCCGGCATTGATGTTGTCCCCGTCCGGTGCGTTTCCGATTCCCATGATCTCGGCTCCCAGCTCCTGAAACGCCGCCGGGCTGGTTGCGCATGTCGCGCCATGGGCCGTGTCCAGGGCGATCCGCCACCCGCGGAGGACTCCAGGCGGAAGGATCGCGCGCGCCGCGGCAATGTAGTCCGCTGCGCAATCGGGCCCGCTATAAAGGTCCGGGCCTTCCCGCATTGCCGTTTTCCGGGAAACGCCCCCGGATCCCGCGCTCGGACCGATCGCCTCCGCGGGGCCGGGCAACCTTTCCTCGATTTCGGCCTCCTCCGCATCGGTCAGCTTCCGGCCGTCGCCGTCGAACAGCTTGAATCCATTGTCCGAGGCCGGATTGTGCGAGGCAGTGATCACGACGCCCAGGACCGCGCCCGACCCGCGGACCGCCCTCGCGATCGCCGGGGTGGGAACAACCCCGAGCGCAACCGAAAGCCAGCCCTCCGAGGCCAGTCCGAGCGCAACCGCATCGGCCAGCGATCTCCCGGAACGCCGGGTGTCCCAGCCGATGAGCACCCCGATTGGGGATGGTCGCATCGGACTCCGCGCGCCCAGCCAGCGGCCCACCGCTGCGCCGAGGCGCGTCGCGAACGCCTCGTTGACGACGGGTCCGCCATAGGGGCCGCGAATGCCGTCCGTTCCAAAAAAGGAGCGATTCATCTTTCTTTGAAAAACTCCTTCGCCGCCTCGATCTTGCGGCGGACCGCCCCCCCCAGGAGAAGCTCGCGCGCTGGTTCGATGCCCTCTTTCACGTCCGGAAGGCGGCCGCAGATCCACATCGCGATTGCCGCATTGGCAACGATCGTATCGACCAATCCGCGCGGTCCCCTGCCCGAAAGAACGGCACCCACCGTCGCAAGATTCTGGTCCAAGTCGCCTCCCAGCAGATCGGCGAACGGGGCTGGCGAAAGGCCGAAGTCTTGCGCGATCCAGCGCGCGTCTATGTCCCGCAGGCGGCCCACTCCGCGGACATGATTGAGCGTGGCGGTGGTCCATTCATCGATTCCGCGGTCTGGGCCGATCTCCCCATAGACGACGAGTCCCGCCTCCGTGCCGAGCTCATCGAGCGCGGCGGCCAGCCGCGGCACCCAAGGGCGTGCGTACACGCCGAGAAGGATATGGGCGGGACGCCCCGGATTCAAAAGGGGCCCGAGAATATTGAAGACCGTCCTCTGGCCTTTGGAGGCGAGCAGCTTGCGGACCGGGTTGATGTGCTTGAAGGCCGGGTGGTACGCCGGGGCGAAAAAGAACGCAAAACCCAGCTCCTCCAGCGAAGCGCGGATCAGATCCGGCGGCGCCTCGATCCGGATCCCGAGCCCCGCCATCAGGTCGGCGCTTCCGCAGCGCGACGTGATTCCCCGGTTTCCATGCTTCATCGCAACGATGCCGGCGGAGGCGAGCACGAGCACGACAAGCGAGGAAACATTGAATCCGCCCGCGTGATCGCCGCCCGTGCCGACCAGATCGATTGCGCGGGGCGCCCACGCCCCGACCCCGGGATCAACCGCCCGAGCGCGAAACTCCCGCGCAAAAGCGGCGACCTCCTCAACCGTTTCCCCCTTGATCGCAAGAGCCGTCAGAAACGCAGCCTTGGCATCGTCGGGAATATCGGCCGAGGCAAGAGCCTTCGCGGCGACGGCCACCTCCTCCGGGCAGAGCGAATTCCCCTTCGCGAGCCGTGCGGTGAGTGTTTCGAGACCGGGCATGCGTTCTCCTAATCACAGTCCCCGCCAGCTCTTCGCAATCCAATTTGCAACCAATGATTTCAAGGCGGTTCGTCCGCGCGTCGGATTGATGGTACAGTTTGGCCAAATAGGGCCGTTTCGGGTCGTTGCTGGCCTCATTGGCCGTGTCTGGGCCGCCTCGCACGGGGCGGCCGGTTTGACGGCCAGTTTGGGCGTTGGCCAGCTCAGACCCAAAACGGCCTTATTTAGCCAAACTGTATCACTGTCCGCGGGTGATGACGCTTGACCCGCCGCATTCCCAGCCTTTAATCCGTCACCTTCAATCGAATCCGAAAGCGTGCCCGCCCGCGCGCAGGCACCCAAAACCGCTCCCATCCATGGCCAATCCGAAACGCAAACAGTCCAAGCGCCGCAGTGCCAACCGCCGCGCTGCCAACGCTTTCCAAGCTCCTCAATTTGCCACCGACCCTGCGGACGGCTCTCTTTTCCGGCCCCATCGGGTGAATCCGAAGACCGGCATTTATCGGGGCCGCCAGGTGCTCAGCATAGAAACCTGATCGGAAATTGCTGTCGCCGATGGCCATGTCATCCGGGGTTGCCGGGCGGATCGCCGTTGACGCCATGGGCGGTGACCTGGGTCCGGCGGAGGTTGTGGCCGCCGTGCGGCTCGCACTGCAACAGTACCCCTTCCTGAATGCGGTGACCCTGGTGGGAAATGAGCCGACCCTGACGCCACTCCTGGAACAGAGCGGCCTGCGACTCGGGCCCCGACTGTCGCTTCACCATGCGCCGGAGGTCATCACCATGGAGGACAAGCCCCTCGTGGCCCTGAAGCGCAAGAAGGACTCCTCGATGGTGCATGCGATCGAGCTCGTGAAGTCCGGCGAGGCTGCCGGAGTCGTCAGCTGCGGCAATACCGGTGCGTTGATGGCCGCGGGGACCCTGCGGCTGCGGACCCTCGAGGGCGTGTCCCGTCCGGCGCTCGCCGCCGTCGTGCCCCGGGAGGGCGGACATTTTGTGCTCATTGACGCGGGGGCCAATCCCGATGCGCGCCCCGAGCACCTGGTGCACAACGCGATTCTGGGCAGCCACTACTCCCGCGTCATGCTCGGCATATCCTCGCCTCGCGTGGGCCTCATGACCATTGGGACCGAGGAGGGCAAGGGCAACGCACTCATCGCGGAGACGGGCGAATTGCTCAAGCGGATCGGCACGCTGGTCAATTATGCGGGACCGATCGAGGGCTTCCATGTCTTTGCCGAGCATGTCGACGTCGTCGTCTGCGACGGATTTGTAGGCAATATCATGCTCAAGAGCTGGGAGTCCCTGGTGCGCTTCTTTTCCGACGTGCTGCGCACCGAGCTCAAGGCCAACCCCCTCAGGGCCGTAGGCGCCCTGCTCGCCCGCGGTGCGTTTCGGAACCTGCGCGACCGGGTCAGTCCGGAACGCTACTCCGGCGCTCCCCTGCTCGGCCTGAACGGCATCATCCTGAAGGCCCATGGCTCGGCCAACCGCCAGGCCATCAAGAGCGCCCTGCTCAGCGCCCATGAGATCATCGATGCCGACCTGAATCGCCAGGCGGTGGCCGACATCGCCCGCGCCAACGAGATGATCGCCTGACGCCGGCCATGGACAAGCCAAGCCCCGAAATTTGGGAACAACCTGGGTCATCTTCCGATCAGACCGGAGTGGTGAAATCCCACACCGCCATTTTTGCATTTGGGCCGGAAACGCGCGCCTGGCGCCTCCCCTCCGTCTTGGGGCGGGCTTGACCTGAGGGAACGCGCTGATTCGCTTGTCACAACACATGTCTCTCCTGTCCGCCTCCGCCTTGCGCGCACTCTGTCTGACGGTCGCCGTTTCCGGTCTGCTGGCAGGAACGGCGCGGGCGGACCTCGCCTGGGATTCCAATTCCGGGTGGCGCGTGGAGGGAGGCATTCTTTCCGGGCTTACGGGCGCGGACGGCAGGGACGCCCTCAACCTCATGAACAAGGCCCGGAAGGCCGAAGAACGGCACAGCTACCGCACGGCGCTGAAGGCGTACGAGAAGGTGGTGAAGGGCTATCCGAATTCAATCTACGCGCCCGAGGCCTATTACCACACCGGGAAGATCTGGCTCGCCCGCAAGCGGTACTTCAAGGCTTTCGACTCCTACCAGCAGATCCTGACCCGCTATCCGAACGTCAAACGCTTCAGCGAGCTCATCGAGGAGCAGTACCGGATCGCAAGCGCCCTCCTGGACGGGGCGCGCAACCGCCTCTGGATGGGCATTCCCGGATTTGCGAACCGCGAGATCGGAATCGGATGCTCCGAGATTATCCTGGGGAACGCGCCCTACAGCGATTACGCCCCGCTGGTCCTGATGAACGTCGCCCGCGGACACCAGTATCTGGGCAATACGGATGCGGCGATCGACGCGCTCGACCGCCTCATCAACAATTATCCCCAAAGCGTCATCTGCCCGGATGCCTATCTGCGTCTCGCAAAACTGCACGCATCCCTGGTCGAGGGCCCCTCCTATGACCAGGCGGAGACGAAGCAGGCCATCACCTACGACGAGGACTTCATGATCCTTTTCCCGAGCGACCCTAAGATCGCCGCGGCCGCCCAGGGCTTGGACAACATGAAGAAGATGCTCGGGGAGAGCAAAATCAGGATCGCCGATTTCTACTTCTACAAGCGGGACAACTACACCGCGGCCAAGGTGTTCTACAACGAGGCGATCACGTCCTATCCGGATTCCGAGGTGGCCAAGAAGGCGCGCCAGCGGCTCGCGGCGGTGGAGGCGAAAGCGAGCGCGGCGGCCCAATCGGGCGGCATCAAGAAGAAGCACTTCCTTTTCTTCTAGGCCTGCACCATGCAGTTCGCGATGCGAGCTCCCATCAGGCGAGTGGCCTTGGCCGCCGGCTTGGGTTGCGGTCTGCTCGTCCTCGGGCTCCCGTCCTCCGGCTGCGGCCATTATGTGCTCGGCACGGAAGGCCGCCTCGCCTTTTCGACGCTTTACGTCGAGCCGGTCGAGAACCGCGCATTCCTCCCGCAGGCCCAGGCTATCATCACCACCCAGCTGAGGGACGCCTTCGAAAAGGACGGCCGCGTGGTCCTCGTGGATTCGCCGGAGGCGGCGGATGCGAGCCTCACGGTCATCATCACCGACTACCACCGCGAAGTCGCGGCGGTGCGGGAAACCGACACGGGCCTGGCGAGCAAGTTCAACCTGACCCTGGGCGTTGTATGTGCGCTGACCGACAACCACGCGCACCGCGCCTATTTCGAGAGCCGCCCCATCACGGTGACGCGCGAGGCATTCACGGACAACGGAGTGCCCGCGTCCTCGGCGGTCGGAAACCAGCTCCAGGCGGAGTACAACACCGTGCCCCTCCTCGCCCAACAACTCGCCGACAGGATAGCGCACACGGTGCTCGACGTGTGGTGAGAGGCGTCCAAGAATCCCAGCGTGCATTTGTCCATCCTCGCACCCTCGCTGCTGGCGGGAGACCACGCCAGGCTGGGAGCCAGCGCCGCCCTGGTCGCCGAAGCCGGCCTTGAGTGGCTCCATCTCGACATCATGGACGGGCATTTCGTGCCCAACCTCTCTTTCGGCCCAGAGACGCTCGCCGCCCTGCGCCGCGCCGGATCAAAGCTGTTCTTCGACACCCATTTGATGCTTTCCGAGCCACATCGTTATGTGGAGGCCTTTGCGAAGGCCGGCGCCAACCTGATCAGCATCCATATCGAGCCCTCGTATGATCACGTGGCGGCGCTGGCGCATATCCGCAGTCTCGGCTGCAAGACCGGCATCGTCCTCAACCCGGGCACGCCCGCACCGGCCGTCGACGCTTTTCTGCCGGAAGTGGATCTAGTCCTAGTGATGACGGTCCAGCCGGGTTTCGGGGGCCAGTCGTTCCGGCGGGACATGCTTCCCAAGATCGCCGCGATCGACTCGGAGCGCCGGCGCAAGGGCTTCGGCTTCCGCCTCGAGGTGGATGGAGGGATCGATTTGGAAAACGCGGCGGAATGCCGGGCGGCGGGCGCCGACACGTTCGTGGCGGGTACGTCGTTTTTCAAGGCGGCCGACCGGACCGCGATGGCCAAGGCGATCGGGGCGCTCTAAATTGGGCGGGGGTTTGTGCGTGACCTCTTATTTGCCTTCAGCGAGTTTCTCGGCCCGGGCGTAGCGGGCGCGAAATTCCGCCGCCAAACGGCTGGCGAGCCGCACCTCGTCGACCTGATCCTTCGAGCCCAGCGCCGCCGAAATCTCGCCCCGCGCCCGATCGTAGCTGACAAGCGAAAGGTCTTGCAGCTCGGCAAGCGCCTCCTCGCGCGCCGGACCTTTGGCCCTCAGAATCGCCCGCCACGCGCCCGCCAGCTCGTCATGGGTGTCCTGGCACATCACCCGGATGATGAACGCCATTTCCCGGAAGAGAGGCTCGGTCCACTCCGCGCGGTAGACGAGCGGATCCGCCTGCGCATAGGGCGCAGCGTCCGGATCGCTCCGCAGCGCCTTCCACTCATCGTGGGCGTAAAAGTCCCGCCGGATCGGCAGGCGCCGCAGCGCAAATTCCACCGGCCCTGAAGGCCCAAAGCTTCTGTCCTTCCATCGAAAGCGCATAATCCATGAAGGCCTCGGCGGCGGCCCGGTTCCTCGCGCCGCGAAGAATCGCGACCGGGTCCACCGAATAGGCGGTTCCGCCAGGCGGCGAGACAAAGCCGACGCGTCCCCAGTCGCCCCGCCGCCGGAGCGCCTCCTGCTGCTGGTTGCCGTAAAAATCGATGCACATCCCCGCCGCGCAATCGCCGTCGGCCACATCGATCGGCGGCTTCTGCGAGGCGTCCGTGAAATACCGGGCGTTGGCGCCGATCTCCTGCAACAGCCGCAGCCCGGCCATCCATCCCTCGCGCACCGCCCTCGCCTCCAGCGCGCCATCATCCGGCCGGCTGCCGGGCGCGCCCGAATCCTTCCGGGCCGCCTCCAGATCCCTCAGCTGGCGGTGAATCTCCTGCTGGATCACATTTTCGAACGCGGTCGCGATCGAGCCGCTCTTCGTCGGATCGCAAAGGGCCACCTGTCCGAACAGGCGCGGATCGGCGAGATCGCTCCACCGGGAGGGTTCGCGGCCGATGCCGAGACGCCGAAGGGCGTCCCGGTTGTAGATGATGCCATACGCGCTGATCACCGAGCCGAGCCAGCGTGCCTGCGGGTCCCGGTACGGCTCGCCGTCGAATTCGAGCGCGATCACGCCGTCGTTGAACCAGTCGGGATGCCGGGAGACAACCCCGCTCGGTACCAGCCGGCCCGCGAGCGCCTGCCGGTCGAAGTCGTAGGTGCCGCCCCCGAAAAACACGTCTATGCCGCAGCCGACATCGGAGTGCAAAAACGCCTCGCGCGCCTCGGCCTCCTGGGGGGAGGCCTCGCCGGAAAGCGGATCCCGCTGGAAACCCTGTTCCACCGCAAGACTCCACGGCCGGCCCAGCCCGCCGGTCCAATAGTTTCGAAACGAGGCCACGTACTCCCCCTCGAGATATCGGGCGATTTCGCTCGTTCCCCCGAGAACGCGCCAATCGATCGCAATGCTGCGGCCGGTCGTCCTTTGGTACCAGGATTCGAAGCCGATCCCGAATTCGTGGCGGATGGCCTCGTTGTTCGGCGTGACGACGACCAGGGTGTCCGCCGCCCGTCCGGCTTCCGGGCGCTTCGGACGCACGGCAAACGGAATCGCCACGATCGCAGCCAGCGAAAGGATGATCAGGAGACGCTTCACTCCGTCAGGATGACGACATCCTCGGCTTCAACCGCGGCGTACAGCCCGCCCCGGGCGACCGGGCCCAGGAAGCGCGGATTGAGCTCGAATATCTTGAGTGCGACGCCGGCGGCCCTGAACTCGTACTGCGCCAGTTCGCCCAGATACACGGCTTCCCCAATTTCACCCTGAATCACGTTTTCCCCCGGGGGCGCCTCCCGGCCCAGCTTCCAGCATTCGGGCCGCACCGACACCGTCACCGCCGACCCGGGCGCCGGCTGGGCCTGGGGATTTCCGAGGATGCCGTGGAATCGGCCGACGGTCGTCAGAACGGTCGCCCGGCCCCCGGCGGCCTCCAGCAGGCGGCCATCGATGAAGTTTGTCTCGCCGATGAAATGCGCCACGGTCCGGCCGCAGGGGCGGCGATAGATGTCGCGGGGCGTCCCCACTTGGAGAATGTTGCCGGCGTCGAGAATGGCCATGCGGTCGGAAATCGACAGCGCCTCCTTCTGGTCGTGGGTCACATAGACCGTGGTAAGGTTGAACTCCTTGCAGACCCTGCGGATCTCGGCGCGCATTTCGAGGCGAAGCTTGGCGTCCAGATTCGAAAGCGGCTCGTCCAGGAGAAGGCAGCTCGGCCGGATGACGAGCGCCCGTGCGAGGGCGATCCGCTGCTGCTGTCCCCCCGACAACTGGCTGGGCCGGCGGTCGGCAAACTCGCCCATGTGCACCGATTCAAGGGTCTCGCCCACGCGACGGCGCACCTCGGCCTTTGGCACGCGGCGCTCCTCCAGGCCGAAGGCCACGTTCTCGGCCACGGTCATGTGCGGCCACAGCGCGTAACTCTGAAACATCATCCCGGTGTTGCGCTTGTACGGCGCCAGGTGCGTCACATCCTCCTTTTCAAAGAAGATGCTCCCCTCCTCCGGAATATAGAATCCAGCCAGGGTCCGCAGGAGCGTGGTCTTGCCGCAGCCGCTCGGTCCGAGCAGGAAGAAGAGTTCGCCCGGATTGATTTCCAGATCGATGGCGCGCAATGCGGTCGTGGCCCCGAACCGTTTTGTAAGTTTCTGAATCCGAATGGAAATCATGCGTCGCGGGCAATCGCACCCCGGGAGTGCCTTCCCACCAGCAAGATTTTGCCATTCTCCAGAGTCAAAGAAAATAGATTGGTTGCGTCGCCCGCCGGTCTTTGTCTCGCTCGTCTTTTACCTCCATGCCACCAACGATGAAGAAAGGGGCGGCCAATCTGCACGACGACCTTGAAAGCGTCATGTTCACGGAGCGGGAGATCAAGGATCGCGTGAGGGGCCTCGGCAGGGAATTGAAGGCCGCCTATGGCGACGGGGAGTACACGATCATATCGATCATCAACGGGGCGGTGCTGTTCACGGCCGATCTTATGAGGGAGATCGACAATCCCGTGCGGCTGGACTGCATCCGGATTTCGAGCTACGGGGAAAAGACGCTTTCGTACGGCACGCCGCAGGTCGTCTCCAGCCTCACGCTCGACATCTCGAAGCGCCACGTGCTCCTGATCGACGACATCCTGGACACGGGCAAGACCCTCGAACTCGTGTCCGGCCTCATCCGGAAGCTCAATCCGGCGAGCCTGCGCGTGTGCGTCCTGCTCGACAAGGAGGCGCGCCGCGAGGTCCCCTGCGAGGCGGATTTCGTAGGCTTCAAGATACCGGACAAGTTCGTCGTCGGGTACGGGCTCGATTTTGCGGAGCGCTACCGGAACCTGCCCTGCATCGGAGTCCTAAAGCCCGAGCTCCAGAAATCTCCGGCGTCGCGTTAGGGGCCGATCGCACCTGGACGGCCCGGGTCCGCCCGGAGCCGACCCATCTCAATTTCGTCGTCTCGCCACCACGACCGAGTCATTTTCCTCGCCCCGGTGGACAAGTCTTGCCCCGGAAAATCCGGCGGCGCGGAGATCTTCCTCCAGTTCCCGGAACGTGAAGGTTCCTCCCCCCGGGGTCGCCACCAGCATGTTCACCGCAAACAGGGCACCGGCCACAGGCGCCGTCCGGGAGTCTTCCATCACGACATCCCGGATCGCAATCCTGCCTCCCGGTGCCAGCGCGCGGAAGATCTTCTTGAAAAGCTCCCGGTTCTGCGTGCGCGAATTCTGATGCACGATGGCGCTGACCCAGGCCAGGTCGGCCCCTTTCGGGAGCTCGTCCCGGCAGAAGTCGCCCGCCACGAGCCGCACGCGGCCGCCCAACCTCGTTTCCCGCAACCGGCGCGCCGCCATCGGAATGACGTTCGGCAGGTCGAAAATCGTCGCCCGGCCCCGCGGATTTGCCTTCAGAAACGCGATCGTCCACGTGCCCGAGGCCCCGCCCACGTCCAGAAGGCGCCTGAACGGCAGCGGCTGGATGCCCCCGACGAGTCCTGCGGAAATCCTGGAATTCAGGTCGTGCATGCCTCCTATGAAGGCCGCGACGTCCTTCCGCTGCCCCCGGACGCTCGGAACGCGGGTCGCAGGCCTGCCCCGTTGCGCGACCCTGGCCAACTGCGCCCATCGGCGCATGCAATTGGCGTGGTGCTGGCTCATGGCCAAAACACTGTCCATTCCGGCTGCTGTCAGGACCGAGGCGACATTCGCGGGGACGGAATAGCGATCGCCACTCTTCTTGAGAAGTTTCAGGGCGGCCAACGCATCCAGCAGAATCGTCACCGCGCGCAGGTCGCCCCCGACCTTTCGGGCCGCCTGCGCAGCCGTCAGCCGGCTGCCGGCCATCGCATCGAAAAGATCGAGGTCCACCGCCGCTGCGAGCACGCACGCTTCCCGGTAGCCCTTCGCCAGATCCAGCACTCGTTCCGCGGACCATTTCATCGGCATGAACAAGCGTGTCCCCATGCGCGCCCGGATTCAATGGAAAACGGCAAGGCGAGCATCTACGCCCGGCGCCTGCGGCGTCCCTTCCCGGCCTTGTCCGCGGACGCGCTCCGGCGGTAATCGCCGGACTTGAGGGCGTTGATCTGATCGCGCAGAAGCGCCGCGCGCTCGAATTCCAGGCGGCCCGCGGCTTCCTGCATATCGTCCTGCAGTTCGGCGATGACCGCTGCGACGTCGTCAGCGCTGTCCGCCGGGGCGGCCTCCTCCACGCGTTCGCCGGAGCCGTCGTAGACGCGCAGGCTTTCCTGCGCGAAGCGCCGCACGCTCCTGGGCGTGATGCCGTGCGCGAGGTTGTACGACTGCTGCTTTTCCCGCCGGCGGGCGGTCACCTCCAGCGTCTTGCGGATCGAGTCCGTCTGCCGGTCGGCGTAGAAGATGACCCGGCCCTTCTCGTGCCGGGCCGCCCGGCCGGCCGTCTGGATCAGGCTCGTCTCGCTCCGCAGGAATCCCTCCTTGTCCGCGTCGAGGATCGCCACAAGCGCCACCTCGGGCAGGTCCAGCCCTTCGCGCAGGAGGTTGATTCCCACCAGGACGTCAAAGTTACCCAGCCGGAGGTTGCGCAGGATTTCGACTCGCTCGATGGCGTCGATGTCGGAGTGCAGGTATTCGACGCGGATCTTCGCCTCCCTGAGGTAGGCCGTGATGTCCTCCGAAAGGCGCTTCGTGAGGGTCGTCACGAGCACACGCTCGCCCGCCGCCACCGCGCGGTTGATCTCGCCTATCAGATTCTCCACCTGGCCGGTCGTCGGCAGGACGGTGATCTCCGGGTCCAGAAGGCCGGTGGGCCGGATCATTTGCTCGGCGACGACGGCCGAACGCGAGATCTCAAACGACGAAGGTGTCGCCGAGACGTAGAGCGTCTGGCCCGTGATCCGCTCGAATTCCTCGAAACTTTGCGGGCGGTTGTCGAGCGCCGAGGGAAGCCGGAAGCCGAAATCCACAAGCGTCTGCTTGCGGGCCCGGTCCCCGTTGTACATGCCGCCGATCTGCGGGACCGTGGCATGGCTCTCGTCGATCATCAGGAGAAAATCCTTCGGAAAGAAATCGATCAGGCAGAACGGCCGCTCGCCCGGCTTTCGCCCTGTCAGGTGCCTCGAATAGTTTTCGATCCCGCTGCAAAAGCCCATCTCCTGCAGCATCTCAAGATCGTACTGGGTGCGCATCCGGACGCGCTGCGCCTCGAGGTAGCGTCCGCCTTTCTCGAACCAGGCCACGCGCTCCTCGAGCTCGGCCTTGATCGTCGCGATTGCCGGCTCCAGCCTGCCGCGCGTCGTCGCATACTGGTTTGCCGGGTAAAGGTCGAACCCCTCCAGCTGCCGGAGCACCGTCCCGGTGAGCGGATCGAACTCGCTGATCCGGTCGATCTCGTCGCCGAAGAACTCCACCCGCAGCCCGTGCTCCACGTATGCGGGCATGACGTCGACCACGTCGCCGCGGACCCGGAACCGCCCGCGCTTCAGCTCGTAGTCGTTGCGCTCATAAATGTTGTCCACGAGCTTTTCGAGGAATGCATCGCGCGCGAGGGATTCGCCGCGCCGGAGCGCGATCCGCAGCTCCGTGAAGTCCTCCGGGGACCCGAGGCCGTAGATGCACGAAACGCTCGCCACAACAATCACGTCGCGGCGGCTTACCAGCGAGCTCGTGGTCGAGATCCGCAGCCGCTCGATCTCCTCGTTGATCGACGAGTCCTTCTCTATGTAGGTGTCGCTCGACGGCACGTAGGCCTCGGGCTGGTAATAGTCGTAGTAGCTGACGAAGTACTCGACCGCGTTCTCCGGGAAGAAGTTCTTGAACTCGGAGTAGAGCTGGGCGGCCAGCGTCTTGTTGTGCGAGATGATCAGGGTCGGGCGGTCGAGCCGGGCGATCACATTGGCCATCGTGAAGGTCTTGCCCGAGCCGGTCACGCCGAGGAGGGTCTGGTGCCGGTTGCCGGCGCGCAGCGACTCCACAAGTCTTTCTATCGCTTCCGGCTGGTCCCCGGTGGGCGGAAAATCGGACTTGAGCGTGAAGGGCACGCCAAATGAGACACCAAGGGGCGTCGCCGCGCAACCGTCTCTTCCTCCTCGCCGGCTGTGCCGCCAACTCGACGCCGTCAGCGTTGCATAACCCGAAGGAATCCGGATGATGATCCCCCACGGCCCCCCCGTATTCCCATGTCCAAAGCCATCGTTTCGCAGCTTTACGATTCGGATGTTTTCCGCATGGCCTGCCGCCAGTTCGACAAGGCCGCGGACGCGATCAACCTGTCCGAGGCCATGCGCGACCGGACAAAGTACCCGCGCCGCTGCCTGGCCGTGGCCCTCCCCGTCCAGCGGGACGACGGGAGCGTGACGGTCTTCGAAGGCTACCGGGTGCAGCACAACCTCTCCACGGGCCCGTCCAAGGGCGGAATCCGCTTCCACGAGGGCGTGACCCTCGGGGAGGTCGCCGCCCTCGCGATGTGGATGAGCTGGAAGTGCTCGCTGGTGGGCCTGCCGTACGGCGGCGCGAAGGGCGGCGTGATCGTCAATCCGCGGGAACTGTCGCTGCGCGAGCTCGAGCACCTCTCGCGCCGGTACATGCAGGAGATGATCAATTTTGTCGGCCCGCAGCTCGACATTCCCGCTCCGGATGTCGGCACGAACGAGCAGATCATGGCCTGGATGATGGACACCTACTCAAACCACGTGGGCCACGTCGAGCCGGCGGTGGTGACGGGAAAACCCATTTCCCTGGGCGGTTCTCAGGGACGCAAGGAGGCGACCGGTGTCGGCGTCGCCTACCTCGTCAGGAAATACCTGGAGGATCTGAAGATCCCGATCGGAAAGGCCACGGTCGCGATCCAGGGCTTCGGCAATGTCGGGAGCGAAACGGCCGTGGCCCTGTCCGAATTCGGGGCGAAGGTGATCGCGATTTCCGACTACACGGGCGCGGTGCTCGCACCGAAGGGAATCAACGTCAAGAAGGCGCTTACCTACGTGCGCTATACGAGGATGCTCAAGGATTTTGAGGGCGGCGAGCCGATCACAAACGAACAGCTTCTCGAACTCGACTGCACCGTCCTCGTGCCGGCGGCCCTCGAACGGGTCATCCACGAGAAAAACGCCCCGAAGCTCAAGTGCAGGGTGCTCGCCGAGGGAGCCAACGGGCCCACGACGAACGCGGCCGACAAGATCATCGAGGAGCGCGGCGACATAGAGATCATTCCGGACGTGCTCTGCAATTCCGGGGGCGTCATCGTCTCCTATTTCGAATGGCTCCAGAATCTCCAGCACTACTACTGGAGCCGCGACGAGGTGATGACCAAGCTCTCGGCGATCCTCGACAAGGCCAAGGACTCGGTGGAATACCAGAAGCGGAAGTTCAAATTCAGCCGCCGCCTCGCGGCCCTGACGCTGGGAATCGCCCGGGTCGCCGAAGCGAAGCAGAGCCGCGGGCTGTTCCCGTGAGCTAAGGACAAGGTTGAAAAAATTGCGGCGCGAGTTGGCCGAACAGGGATGTCGATGTAGCGGCTAACGGGGACTCGTCGGCCGCAATTTTTTCAACCTGACGCCTTTCAAAATGTGTGTATGAACAGCCCCGAGCGCAGCTTGGGCTCGAACCACGTGCTCTTCGGCGGCATGATCTGCCCGGCGTCGGCGACATCGAGCAGCTGACCCACGGAAAGCGGGTACAGGGAGAACGCCGCCCCGCCGCGCGCGTCCACCCGGCGGGCAAGCTCCTCCGGCCCGCGGATCCCGCCGACAAAATCGATCCGCCTGTCCGTGCGCGGGTCGCCGATGCCGAGCACGGGCGCGAGCAGCTTCGACTGGAGAACGCTCACGTCGAGGCGCGCCACAGGGTCCGCCGCGGAATCGGCCGGGCAAAGCAGCCCGCGCCAGCGTCCGCCCAGGTACATGCTGATGCGGCCTGGCCCCAGCGGCGACGGAGGAGCGACCTCCTCCAATCCGAAAATGCTGCGCACTTCCTCGAGAAAATCGGCCGGCCTGCGGCCGTTCAAGTCCGCCACAATCCGGTTGTAGGGCAGTATCCTGACTTCACTGGAAGGAAACAGGACGCAGAGAAACCAGTTGTAGTCCTCGGCGCCGGTGTGCCCGGGGTTGCGCTCCCGCCTCAGGCGGGCGACGCGGGCGGCGCTGGCCGCCCGGTGATGGCCGTCGGCGATGGTGGCGGCAGGAACGCCGGCAAATGCCGCCGTCCACGCGTCCCCGCCCGGGATCCGCCACACCGTGTGGCGAACGCCGTCGGGAGCCGTAAAATCGTGCAGCGGCGTCTCCGCCGCCAGGCGCGAGGCCAGGCCGGACACGGCAGGGCTGTCCCGGTACGTCAGGAAAATGGGGCCTGTGTTTGCGCCGAGCGCGTCCACGAGCCGGGTCCTGTCGTCCTCCTTGTCCGGCCGGGTGTTCTCATGCTTCTTGATGATGCCCGCCTCGTAATCGTCCACGTGGCAAAGGGCCGCAAGTCCATGCTGGCGATAAGCGCCCATCTCCTGCCGATAGAGGTAGAGGCACGGGCCTGATTCCCGAACGAGAGTCCCCTCGCTCTGCAGCTTCAGGAAGTTCTCGCGCGCCTTTTCGTAAACGGCGGCGCCGTATGGATTCGTGGCCGCCGGCAGGTCGATCTCGGCCCGGTCGACGTGGAGCAGGCTGCGCGGCTTGCCTGCCGCCAGGGCCGCAGCCTCGGACGCATTGACCACGTCATAAGGCACGCAAGCCACTTCGGGCGCGTGCGCCTGAACGGGGACCAAACCCCGGAACGCACGGATCCGCATCCTATTTCTTCACGCTGCGCTTGAACTTCGAGGTGAACTTCTCGACACGGCCGGCCGTGTCGACCAGCCGCTTTTCGCCGGTGTAGGCCGGGTGGGAGTCCATCGTTATATCGCGAAGGATGACGAAATAATCCTCGCCGTCGATTTTCTCCTTGCGGGTGCCCTTCATCGTCGAACGGGTCAGGAATCGCCTCCCGGTGGCGACGTCGATGAAGCAGACTTTGTTGAGCGCGGGGTGTCCAGCGGCTTTCACGGTGTGGAAATGGGTTTAGCCCTGGCGCGCCTTGTAACGCGGGTCGGTCTTGTTGATCACGTAGATCTTGCCGCGCCGGCGCACGACCTGGCAGTCGGGGTGACGCTTCTTCGCGGATTTGATGGAGGATACCACTTTCATAAACGTTCTATCTCACAGATCGGGCCGTGGGTCTGTCAAACCCAAACGGCTCTTGGTAATGGCACATTTTGACCGGGAGGGCCCCGAGCGAGGCGGAGCTCGCCGAAGCCCTGAATGTTCGCCTGTCCGCCCTCAAGCGGGCGCCCGGCCAGGCTCACCCCTCGCTTTGCTCGGGGCTTCGCCATCTCCGCGCTTCGCGCTCCGTGCCCGCCAAACCGGGCCAGGCGGGAGCCCAGCCCGTCCTGGCCCCAGAGGCGGGCAGAAGGCTCGCAACGCCTCTATCGGGG
>OCTA010000251.1_pt1 | contig 49697 bp, 38 predicted proteins | sample 1538991 | NCBI WGS metagenome assembly OCTA01 (sample SAMEA3539302, study PRJEB22396) | soil metagenome | biome: tundra; feature: field; material: soil | place: USA | collected 2010-05 | depth 0.15 m
CCGATTCCCGCGCGAGCTCGACCGCGCGCTTCGAGGCCTCGCGTGTCGCTCGTGCAGCCTGGCGTTCTGGAACACGCGATCGCACGACGTGGATTCCCGGAGGGACAGCGGGTGTCGGCGATCCTGTCGAGCGCCGCACGGGTGGGTACGTAGCCGTAGCCACCGGATCTCCAGACGACCCGGGCCGAGCCAGACGCCGTGGTGAGCGAAGGTTCAGCGCTCCGAACGCCGAGGTCCGGAGTCCAGCGGGCGGACCTACGCGCGGGTGAACCGAGCCTCGCCGTCCGTGTCGGTCGGGGCATCCCACGTGCCCGTCGGTCGATGCCACGCGCAGAGCGTCGAGGTCGTGGGCGGCGCTGCCGAGGAGGGTGAAGAGGACCCTCCAGAGTCGACCGTCGGGCGGGATCCTCTTGTCGTCGGTGCGATCGCGATTGCACAGTCGTGCTGGCGAGACTTCACACGAGGGCAGATCGCCCTGCTGGTGCGTGACGTCCCCCCTGCACTCCGATGAGGATCCCGTTGCACGAACGTGAACAGCGACTTGCACGCGACCCAAGACGACCCTGCATCGGTGTGAAGTGCGGCCTACCCAGGCGTGAAAGGCGGTCTTCACACGGGTGCTCCCCAGGGTTCATCGCGATGAAGGATCGATCACCCTAGGATCGATCCTGCCCTACGCATGGGTGCACATCCGCCGGGGCATATGTGAAGACCGATCTGCACGCGCGGGTAGGTGTCCTTGCACGACGATCGATCCCGGGTTGCAGGGTTGGGTAGACGCATCTTCACTGTCGTGAAGCCCGACCTTGTCACGTGTGAAAGCTCCCTTTCACACGTGTGAAGAGGAGGCTGCCACGGTGTGAAGACCGGGCATACCAGCGATCAAGTCTCGATTTCCCCTCCGCGCGGGATCGAGCGTGGCGATTTCCCGTTTGATCTCGGGAGATTCGCAGATCTCCCGGGCTTGAAGATGCCGACGGGCCGTGCCGCGCCGAGCGCCGACCGCGAACGTCATGATGAGAACTACACCGTGACGACAGGGTGTAGATCGGATCGTGACGTAGGAATCGCGGGAATTTTCGCGAGCGGACGAGGGTTCGAGCGTGCATGACGATGCCGAACCGAGCGACGAGCGTGAAGTGGGCCACGAGTGCCCCGGGGGAGACCCGGCCGGCGCCACGACATCGTCGCGTCAGAGATGGCGAAGCTCGACGTCGACGCGCCCACGATTCTGATCGACGGGAAGGTTCACCGACGCGTGCTGCGAAAGTCGCAGACGTACGAGACGTCGGCCGGGGAGGTCGTCGTCTTCACACGCTTTACAAGGACCGCACCGACGAGGACGGCTGATGCGTAAGTCCGATGGAGCTGGTCCTCGGCGTGGTCGGCGACTTCTGGACGCCACGAGCTGCACAGCAGGCGCTCTGGGTCGTGACGCGGATGACGCCGAGGAAGAGCGCCGAGCTCTTCAAGCGCGTGGGAAAACATGACGCCCTCGAAGAGCAGTCTCGGTCGGCTCCCGCGGAGCACCTCCCCGAGCTCGTTGCGTCGCCCCCTTGCTCACTTCTGCGCTTCCTCGGCGCGCAGCTTCTCCACCCGCCCGCGCTGCGGGGCGCTCGGGTACCGCTCCAGAAAGCGATTCGCCTCGCGGGTCGCTTCAGCGTGCTCGCCCTTTGCGGCCAGCGCTTCGATCCCCATCACTTCCGCCTCGGGAACGAGCTTGCCGCTGGGAAAGTCGCGCGGGTAGCGGCGGAGAAGGGCGAGCGCGTCGTCGGTCATCCCGAGATCGAGCGCACTTCGCGCGGCGTCGAGCGCGGCGACTTCGGCGGCAAGGGTCGAGTCGTCTCCGTCGGAAGACGCCGCCCTTCCTGATGCCGGAGAGTCGTGCGTCCGCGCGAGCTCCCCCGGTCGCTGCGCAAGCCGGTGGTCTCCGGAGCGCGACGTGGACGAGCTCGACCCGACTCGTGCCGAGGGCTGCGGTGCGGGGAGCGCCGACCCCGGCGGCGCAGCCTGGGTGAGCGGCCACGTAGCGATCCTCGGGGGCGAGGCCGTCGCGGGGGCCGCGGAGGACCTCGCGGGTGCGGATACGGTCGGCGCTTCGCCGCGCCGACCGACGAGCGCGAACGTCACCGCGCACCCTCCGATCGCGCCGATGGCCAACCAGGTCGTCGCGTTGGCGACGCGCGACCATCGCCCGACCGATCCCGTCACCGGCGGAACATGTCCCGCCCTGGGCCCCGTCGCAGGCGGCGCCAGACTCGCCATGGCGCCGGCAAACCGGGACCACGCTCTCTGGGTCTCCTCTGCGTCCGGCGCGTCCCGAGAAGCGGAGCGAAGAAGCGCACGTTCGAATTCGTCGTCGCCGCGATCCGGGGTCACCATCGCAAACTCCTTCGCAGGGCAAAGTTCGCTCGAACACGCTTCGTGATCGCAGAGAATTCCTCTCGCGCTCGACGCAGTCGAGAGCTCGCCGTGCCGATCGGAATGCCCTCGATCGACGCAGCCTCCTGCACCTCGAGCTCTTCCAGCTCGCAGAGAACGAAGACGGTGCGGAGGTCGATCGGCATCTGGTCCAGAACGACGTCGAGCAACGCGCGCGCCTGCCGCAGCTCCAGCTGCGCCTCGGGCGACGGAGCCAGGTCGCAATGCACTGCCAGCGCGTCGACCGTCGTCGTCTGCGGCGCATGCCTGCGGCGACGGTGCTCCTGGGACGCGACGCGGATCGCGACCCCGTAGAGGAACGAGTGTTCGCTCCCCTCCCGGATGTCGGCGAACTTGCGAGCTGCAACCCAGAAGACCTCTTGTGCGGCGTCGTCGAGCTGCGCCGACGGCACGCCGAGACGGCGCAGGAGCCTCCAGATCGCCGCGTAGTGGGCCACGAAGAGTCGCCGCATGGCTTCCCCGCCTACTCGCCCTTACGCGCAATTCGCTCCAACGATTGCCCCTTCCCGTTGTCATTCCATTCTTGTTGAGAATGCCAGCGATGAAATCGTCCTTCCCGATCTTCGCGAGCATGCGCGCCACCTCGACCATGTCCTTGTCCGTGTGCGCTTGGGCGTCGACGAGGTCCTGCCGCCTACCAGGCGTCCGTAACGTTCGGCCAAGTCAATTCGCGTACGCGGCGTCGTATTGCTGGCGCCAGAACGCGCACTCTTCCTTGCGGAAGTCGCTCAGGATCTCCCAGCCCGAGTCGAACTGCAGGCGCTTGTCGTTGTCGCTCGCGTCCGGCGCGAAGGCGGGCCACACGGCGGGCGCGCTGGATGCGTTCGGATCCCCCGTCGACGCGAACCTCGCCCAGTAGGCGTTCATGGCGTCGCTGACCGCCTGGCTGGCGCTGTCGGTCTTACCATCGACGGGATCGCCGAAGACGTGGCTGACCTCGGACGCGTGCGCCACCTTCAAGACCGAGGGCGCGATGGACCACGGGATATTGAAGTTGTACATGTAGACGGGGAGACCCGCTTTGACCGCGCGGCGTGCGGTGTCGTCCGTCCCGCAAAGGATGGCCGAATCGCCCACCACGCGCGCCAGCGCCGCGTTGTAGTCGCCATTGAATTTGGATGCGGGATATTCGGCTTCGACTTGCACAGCGGCCTTGGGAAAGCGCGTCTGCAGCGCGGCCATGTAGTCCGACTCGCCCGTCAGGGACGTCGCGTTCAGGAGAAAGAGCGTCCCCTCGTCGCTGTTGGTGCCGAGGATGTACGGGACGTGCGCGATCTTCCCGGTGTCGAACAGCGTCCGCGCCTGATCGGGCACGAAGCCCCCCGGCCCGTCCACCACCACGGCGAAGCTCCATTGAACGACCGCCGTTTGCGCCCCCCCCGAGGTATCATCGGGCTGCATCGCGTTGGCGAGGATGTCCGTCACCGCCTTGCCTCGAAGGCACGCCAGGACATCGGGCGCCGTGTCGCAACCCATCGCCTTGGTAAACGCGGTCATGCCGGTCGCGGCATCGGCGGCAGTCGGGTCCTTGCCGGTGATCGCGGCCGTGCAGCCGCCGCTCTCGCTGATCGCGCGCTGAAAGAGGCCCGCGTCGCCCGGAGACGCGACATGGTAGCAGACGTCGGTCGAACCGCCGGACTCCCCAAAGATCGTGACGTTGCCCTTGTCGCCCCCGAAGGCGGCGATGTTGTCCTGGACCCACTGAAGCGCCATCCGCTGGTCGAGGAGGCCCTGATTGCCCAGCGGCGAGTGCTCGGCGCCGAGCGCGGGGTGGGCAAAGAAACCGAACGGCCCGAGGCGGTAGTTCATCGATACGACGACGACGCCGCGCCTCGACGCGAAGAACTGGCCGTCGTACCAGAGCTGTTGGGTCGTCGGCACCACGTCGCTCGTGGATCCGGCGACGTTGCTGCCGGGGTGGATCCACACCATCACGGGCGCCTTGGCCGGCATCGGCTCGGGCACCCACACGTTGAGGTAGAGGCAGTCCTCGTCCGTGCTCATCGGCGCCTGCTGGCTCATCACTTGCGGGCACGCGCTCGCGAACGCGGTCTCGTGCCGAACGGAAGTCCACGGATCGTTTTTGACGGGCGCTTTCCACCGGAGATCCTGAATCGGAGGCTTGGCGTACGGGATCTTCAGGAACCGACGACTTCCACCGATCGAGTCCCCCTGGACGGGCCCATCCTTGAACGTGACGACGGAGCCCGCATTGGTGGATCCGGCGTCCGTCTTGGTCGATGGGCTGGCTGCGCTGTCGTCGCTGCAGCCGCTGAGCGCGAAAGCCGCGAGCAGCGCAACCATCACAAACGCGCGTCGGAACGAATGGTTCGCGTTCATCGAAACACCATCAACTTTCAATATTTTCGCCCATTTCGAGGGCCTGCGGCGATGTCTCTTGGGTCGAACGCGTCAGCCGGCGCGAAATGAACGTCCAGGTCGAACCCGAACCGAACGTCACTCGTCGAGCAGCTCACACCCGGCGAGGTACAGACGCTCTCTGGTTTTCCACTGTCGGTATTCAAGCTGCCGAACCCGTGCTGAAAATAAAGCCCTCCGTACGAGATCGGCGAAAATCGGTAGCCCGCGTCAACCCAGAGCGGAACGATCCCGGTAAGCATGTCGTCCATTTGGGTTCCTCCGTCCGCGGCTCCTATCGGCAGTCCGTAGCCACTTCGTAGCCCGAGTTCCAGGCCGGTCGTCTTGGCCGGGCGAGATCGAGGAGGAGCGTCGGTGGGCACGTCATCCGGCGATTCCGGGACGGGAGGACGCGGTGGCTCGGCCCCGGCGGGAGCGACATCAGGAGACGCGAGGCCCGCCACCACGAACACTCGTTTCATCGATCGTACCTCGGGCGATAGGGGACCGTGGCCCGTGCACAGTGACCACGCGGAGCCGGCGGAGTGCGTTCTTGCAAAAGCCAGACGCATCGACGCGATCCGTTTCGCGAGCCTAACGCCGAGTCGACGGCGCGAAATACTACTTAAGTAGTAGAGCCCCACCCACGCGCCGCCGGCGCAACGGTTTCCGGGAAGCCCCGGTTGAAACGATGGTATTCGTCGCTGCAGAATGAGCGCGCGCTGGCGACGACACTGTCGGTGGCGTTTTGCGCTCCAAGGAGAATTCTGTGAATAACCAAGGGCTCTCTTTCAACATCAATCTCATGAGACCCGTCGCGATTCTCGTTGTGCTCAACGTCGTCGCCTGTGCGGCCGCGGAAAAGCGAGTAAAAATGGATGCCGATCGCCCGATTGAAACGGATCGAGGGTATCGCCAGGATGGGCAACTACTCGAGACGAGGGACATGACCGACAAGCTCGAAAGGGAACCGGCCTCCACCTCGCACGTGCAACGATCACGCGCGCTGATGATCGTCTCGATCATCCTTGCAGGGGCCGGGGGCGCGCTGATCGGTGTGCCTCTGGGTCAAAAGTTGCGTGGCAGCGCGAACCCGACGTGGGAGCTGGCGTACGCGGGCGCCGGGGCCGTCGTCCTCTCCTTGCCTCTGGGATTCTGGAGCCAGAGCAGCATGACCAGCGCGATCGAGGCTCACAACAGTTTGCTGGGCGGCGCCCCGGTCGCCGGGTCACGATAGGCCAGCGGCAGACGGCGATGCACCTTCCAGGGCCGGGGCTCGTCGGGATTCGCGGGTCGAGATCAAGCGCTGCACTGCGTTGACCGCGACGCGTGCGTTCTCGAATCGCTCAACCGCGCCGCGATTGAGCCGCCTGTGCGATGAGGGCCGTGCGGCTCGCCACCCCCAACTTGTCGAAGATATTCTGAATGTGCTTTTTCACGGTCGCTTCGCGGCAGCCAAGCTCGGTCGCGATCACGCGATTGCTCCAGCCACGCGCAACCGCCGCGCTCACATCCTTCTCGCGCGGCGTCAGAGCCGCTTGCCAGACGCGCGGTATCGGGGCGTGGTGCGGTAGCTCCTGAAGGAGCAGCATCGCGTTCGCCGTTCCCAGGCGTTCTGGCAGAAGAAAGAACGATGCCTGCAGCGTCGCGTCGGCGCCCCGCTTGGTCCACTTCGCAGGCGCGTCCGACCCGGGTGGAAAGGCCATCGCGTGCGCAACGAGCGTTGCGAGCGGTTCCGGAAGAGCTCCGGCTCGCATCTCGTGAGGTGCAAACCACTTGTCGATCAGTCGCCCAGCGCCAGTCGTGCGCGCGACTTCGGTCGCTGGAGGTGTCAGAAGGACGATCGACTCCCCGCGGTCGCCGAGCAGGGTCTCGAGCGCAGTCCCCCAGCGCGCCGCGACACCTAGCCGGTGGCAGTTCCGGACGGCGTTCGCGATGGCGGGCACGACTCGCTGCATGGCCCCCCGCTCATGCGCAGAAAACGGGCGGCGCCTGTCTCGAAAGAGCGTCAGTCCGCTTTGCCACCCGTCGTCGGCATGCAGCATGACCCCCATGACCTGCTCCACGGGTGCGCCGACGTCGCGCGCATGACGGTACATGATGTTGGCCTCGAGCTCGGAGCGAGAAGCCATGTCTTCGTCCAGGAGCACCACGTTGGGCCGTGCGGCCACCGAGGGACGGACGAAATCATGTCGGATCATTTCAGGATAGGCCGCGAAGAAGGCCGGCGGGATCCTGGCCACGATCCATTCGAAGTCCTCGGGCCGCCCCGACCACGATATTCCGAGCGCTCCCGAGTCGGCGGAGACCAGCTGAAGGAGCAGTGGATACGCGCTGTCGAGCACCGCGTGCAGGTCCAACGAGCTCCCCAGGGCCTCCAGGATCGCCAGGGTCACCTTCCCCTCGCGAGAGCCCGACGCGGACGCGCGTGCCATGACGACCCCTCCGGGAGCGACCCTACCGTCGTTTCAAAGCGCAGTCCAGGTCGCCAGGCCCCCGAGGGGTCGACGCAGACGCGAGCCGCGAGAGATCGTGCTCGAGCGCGCGCTTCTCGTGGCGCCGTCGCTCAGATAGGATCGCCGCTCCGCTGAGAATGGAACCGGCGACCCGTTCGAGCGCCTAAAGCGAACTCTGTGGACCTGCCGAAGCGGGTGAGGCGCTTGGTTCTCCTACGCCCGACCACGCCACGCAGGCCGTTGTTGAATAGGGGCTCGTATGCTTCGACGGGCGCAGTGATCCTCCCCCGCTTCCGAAACGGCGCCGGGGGAAGATCACGGGGCTGTACTGAGGCAAGACCAGCATGGGCCTTCCGCGCCACGAGGTCACGGGCGCGCGCCGGAACCTCGGCGGGGACGCACGCGAGCGCCTCGAGGCCGGTCGACTCCGCGGCTGCCTTCCGCGGGAGCCGCCGACGGGTCGGGGCGCGCTTCGAAGGCTTTTTTGCGGCCATGAGGTCGCGAATTTCTTAGCATGGGACCGCGACGGCGTTCGCGGCGCCGTTCGCGCCCGAGCACTGGCTGCGCCGGCAACGTTCGTCGAGATGCTCAACGACTCGTGACGCCGAGCCCTCTCGATGCGGGCATCGTGTAGTGAGGGCCGTCGGCTTCGTAGCCGCCGCGATAGGGATCGTCGGCGAGCAACCAGGCGGTGTCGAGATCGACGAAGTCGACGCCGCCGAGCGCGCACGCCACGTGCGCGGCGGCTGTCATTCCCAGCCGCGTCTCGACCATTCCGCCGGTCATGAGCCGGAGGCCGGCAGACCGGGCCTCGAGGCCGAGACGAGCCGCGATCAAGACGCCTCCGTGCTTGCCCAGCTTGAGGTTGATCCCGTCGACGCATGCGAGCCGCACGAGGCTCCGGAGGTCAGTCAAACCCCCGCACCGACTCGTCGGCGACAACCGGTGCGTCGAGGGCATCGGCGACCTCGCGCAGCCCGTCGTGGTCGTCGGCGGCGCACGGCTGCTCCCAGCACTCGATCGCCATACCCGCGCAGCCCCGCGCGAGGGCGAGCGCCTCTCTCGCCGTGTAGCCGGCGTTGGCGTCGACGCGCAGGCGCGCCGCGGGCGCGGCGCGCGCGACGGCTTCGAGGGCGCGGGCGTCGGCGTCCACGTCCTTGCCGACCTTGATCTTCAGGGACCGGAAGCCTCGCGCGACCCACTCGCGCGCGAGCTTCGCCATGACCGCAGGTTCGGCGATCGCGATGGTGACGTCGGTCTCGAGCGCGCGCGTTGCTTCGCCGCGCTCGCCGCCGAGGAGCACGCGAAGAGGGACGCCGACGCACCGGGCCATCGCGTCGAGGAGGGCAGTCTCGACGCCGGCGCGGGCGACTGGCGCGTCCGGGAGCGCCGCGGCGAGCGCGCCTTCGATGGCGCCCTCTTCGCCCGTGAGGGGGGTCGCGACGAGCTCGCCGGCGGCGCGCGTCACGTCTCGCAAGACGTCTCCCTGGTCTTCGCGCGTGACCGGCGGCAGGCACGCCGCCTCGCCGAGGCCGTCCGCGGTGCGCCCGCGCCAGGCGACCGAACGCTGACTTCGACCGCGCGGGTCGCGTCGACCCTGCCGCTGGCGATGACGAACGGCTCGCGGAGCGGCACCGAGAGCGGGCAGGCGCTCACGTGTTCGATCCGGAGCGCGCCGCCGATGAGTCCGTGCACGCCCCATGTCGTATAAGATGTCCGCCGGCATGTCCTGCCTGACCTCGTTCAATCGGTGGCGCCGCGTGGGCGCGCGATAGAATCGCCAGCCGCTTGCGCTCAGGCCCGGTCTTCCTCGCGGCGTGGATCCTCGTCGTGCCCGTGCCCGTGCCCGTGCAGGCGCAGGCGCAGGCGGCGCGCACCTGGGGGGGCGAGGGGGGCGCGCCGCCGGCGAGCGAGCGGGTCGGAGACGACGGAGCGAGCCCCGCTCCTCCCGAGCCGCCGCCGGCGACCATGGGGACCCCGGCGCCGGGTTCTACAGCCGCTCCGGGCGAGCCGCCCACGACCGTGGCAGCGAACCCCGGCGGCGGGGTCGTTCGCGCGGCGGGGTCCGTCGGGCTGAAGTACACGCTCGAGGGCATCGAGGTCCGCGGCAACACGACCACGCTCGCGCGCGTCGTCTTGCGATACGTCCCGTTCCGAGCCGGCGACGTCCTCGACGTCAACGATCCGGAGCTCGAGCTCACTCGCTTCCGCCTGCTCGGCACGGGCTTCTTTCGCGACGTGCAGCTCTCGCTCCGGCGCGGCACCCAGCGGGGGTACATCGTCCTGGTCGTGGACGTGGCCGAGCGCAACACGCTCGTCGTCGACGATCTCTGGCTGGGGCTCTCTGCCGATGCCGATGTCGGCGGCACCCAGCGGCCGCTGACGGCTTACGGCGGCGCCAAGATCACCGAGACCAACCTCGCCGGCAGCGGCATCGCGCTCGGCGGCGCGTTCGCCGTGGCCGACAGGCAGCTCGGGCTCCGCGCGCGCCTTTCCGACCCGCAGTTCGCGCGTTCGAGCTGGACGGCCGAGACCGAGCTCCTCTACAACGCCGCGCGCGACTTCTTCGGCCTGGGCGACGTGCTTGTCGGCGATCCGACCCAGCCCGCGCAGGATTTCGCCATCCTCACGTACAAGCGCTTCGGCGCGCGCATCGGGTTCGGCCACGATCTCGGCGTCTCGTCGCAGATCTTTTTCGACTACCGGCTCGAGAAGATCGACGCGACCGTGCCGCTCGCCGCCAGCGACCACCGCGGGCTCGACGTCGAACCCATAGACTTCATGCTCTCGCCCGGGTCGAGCGTCCTGTCGACGCTGCGGATCACCGTCGCCCACGACACGCGCGACGAGCCTTTCTTGCCCACCCGCGGCCACGACCTCACCGCCAGCGCCGACGCCTCGCTGACGCCACTCGGGAGCGACTATCCTTACGCGAAGGTCGTCGTCCACGGGAGCCAGTGGTTCGCGCTTCCCTGGGGTCACGTGCTCGCGGTCGACGCGTTCGTGGGAGGCATCTTCGGGAACGCGCCGCTATTCGAGCGGTTCTACGTCGGAGATCTCACCGACCTCCTGCCCGATCGGGTCCTCGACCTCAACTTCGATCGCCGCCCGGCGCCGAACTACCTCAACACCGACATCGTCGAGATCCGGTACGGGAACTACGCGGCGAAGGTCGACGCAGAGTACCGCATCCCCGTATACCGCGGCATCCGCTCGATCTACGGCGTCGATCTCTTCGGGAGCTTCGGCGTCTTCGGGCTCGCCAGCCAGGAAGACTTCGTCGACCGGGCGCGGGGCTACCAGGGCTTCGGCACGCTGCCGATCGGCCTGACGTTCAACGCCGGCCTCCGGCTCGACACGCAAGCCGGTGGTTTCACGATCGGCATCGCGAACCTCATCGGCCTCATCCCCGTGCGCGGTGCGGACGGGGCGGCGCGGCCATGAGTCGCGAGAGTCGCGCCCGTCGACCGTGCTCTCGCGCGTCTCTCGCGCGAGTGCGGGTCTCCTCGTTCGCGGCGCTGGTGGCCACGCTGTGCGCGCTCGCGCCGTTCGGCGCCTTCGCGCAGGGGCAGCCCCAGGCCGCGCAGATCGCGCATCCCGCGTCGCTCCCGCCGCGGCAAGCCAACTACGCGTGGGACTTCGATCTCCTCCGCGGCAGCTTCTCTTATCGCGACGTCCTCTCCGATCCGGAGCTCGTGAAGAAGCTATCGAGCGGCCTGCCGATGGTCATCGCGATGCGCGCCTACGTAGTTCGCGAGGGGCAGGACGCCCCCGTCGCGCTGGCGCCGCGCGTGTGCCGGGTCGTTTACGACCTCTGGGACGAGGTTTATCGCGTGCACGTCAGTGAACCAGAGCGCGAGCGCGATCAGGCGGCCGTTCTCGACGGCGTCATTCGCATCTGCACGGAAGCGCGCGACCTGCCCGTCGTGCGCCGGAGTCTCCTCGACGTCAAGCAGGCGTATTTCCTCGCGGTGGTCGTCGACGTGAACCCCGTGGTGCCCGAGATCGTCGACCAGATGCGGCGCTGGATGTCGCGACCGACGGGGAGCACCGGGATCGGACCGAGCGACGCGCTCTTCGGGAGCTTCGCCCAGCTCTTCGTTCGCCAGATTGCGACGAGCGACCGCACGCTCACCTTCCGGACGCAAGACGTCGTGCCCTGAGGCCCGCGAGGCCCTCGAGTGGTGGGCGGGAGACGGTTTGCGGCGTTCGCCGCGCACGGGGGGTTTGACTACCCGGCGGGCGGGCGCCTACCAATCATAAAGGTCCATGCAGCGTCATGATCAGATCGACGCGGCGCGCGCGAAGCACTTCGCCTGGCGTTTTCTGCGCCCGGGCGACAATCATGCCATCGCCGTGCTGCTTCGCGCTGCCGAGGCCGGCGAAGAAGGGACGTTGCATGCTGCCCCCGAGCTCCCGGCGCCTCTCTCGGAGGGGCAGCTAGAGCGGTCGCGAGAGAAGGCACGCCTCGGGTGCCGCGCGCTGGCCGTCGCCGTCAACGAGATGTGGGCGTCGTGGGCCGTCGACGACGACGAAGCCTCGGTGCGTCCCGTCAAGCGCCTGCTCGCCCGCGCCGATCGTCTCGGCATCGCGCTCGTGGGCATGGAAGCGCATCCCACCGAGGCGGTCCGCCTCCTCCGGCTCTTCGTGCGTCACGCCGGGCGCATGACCCGCCGCCAGCGCGAGCGCGCGGCCTGGGTCGCGGCCGCGGTGCCTCTCGACCACCCGGAGACCGCCGATCTGCTCGTCGAGATCGCGCGCGCCGGCGATCGCTCGACGGCCGAGGTCCTGCTCGAAGACGACGAGTGGAGCCCCGAGGTGGGCGACGTCGACGCGCTCGTCGCCCGTCTGGCCGACGTCGTCGACGAGGGGCCGACCGATCTGGCGCGCGCCGTGGCCGTCGATCTCCTGGCCCGGCTCGAGCGGCGCGGCGCGGTCGTGCTGGCGCTTCGGCGCGCGCTGCGGCAGCCGTGCTTCGCCGTCCGGGCCCACGCGCTCTATGCGCTGGCGATACCCGCGAGCACGGTGCCCTGCGGCGTCACCGACTACGACCTCGTGCTCGTCTTGCGCGATCTCGTCGCCAACGCGCCGCCCGACGCGCTTCACGGCGACGAAGGCCAAGAAGAAGACGAGCGAATGATGGCGGACGCCGTGATCGCCTCGCTCGCCCACGTACAGCCGGCCGAAGCCGAAGAGGCGCTGCTCGATCTCATCGACGCCGAGCACGACGCCATCTGGCTCGATGCGGGCTGGGCGACCGAGGCGCTCGCGGCGGCGTTCCCCGAGACGGCCGCTGCGATGGTGGACCACTGGCTCAAGTGTGCACGGTCGCACGAGCGCGTTCGTGCTCTCGCCGCGCTCGAGCGGCTGCCCCTCGACCTGGCCGAGCCGCGGCTGCGGCTCGCGGCCGCGGATCCGGCGCTCGCCGTGCGCGAGGGCGCGCGGCGCCAGTGGCTCCAACGCTTCGGCCAGGCCTGCCCGGTCGGCCCAGGCGACGTGGTGGGCGCGCAGTGCCTCACGGAACCGCCGAGCGAGCGCTTCGTCTCGCGACTCGCCGTCATGCAAGGCCGGGTCAAAGAGGCCCGCAAGGCGATGGCGCGAGCGCTCCTCGGCGAGGCGCCGGATCCGGAGGCCCTGGTGCTGCTGCTGCAGCTCGTCGGCGACGACGCCGAGTCGGGCGAACCGAAGCTCTCGTCGCGCGACGAGGCGCTGGGGCAGACGGTCGTCGAACGCTTCGGAGCGATCGGCGTCCGGGCGCTGTGCCTCGTCGCCGACCGATTCCCCGAGCCCGAGAGCTTCGGTTGGATGCGCAGGCTCGGCGATCTGCTCGAGCGGGGCGTGATCGCGCGAGAGCACGCCGCGCCCGTTCGGGAGCTCGCGACGCGCCAGGTCCGCTCCGAGGACGCGGGTCGCGTCGACGACGCGCTGCGCGTCCTGGCTATCGTGGGCGCGCCACTCGACCTCATCGAGCGCGTGCTCACCCTGGCCCTCGACGACGACCTCGGCGCATCCGAAGCGCGGAGCCTCGTCGTCACGTGGTCCGACCGCGCCATCGACGCGCGGCTCGCGTCGGAGATGGCCCTGGGGCTTGCCGGCCGCGAATGGACTCGCCTGCGCCACGCAGCCTGGATGGGGCTCGAGCGAGCGTCGCCCGCCGCGCGCGTCATCGCCCAGCGCGTGCTCGAAGTCGCCGAGCGCGATCCCGACGCGATCGACGCCGCCGTCGAGTGCGCGCGCCGGTTGCGCGAAGCGGGCGCACTCGACCGCTCCTGGGCTCTGGCAGCCCTCGCCCGTCCTGCGTCGCCGATCTTCGCGGTCGCCGCGCGGGCGTGGCGGCGTGACGACGGCATCCGTCCGGCGCTCGAGGCCGCGCTCGGGTCCACGGCGCGGGGCGGTGCTTCGGCCGTGCAGGCCGCCATCGCCTTGCTCCAGGGCGATCCCGTCCTGAGTCCGCGGGACCGCCGCCTGGCCGCGGTCCTCGAGTCGGCGGGCGCGTCTCAGCGCGCGGAGCTCGTTCACGTCATGTGCGTCCAGGGCGCGCCGCTCGGCCTGGTCGCGACCCACCTCGAAGAGCTCCTCGTTTCGCCGGATCCCAACGTGAGCGGCGCGCTCATCGGAATATCGGCGTGGCTTCGCTCGTCGAAGGGCCGTGCCCTCCTGCGGTCGGTTCTCCCACGCGTCGTCGATGTCGAGCTCCGCACGGACATCGAAGACGGGCTGGCAACGAATGACTCTTACCGGGCCTTGCGCTAGAAAGCGCCGCATGCGCGACATGGGGAATCTCCGGGCCGCTCCTTGCGCCGCGTTCGGCCTGGCCCTCCTGGCTTCAGGCGCTGGGTGCGCGCGCCGCGAGCCGTCTAGCGCGGCCCTGTCGGCGTCTGCAACCGTCGCATCCTCGGCGCCCGAGCCGGCGGCTTCGGCTCCGGTCGTCTCGCCGATTCCGCAGGAACTTGTCGACAGGACCCTCAATCCGAACCACCTGCCGGTCTACGACGGGCCGACCGGCAGCGTCGAAGGGACGATCCTAGTCACCGGCCCGGCTTCGCCCGACAACCATGTCGAAGCGCACTCGTGCCCCGCGGCTATCGACATCTACGGCAAGCTCTTTCGAGAGGGGACGCCAGGGACGCCGGGGGGGCCGCGGCCTCTGGCCGACGCCATCGTGATCGCGGTCGGGTACGGCGGCTACTATCTCGCCGAGAAGAACCCGGTCAAGAGCATCAACATCAGCGTGAACTGCGGCTATCCCGAGCGGTCGATCGCCATGACCTACGGGCAGCGCATCGAGGTGGCGAACGCTTCGAAGTACCCTTTCGCGCCGATGATCGACACCGACCCTTCTCCTGCCGTGATGATGGCCGCGCCCCTGGGAGCGGGAGATCCGATCCGCCTCTACCCGCGCCGCCCGGGCCATTCGGTCATGGGCGATCTCATGCAAACCTACGTGCGCGAGGACCTGTACGTGCTGCGCCACCCCCTCCACGCCGTGAGCGGTCTCGACGGGCACTATCGCATCGACGGCGTCCCGGTGGGCAAGATGTCGGTCGCGGCGCAACACCCGACGGTCAACAGCCAGGCGCAGGCCCAGGTGAGCATCGAGGCCGGCGTGGTGCAAAGGGTCGATCTGACGCTCGAGTATTCGCCCAAGGCGCCCCAGCCGACCGACAAGCACGACCTGATCCTGCGCTGAGCGCCGTCGACCGCACGAGGCGCGCCCGGTCGAGGTCCGGTCGGTGAGCCAGCGGCGGACGTCGACCCGGCGAGGTATGTTCGGTGGCGCGGATGCTCCCCGATTCCGTGGTCCAGAAGCTCGACGCGCTGCCGGCGCAGCCCGGCGTCTACCTGTTCAAGGACAAGAAGGCGGTCGTCGTTTACGTCGGCAAGGCGAAGAGCCTGCGCGCGCGCGTGCGGAGCTATTTCCAGGATGCCCTCGGCGACGAGCGCGCGTTCATCCCCGTCTTGCAGCGGACCATCGGTGACCTCGAGACGATCGTCACGGCCAACGAGAAAGAGGCGACGATCCTCGAGAACAATCTCATCAAGGAGTACCGGCCCCGCTACAACGTCAAGCTCCGCGACGACAAGGACTTCATCACGCTGCGGCTCGCTGGCTCGGTGCGCCAGCCGCGGCCGGGCGGGGCCACGGCGCTCCCCGCGCTCCCCGAGGGGAACGGGGCGACGGCGATTCTGGCCGAGACCGTCGAACGGCCCTTCGGCGAGCCGACCGCGCCTGCCGAGGGGACCGAGGCGCTCGGGTCGGCCGGGCAAGTCGGGGCCGTCGCGCCCAGCGAGCGAATCGCGACGCGAGCGGCCGACTGGCCCCGCCTCGAGGTCGTGCGCAGGCCCACGCCCGACGGCGCTCGATACTTCGGCCCTTACCACTCAGCGACGGCGGCGCGGCGGACGCTGCACCTCGTGAACAAGTATTTCCAGCTCCGCACGTGCAGCGACGTCGAGTTCGCGAGCCGGCGGAGGCCGTGCTTGCAGCACCAGATCAAGCGCTGTCCGGCGCCCTGCGTGCTCGCCGTCGATCGGGGCTGGTATCGCGAGCAGGTCGACGCCGTCGGCAAGTTCCTCGAGGGCCGCCACGACGAGCTCTCGAGCGAGCTCGTCGAAAAGATGCGCCAGGCCGCGCGCGACATGCGGTTCGAGCTCGCCGCCGTTTACCGTGACCAGCTGCGCGCGATCGAGAAGGTGCGCGAAGAGCAGCGCGTGGTCACCATCGACGACGTGGACCGCGACGTCCTCGGGTTTTACCGGGAAGGCGAGCTGGTCGAGATCGCGCTGCTGTACGTGCGAGCCGGCAAGCTGGCAGACGTCGTGACCTACTCGATCAAGCAGGCGGAGATCCCCGACGAAGAGATCGTCGCGGCCTTCTTGGCGCAGCACTACGGCTCGTCGCTCACGTCGTCGCTCGCCCGGCCCGGGCACGACGGCGACGACGAGGCGGTCACGACGCTCGTGCCCGACGAGATAATCTTGCCGCGCGAGCCCGAAGGCGTCGACGGCATCTCCGAGTGGCTGTCGGACCGCGCCCGGCACAAGGTCGTCCTGCTCTTTCCGAAGCGCGGTCACCGCGTCGAGCTCCTCGCGATGGCGAACGACAACGCGCGGCACTCGTTCGCCGAGAAGCAGCGGCGCGCCGACGACGTGCAGGAGCGACTGCGCGATCTTCAGGAGCGCCTGAGGCTGCCGGTCGTGCCCAGGCGCATCGAGTGTTGCGACATTTCCCACCTCGGCGGCGGGGATACCGTGGGCGCCGTGGTCGCGATGCTCGAGGGCGAGCTCGACAAGAAGCGCTACCGTACCTTCAACGTCCGCGGCGACGCCGTGCGCGATCAGGCCGGACAGATCAACGACGACTACGGCGCCATGTACGAGGTGCTCGCCCGCCGCTTCCGGCGGGCGCTCGCGGCGCCGCCCGAGACCGCAGCCGTGGACGCGGGGTTGGCGCCCGCGTCTGCCGGCGAAGGCGACGAGAGCCAGGCGCGCGACAACGACTGGGACCTGCCCGACCTCTTCGTCGTCGACGGCGGGCGAGGCCAGCTCGCGGTGGCGATCGCGGCGGCCCACGATCTCGGGCTTCACGATCTCTGCATCGTCGGCCTGGCCAAGGAGCGAGATATGCCCGGCCTAGAAGCGCCGGCCTCGGCCGGATCGGGGGGTCCGAAGGAGAAGCTATCCGACCGCGTGTATCTGCCGGGTCAGAAGAACCCGATCCCGCTCAAGAGCAACACCACGTCGCTCTTCCTCCTGGCGCGCCTCCGTGACGAGGCCCATCGCTTCTCGAACCGGGCGCGCATGCGGCTCGGCAAGAAGCGACGTTTCGGCTCGCCGCTCGACGAGGTGAAGGGCCTCGGGCCGAAGGCGAAGAAGGCTCTCCTCACGCACGTCGGCAACCTGGCCGCGATCCAGGCGGCCGACGACGCGACGCTGCTGGCGGTCCCTGGGGTCAAGGCTCGCCACGTCCGGGCGCTTCGGGCGGCGTTCCCCGGCGCAACTCCCTGAGTCGTCCGAAACGGCCGCATTCTACGAGCGACCCGCGATCTGCGGTATAGAGGGGGCCGGACCCCATGCTGACGGTGAAACGGACGGTGCTCGTCGTCGATGACGAGCCGCATCTCGTGCTCGGTCTGCGCGACGCGCTGGAGTTCGAAGGGTTCCGCGTGATCGCCGCCGGCGACGGCCGGGGGGGAATCGCGCTCGCTCGAAGCGAAGCGCCCGACGCCATCATCCTCGACCTGATGCTCCCCGACATGAACGGCTACGCCGTTTGCGAGCAGCTCCGCAGGATCAACGCGCAGGTCCCGATCGTGATGCTGACCGCGCGCTCGCAGGAGACCGACAAGGTCCGCGGCCTCGACGCGGGTGCCGACGACTACGTGACCAAGCCGTTCGGCGTGAACGAGCTCATCGCCCGCATGAGGGCCATCCTGCGCCGCGCCTCGCGGGGCGTCGCGACCGCTCACGAGACGCTCACGATCGGCGACGCGTCGGTGAACTTGACGTCGCAGATCGTCCGGGTCGCGGGGCGCGACCACAGTCTCTCGTTCTACGAAGTGGAGCTCTTGCGGATGCTCGCCGAGCGCGGCGGTCAGCCGGTCTCGCGTGACGAGATCCTCTCGAAGATCTGGGGGCTCGAGGCGTCGTCGACCAACCGTACGGTCGACAACTTCATCGTGAAGCTGCGGAAGAAGATCGAGAAGAGCCCGGATCGCCCGCAGCACATCCTGACCGTGTACGGCTACGGCTACCGTCTGGCGTAGTCGACTGGGCGTGCTCCACCCGCCCGAGAGCGGCTCTACCCGCCCGTCACGAAGACCACGTCGACGCGTTCGTTGCGATCGCGAAGACGGCCGTCGTACGGGTCGACCAGGGGCGTTCGGTTCCCGGCTCGCTCCGTCTTGAGGCGCGCGGCAGGCGCTCCACCCGCGACGAGCGCCTTCGCGACGGCGTCCGCGCGGCGATTGTCACGGTCGGCGTGGCCGTCGTCTCTGGCCCCGGGGGCCTGCGCGTCGTGCACGATCAGCTGGACGCCGACGCCCGGGTGGGCCGCGGCGACGTGGCCGAGCTTCTCGAGCTTCGCGGCGCCGTCGTCCGTGAGCATCGTCCCGGCGAACCCGCCTGCGAACACGCCCCGCACCGTGACGACGATGCCGCGCTCGTCGCGGGTCGGATCCCACCCCCCGCTGGCCGAGAGCTCGGCCAGCAGTGTATCGGCGGGGCCGTCGCCGTGGCCGCCCGAGCGCTGCGCGCGAGTGAGTACGTCCAGGCAACGAGCGCGCGCCGCGCCGGCCTCGTCGACGAGCGGCGGGACCACCCCCTTCGACGCCGGGGGTTGACCGAGCTTCGCGTCGAGCGCGTCGACGTTGCATTCGGCGTCGGCTAGGCCTGCGGCATCGGCCGTGACGAGGCGGGCCGCTCCGCACAGGAGTCGGGCCTCGACGGCGAGTGAGCGCGCCGCGCTCGAGCGGGCGGCGTCGCGATCGGCGGCGGCCTCGAAGCTGCGCGCCGGCAAGAGTCGGTCTCGCGCTACCTGCGCGCGGCGCTCGAGATCTTGAGCCTCGAACTCGAGCTTCGCGCGGATCGCGGCGAGCGACTGCTCCTGGGAGGTCGCGTCGTCGATCGCCTTCTGGGAGTCGGCGAGGTTGGCGATTGCCACTGCGAGGCGCCTCGTCGCGCGAGCATGTCCGTAGGCGGCGATCGCCCGCTCGGCATGCAAGTTCGCGGTGACGTCGTCGCCCCGCTCGTGGGCGGTGCGCGCCAGCGATCGCTCTCGCTCCGCGCGCGCGTAGACTTCCGGCGCTTGCACAGCCGCGGCATGCGCGTCGTCGGTCGCACGAACCCGCTCGAGCTCATCGAGCGATGCCACCCGCATGGTCGAAGCGCTGCATCCGCCCGTCGCCGCGGTCAGGCCGACGATCGCCAGCAAGGCCGCGGCCCTCACGGCGCTGCCCCCGTGTCTGCGGTCGCCCGGGGCCCCGCGGCGGTCGTCGCCGGCCTGTTCGCGTGGTCTCGCGCGCCATCGGGCGCCCCCTTGGGCGTCGCGTCGGATCCGGCGGCCGCGGCGCCGGCGGGTCGCCGCGCCTCCGGAGACAGCGCGTCGAGCTCCGCGCGCAGCCGCCCGAGCCGGGCGATGCTTTCTTCGACCAGCGCCTTGGTGCGCTGAAGTTGCGCCTGGGCCTGGATCGCCTGACGCTTCCGGTCGTCGGCCATCTTCTCGGCCGCCGCCGCCAAGCCCAGGTCGCGCGCCGTTTCGGCCCACTCCCGGGCGAGCCCGTCGGCGGCCATGGCGTGCGACTCATCGCCGGCTGCCCGAAATCGCGTCGCCCGCTCGAGCGCGTCGCTGGTTTGCTCCACGGCCTCCGCCGTGACTGCGGCGGGGCCGAGCGGCGCGGCGGGCTTCACGAGCGCTTCCGCGACCCCGCGATCGTCGCCGTCGGCCTGGCCGGGTCGAGCCGAGACGGCAAGGCCGCCGAACGTGGCGAGCACCGTCAACGCCGCCAGGCTCGGCAGCGTCGCGCGCGAAGCGATGGCACGGGTCCGGCGACGAGGTCTCGCGCCGGAGCGGCTGGCTGAGCGAGGCATCCGGCCGAGTAGTAGCAAGACTCCGCGCCTTGTGCATGCGCCTGGTCGGGCGTTATACGGTGAAGACGATGTCCTCGGAGTCGCCGCTGGCGAAAACGGTCGGGCGCGTGCGCGCGTCATGGGACGAGTATTTCATGAACATCGCGCGCGAAGTCTCGACGCGCTCGACGTGCGACCGCAAGTTCGTCGGCGCGGTGGTCGTTCGCGACAAGAGCATCCTGGCCACGGGCTACAACGGCAGCGTTCGAGGTCTCCCGCACTGCGACGAGGAGGGCCATCTCATGGAAGACGGCCACTGCGTTCGCACCGTGCACGCCGAGGCCAACGCCATCGTGCAGGCCGCACGCCACGGCGTCCGCATCGAGGGGGCGTCGATCTACGTGACCGCGAGCCCTTGCTGGGGTTGCTTCCGCCTCATCGCGAACGCGGGCATCGCGCGCATCGGCTTCGGCGAATTCTATCGGGACCAGCGAATCTTCGAGATTGCGACGCGTCTCGGGATCGAGCTGGTCGACATGTCGCGGGCCGTCAAGGCAGACACCTAGCGAAGCGAGGCCCGCCGTGACGCAGCGAGCGCGAACCTTGTCCGTGGCGGTGATCCAGGGCGGCCCGTCGACCGAGGCCGAGGTGAGCCGCGCGTCGGCGCGTGGCGTGGCGAAGGCCCTCGCCGAAGGTGGCCACGGCGCCGTGCGCCTCGAGCTCGACGGGTTCCTCCCGGAGTCCTTGCGTACGGGGGGCTACGACGTGGCGTTTCCGGTCGCGCACGGCGCCGTGGGCGAAGACGGCTCCCTCCAGGGGCTCCTCGAGGTCCTCGAGCTGCCTTACGTGGGCTCGGCGGTCCTCGCGAGCGCGCTCGCGATGGACAAGCGGGTGGCTCGAATCCTATTCGAGCGCGCCGGCCTGCCGGTCGCGAGGGGCATGACGTTCGAGCGAACCGACGCGCTCGCCGCGGCCGCCCGTGCCCGGCACGACGTGGGCGGCTCGCTCGTCGTGAAGCCATCGTCGCACGGGTCGGCCATCGGGGTAGTGCGCATCGAGGCCGACGCTCCTCTCGCAGAGGTCGCCCGCGCGCTCGAAGCGGTCTGGGAGATCGACCGCGTCGCGCTCGTCGAGCACTTCGCGCGCGGTCGCGAGATCACCTGCGGCGTGCGCGACGCGGATTCGCCCGTGGCCCTCCCGCCAACGGAGATCTTCTCGCCTCACGACCCGTTTTATACCTACGAAGCCCGGTACGCGCCGGGCCGCAGCAGGCACGTCTGCCCCGCTCGGCTGCCCCCGGCGGTCCTGGCGCGCGTTCAAGGAGTCGCCGTCGCGGCCCACGTCTCCCTGGGCTGCCGAGACCTGTCGCGGGTCGACATCATCGTCGGAGACGACGGCGAGGCGAGCGCCGTGACGCTCCTCGAGGTCAACACCTTGCCGGGAATGACCGCGACGAGCCTCTACCCCGAGGCCGCGGCGGCGGCGGGCATCTCGATGCCCGCACTTTGCGGCGGCCTCGTTGCTCGAGCGCACATTCGCGGACCTACGCGTCGTCTTGCGACACGGCCGATGCCGGGCTGAGGCGCCGTGCCCCTGCGCGAGCCACTGCGAGCCACTACTAGCCGAGGGGCGGGTCGCGCAGCAACACCCCTCGAGCATCGCGGGCCGGTCGAGTCTTTGGGGCGTCCGCTGAGCGCGGAGACTGATCTGAAATCGATCCGCGCGCCCACTGATCCTACTGACGAGGAAGAACGGCTGAAGCCTGGACAGTCCGGGTGGAGAGTCGCATTGTCATACTGAGAGGAATGTAGATGGCCCGTGACTCGCTCTTCGGCGAGCGCATCGTCTGGCAGGGGCGCTGCCGTGCGTTGGCGGCACCCTTTGCACAGAAGGTGGTGGCTGTCGTCTCGGCCGTCGTCTCGGTGGTTTCGCTCTGCTTTGCGGTCGTCGTCACCCGGTCTCTCGATATCCCCGTCGGCGGAATGGTCCTCTTCGCGGGCTGGTGCGCCGCGCTCGCGCTCGGCGCCTGGCGCTTCCCGATCTGGTGGCGCTCCAAGCTCGAATACGTGGTCACCGACCGGCACGTGATCTGGCGGCGGGGCCGGATCCGACGCTCTATCGAGATCCGCCAGATTAGCTACGCGCTCGTCCGCTGGAGCACCCACGACGCGTCCACGGGGGACCTCGTGCTCGTGCGCGCCGTGCCCACGGGCGCGCTCCGGCGCACCCTGTCGTTGACTCTACAAGACGTCGAGGGCCCCGATCGGCTCTGGGCCATCGTCCGCGGGGTCGAGCCGAGCGCTCCGCTCGGAAGCAGCGACCGCCCGCTGAGCCAGCGGCTCGACGTCGGCGAGCGGGTCTTGTGGTCGGCGGCGCCCCTCGCGTCGACGTGGACCACGAAGCGATCGCTGACAGCGTTCGCGGGGGCGGCTCTGGCCGTGACCTTCGAACGGTCCCTCGCGCGGTCGGTGCCGTCGCTCGCGCGCGTGGTCCGGATGCATGCCCTGTCGCCGACGCTCGCCATCATGCTCGTGGGGGCGGTCGGCGTCGGAATGTTGCTTCTCCTCGCCGTGTCCGCGGGTGCCGGCTATGTGGCCCTCGTGCAGCCGTCGCGCCTCGCCCGCCGTACGCGCTACTTCGTCACCAACGCGCGCGTCCTCATCCGTCGCGGAAACGAAGAGCTGGCGCTCGATCGCTCCCGCATCGCCTACGTCATCGACGCCCCATCGCGAAAGCTCCACGACGTGTTTCTCGTGCTCGACGGTCCGCAGGCGCGTGCCCTCGCGCCCAGCGGCGCCTTCGGCGGCGACGACGCGAACGACGCCCTTCGGCCGGTGTTCTCCGCGATCGACGACGCAGACACGGTGGGCCGCATCCTGCGCGCCTGACGGCTACGAGGCTCGCGCGCCGCGCAGCGCGGGCTCCATACGCTGCCGCTCCGGCCCGCGCCTCGACGGGCGCGTCTTGTCCGCGTGGGTGCGGTGCTAGGCTGGCCCCGACTCGTGATTGACATCGGCAGCGTCGTCAACGGCAAGTACCGGCTCGTCCGCATTCTCGGGGATGGGGGAATGGGATCGGTCTACGAAGCCCAGCACGCCGTGCTCAACACGCGCGTCGCCATCAAGGTCCTGCACCCGGAGCTCGCGCGACGGACCGGGCTGGTCGAGCGCTTCCTGCAGGAGGCGCGGGTCGTCGCCCAAATTCGCAGCCCGCACGTCGTTCAAGTCATCGACGTGGACCGTACGCCCGACGCCCACGCCTACATCGTGATGGAACTGCTCGAGGGCGAGCCGCTCTCGAGCGTACTGGACCGCCAGCGCAAGCTCCCGATCGCTGCGGCCTGCGAGTACACGATCCAGATCCTCGAGGCGCTCGAGGCCGCTCACGCCCTCGGCGTCATCCATCGCGATCTCAAGCCCGAGAATGTCTTCGTCACGTTCGCGGCCGGCCGGCCGGTGCTCAAGCTGATCGACTTCGGCATCGCCAAGGCCCGCCGCGTCGATCCGAACGCGAAGAACCTCACGGTGGCGGGGGTCGTCATGGGCACCGCCGAATACATGGCGCCGGAGCAGGCGCGGAGCGCGGACGCGGTCGATGCGCGCGCCGACCTCTACGCGGTGGGCGTTCTCCTCTACGAGATGATCGCGGGGGCTCGCCCCGTGCTCGGCGACAGCGGCGCAGACGCGCGCGTCATCGCGCTCAAGGTCGAGCGCGGCGAGGTCGTTCCGCTCGTGCAGGCCGCGCCCGAGACCCCGCGCGACATCGCGGGGCATGTGCACCGCGCCATGGCGGCGCGGCCCGAGATGCGATTCGCCACCGCCACCGAAATGCGCCTGGCGCTCGAAGGCGCTGTCCGTGGCAAACGTCCGCAGACGAGCGCGCGGCCGTCGCTTGCTCCCGGGCAGCCGTCGAGCACGGTCGCGATGGCCGCGGCCGACGGGGCCCATGTCGCGACGCCTTTTCGGAGCACCGAGGCCATCGCCATAATGCCCGGCGCGCCCGAGGTCGAACCCCACGTCGACACGCTGAGAGCCGTGCCCCTCGCGACCGCGCTCGCGCCCGTCGCGTATGCCGGCGCCGCCACCGCGGGCGGTGCGATGGGCGCGCCACCGGTCGGGTTCACGTACAGCCCGGCGCGGCGGCACGGGGTATCCATTCCGGCGCTCGTCGGTCTCTCGCTGTTGCTCGGTGCGAGCGTCGTCGGGATCCTGGTGGGGACGGGCACGCTGGCGTTGAGTTCGTCGCCCCCCGAGCCGCTCTCGACGGGCTCGTCCCCGGCTGCGACGTCGGTCGCTTCGCTCCCGACCGGCGCGAGCGCGAGTCCGCCGCCGGCGTCGCCGACCGCCGTGCCGACGCTGGTTCCACCCCATGCGGCCCCCGCGCCCACCACGCCCAAGCCCGCTCCCACGCCCGTGCCCACGTTTAGGCCGGCGCCGCAAGAGGGGGCCGACGCAGGACCGCCGCCGTTCACGTTTCCGACGGCGTTTCCTAGCGGCTTCTCGCTGCCGCCGGGCTTTCCGACCTCGCTGCCGAGCGGCTTCCCGACGGCGTTCCCGAGCGGCTTTCCGACCTCCTTGCCGGGCTGGCCCCCGCTACCGGTGCCCCTTCCGGCCCCGAAGGCGTCGTCCAACCCCGCCGGGTCCTGAGGTTTGCCGGTGCGCTCGCCTTTGGTCGAACCGCTCAACGTACTGGCCGACAGGTGGGCCGCCGCGCTCCGTCCTTCGGGTCGCCGGCTGGCCGCCGCGCTCGTCTCGACCGCGTGGGTGTTCGCTCTGCTTCTCGCGCGCCAGGGAACCGCGCGCACACGATTCGCCGCCGGAGCCGTAGGCGTCGCGAGCGTCGCGCTCGCGATCGGATGGGACGCCCTCACGCGCCGCCGCGCGCGCGAGCCGATGCGCATGCTCCAGGGCCCCGCCCGTCGGGTCGACGTCGTCCGCGCCGATCGTGCGCTCCGCGCGCTGGCGTTCGTGGGCCCGACCGGTGAGGTGCGGGCCGACGGCATATCGAGCGAGCTCGTCATGCTGCACGTGTCTCGCGCTCTCGCGGCCCTTCCACTCGATCCCATCGTCGAGCGCGGCGTCCGTCTCGCGAGCCGGGTGAAGCTCGCAGCGGCGATACTCGGCGTCGTCGTCCTCGGCGTCGTCGCGACGCGCCCCTGGTCGGTGCTCGAGGGCGCGGACATCGTGGTGGCGCGTGGCGCGGTCGCCCCGGTGTCTATGACGTGGCTCGAGCACGTCGAGGTGTCGGCTCGCCCGCCCGACTACCTGCACGAGAACGAGATCCACGAGATCGAGATGACGTCGCTCGCCCTCCCGTTCGGGACGGCGATCACCGTTCGTGGGGCGCCCGTACACGCCGGTCGACTCGTCCTCCTGAGCGACGGACAGAGCGAGGTGCCCTTCGTGGAAGACGGCGCGGGCGCGGTCGTCGCCCGCTGGCTGCTCGGCCCGAGCGCGACACTGCGCGTCGTTGCCCGCTTCGGCGAGGTCGTCATCCGGCAAGGCGAGGCGTTCGACGTGAAGTCCATACCCGATGACCTGCCCGTCGTACGCCTCGAGGGAGCGCCGCGCCAGCTCCGCCTCGTCGATGAGGTCGAAGACATCGCCGTCAAGTACGAAGCCAGGGACGACCACGGGCTCCGCGAAGTGCACCTCGTTCTTCGCTCCGGCGCGCGTGAAGAGCGCCGCGTGCTCGCCCACCTCGACGGAGAGACGAAGACCGACGCGGGGGGACAGATCCTCAAGCTCCGCGATCCGTTCCTCAAGAAGAGCCACGCGCCCGTCGAGGTCACGGTTGAAGCGAAAGACAACGATCCCCTGAACGGCCCGAAATGGGGGGCGAGTCCGGCCATCACCGTGGTGCCGCCCGATGTCGGCGAGCCCGAGGCCCGCCGCCTCGACGCCCTCCGAAAGCTCCGCGACGCCTCGGTCGACTCGCTCGCGTGGCGACTCGATCGTGCCCCTCCGGTGGCCGCCGCGGATCGCAAGGCCTTCATCGCGGACGAGAAGAAGCGACGCGACGACGATGAACACCTCCTCGACGCCACCGTCGCCGAGACGTACGCGGGGGTGAGGGTGCCGGCGCGCACACGCGCGATGCTGCAAGCCCAGGAGCTGACGATGCGCAAGGCGGTCGACGCCGAGCTCGCTTCGCCCTCGACCGATGCGCACGCGGGCGTCGTGAAGGTCAACGAGCATCTGGTCCTCGTCATCGACGCGGTCGTCCGCGGCCTCGGCGTACGCGACTCGCGCGACTCGGCGAAGCAACTCGCCGACGTGGCCGACGACCTGGCGGCCGGGGCCGACGGAATGCAAAGGGCGGCCGAGGGGACGCGCTCGCGGAGCGTCACGCGCATGGATGTCTCGACGCAGGTCCTCGCTGCCGGCGGACACGTCCTCCAGAGGCTCGGCGCGCTCGGGCGCGATCTCGGCGAGATCGTCGACGCCGACTTGCGGCGCGTCCGGCGCGCGCGCGACGCCTCGGACTTCGGGCACGCCGAGCTTGCGGCGCGCGATCTGGCGACGAGGCTACGTCAACCCGATCCGTCGTTCGGCTCGCGCGGCAGCGGAGGCCGGGCAGGGGGCGAGTCCGGCGGTGGGCGGGGCACGCCAGGCGACGAGGAGCAGGCGCCCGACGACGTCGAGCAAGCGTTCGACGAGGCGGCCAACGATCTCGAGCGCCTGTCGCAGGAGCACGCCGGCGAGATGAGCAAGATGGAGCAGGCCCTGGCCGGGGCGACGAGCGACGAAGAGGTCAATCAGATGCGCGAAGAGTCGAAGCGCCACGCAGAGGCGATCCGGGACGCCGCGCGCTCTCTTCCGGCGGTCGGGCTCGGCAGCGACTCGTGGACGAGCAAGGGCGCCGCGGCGCGCGAGCTCGCCGAGCAAACGGCCCGATCGCTCGAGCAGGGCCGGCCCGAAGAGGCGGTACAGAGCGGGCGCGGCGCGCTGGGCTCGCTGGACGAAGCGAAGCGCCTCCTCCAGAACGGGGGGGCGTTCGACGATCCGACCGGCAGCGGCGAACGTCGCGTCGACGACGCCCGGCGCAAGCTCGAGGCCGAATCGAAATGGATGTCGGAGCAGCTGCGCCAGCTCCGAAAGCGCGCCGCCGAGCGCGCTCGCGATCAGCTCGAGCGGGGAGGAGACGAAGAAGGGCAGCTCGCCGACCGCGCGCGAGAGCTGGGCCAGAAGGGGCGCGACCACGGCTCGCTCCCGCAGCAGGCGATCGAGTCGATCGACGACGCGGAGCGCGCCGCACGCCAGGCGTCCGAAGCCTTGAAGGAGGGGGACGCCGACAAGGGGCTCGAGCGCCAGCGCGAGGCTCAGCGACACCTCGAAGCCGCGCGGGAACAGCTCCAGGGAGAAGACGACGGCGGGGGCAACTCGCCGTCCGGTGGCAGCGAGGGGAGTCACTCCGAAAACCACGTGGACGTACCCAACGATCACAAGGGGCCCGAGGAGTTTCGCCGTCGGGTGGTGCGCGGGCTCGGGCAGGCGACGAGCGGGTCGTTGAAGGGCGCCGTGCAGCGCTACGCCGAGGGTCTGCTGCGATGAGCCGGCGACGCCGAACGGCCGGAGCGCTCGGACGGTTCGCCCGTCGCGCCGTCCTCGCAGTACTAGCTGTACTAGCTGTGGGCGCGCCCGCCTCTTCGAGCGCGCAGCTCGACGCTGCGAAGCGCGCGCAGATCCTGATCGCGGGGCTCGATCTCGATGACGCGCGTCGCGTGCTCGCGTCGGCCGACGCCGACGACCCTCGCGTCCTGCTCGAGCGCGCGCGGCTCGCCCTCTACGAGCTCGATTGCGACGGCGCCGCGGCCATCCTCGGCCGCCCCGAGGTCGAGCATGCTGACGGTGGCGACCAGCTCGCGGACATCGCGCACGGCTGCCAGCGAGTCACCGCGGCGCTCGCGGCGGATCGCGATCCGGCGCGAGGCATCGAGGTCTCCTGGCAAGACGAGCATGATCGGGCGCTGGCCCCCTTGCTGTTCGACACGATCGCCAAGGCTCGCGAGGCCCTGACCCGCGATCTCGGGGTCGACTGGCCGTTGCCCACGCGCGTCGTCGTGGTGCGCGACCTCCTTTCGCTGTCGGCGATGACGGGCCTGCCCTATTCGAGCGCTCAGACGACCGGCACCGTGGCCGTCGCCAAGTGGGGCCGCGTCACGCTCCTCAGCCCTCGCGCGAGCCATCACGGCTACCCGTGGCGAGACACGATCGCGCACGAGCTCACGCACCTCGCCGTCACGCGGGCGTCGCGAGACCGCGCCCCGCTTTGGTTGCAAGAAGGCGTCGCCAAGCGCGAAGAGGTTCGCTGGCGCGAGCCCGGCCCCTTCGACGATCGGCCGCCGGCAGAGGCGGTCGTGCAGCGCGGCTTCGAGCTCGGTCTCACGCTGCCGCTCGACAAGCTCGGACCGAGCATCGCGATGCTCCCGAGCGCAGACGCGGCGATGATCGCCTTCGCCGAGGTCACGAGCTTCGTTCGCTACTACGCGCAGATGGTGGAGACCGTCGGCGGGCAAGCGGCGTTGCCGCGACTCCTCGCCGAGCTTCGCGACGGCAAGGATCCGGATCAGGCGCTCGCCGCGGCCAGCGAAATCGACCTCAAAGGGTGGGACACGAAGTGGCGAGCGTACATGGCCACACGCCCGGCCGTCGCGGTGCCGTCGCTGCTCGGCCTCGGAGCGGCCCACGAGGCGCCCCGCGAGGCCGATCGACTCCGCGATCTTCGGGACCGCTCTCGGCTGGCGCAGCTCCTCCTCGCGCGCGGTCACGCTCCCGGAGCGATCGAAGAGCTCGACAAGATCGAGCTCTCGCACGCGCCGGTCTCGAACGCCGGCTGGGACCGCGCCACGGGGGACCCGAGCGTCCGCTGGCTTCGCGGGCGGGCTCTCGAAGAAGTGGGCCGGCGCGACGAGGCTGACCCCCTCATGGGCGATCCCGCGCAGGTTTTCTCCTCCTATGGGCCATGGTGGGCAACCCGCGGCCGATGGGCGCGAATCCGCGGCGAAGAGCCCGTCGCCCTGGGCTCGTTCTCGGAGGCGGTTGCAGCCGATCCGTTCGGCGCGGAAGGCGCGTGCGAGACGCTGGACCCGGGTCCGCCGCTCGCCGCGGCCTCGTCGCCGCTGGCTCCATCCGCGGTCGTTCCACCAAAAGACCGCGCGAACGGGGGCCCGAACGGCGCGAACGAGGCGAGCGTAGACCTCTGCGCAGCGGCTCGGGCGGCCGAGGGACCGCCGTACGACTCCGACTGAAATGGAAAACGGCCACGAACGATAACGCGGCGAATCGAGGCAAGGCAGAGCTCCTTCGCTCGCGGGGCCAGCGTGACATTGACCCGATTCGATCGTGGCAGGTACGATAGAGATCGGGCGTCCAATCGCTTCCGAGCCGTTGACGCTACCTCTCCATTGCGGGCGGCCTTCGCTCGTCGCGTGCGAGGGGCGCCCCGACCCATGAGCGCCGTCACTTACGCTACAGCCCAGATCTTGCGCGTCTTGCCGCGTCAGCGCATCGGCCGCGCCCTCGGTCGTCTGGCCGACTCCAAGTGGCCTGCCCCCGTGGGCCGTGCTGTCGTTGGCCTCTATTCGCGCATCTACGACGTCTCCCTCGCGGACTGCCTCCCGTCGGGCAAAACGGCGACCGCGTGGCCGAGCTTCGACGCGTTCTTCACCCGCCGATTGCGCGACGGCGCTCGCGACATCGATCGCGATCCGCGCGTCATAGCCAGCCCGGCCGACGGCCGCATCGACTCGATGGTACGCATCGACGAGGCAGGCACGTTCGTCGTCAAGGGCCGGCCATACGCGGTCGACGAGCTCGTGGGAGACGCGCGAGAGGCGAAGCGCTTCCTCGGCGGCGCCGGGTTCGTCGTCTACCTGTCCCCGCGCGACTACCATCGCGTGCATGCGCCGGTGAGCGGACAGATTCGCCGGATGCGGTCGATGCCTGGCGACTACTTTCCCGTCAACGCCATCGGAATGCGCCACGTGCCCAACTTGTTCTGCCGGAACCGACGCGTGGCCGTCGAGATTGACGCCGACGGCGGGCTGGGACGGGTCACGGTCATCATGGTCGTCGCGATGATCGTCGGCCGCATCACCACGATCGGGAGCGACGCGCACGACCTCCCGTTCGGAGAGCACATCTTCGACCCGCCGCTCAAGGTCGCGCGCGGCGACGAGCTCGGAATTTTCCACCTCGGGTCGACGGCCGTGGTCCTCGTCGAGGGGGGACGCGACCGGCGCGCCGCGGGGTGGCTCGTCGAGCCGGGCCCGGTGCGGTATGGCCAGGCGCTCTACCGCGTGGGCGAGACCCCCGCCGCGAGCGACGCTCTGCGTCGCACGAACGGGGAGGCGGGATGAGCGAAGAGCGGCGCGCGGCGCCCGGCCCCAGCACCGCCGAGGCGAGCGTCGTCGAGCCCGAGCTGGCCCGGCCGATCGTGGACGATGTGTCGTCGATCGACGGCGACGCTTCCCCGGTGCGCGCCGCTGCTCGCGATTCGTCTCCCGCCGCCAGGCGACGCGGGCGAATGACGCTCCGCATTCCTGACGATGAAGTCGCGCGACCTCAGGTCGAGAGCGCGGCCCCGCCCTCGGTGCGAATGGTATCGCTGCCCCCGCCGACGCCGGAGCCGGCGGCCGTCGCGCTGACCCCGATGCGCATCATCTCGATCGAATCCGAGCCGCATCAAGCTCCGTTCGTCGACAGCGATGCGGGTCCGGTACTGGTCGCCTTCGACGAAGAGTGGCTCCCGCAGTCCGGATCGCTCGATGACGGAGCCGACGTCGAGGTCGTCTCGAACATCCAGATCGACAACGCTTTGTCCGAGTCCGAGCCTCCATCCGCGGCGCTGCTCGAAGAGCCAACGACCGAACCGGTCCTCCCCGCGGCGCCGTCGAGCCCGCGGGCAATCGCCCCCGCCGACGCCGACGACGAAGAGGTCCGCTTCGACGACGACGTGCCTACCCCGGCGCTCCCACGCGTCGAGGTGGCGCCGGCGTCCGACGAGCGTCGCTCCGATCCGGGCGACGCTCCGGAGATCTCGCCCGAAGACATGGTCGCCGTCGAGGTCGCTCCACCGGTTCGTGCCGCGCTCGACTTGCCTCCGATGCGTGCGCGGCTTCCGTCGCAGCCCGGCGTCGAGCTGCCACCGATACGGTCGCACCTGCAGCCGCAGCCCATCGCTCCGCCGCCCGCGAAGCCCGCGCCCCCTCTACGAACGCCGCTCGTCATCGTGCCGCCGCACGTGGGGAACATGGGTCCTCAGGGTGCCGAGAGCCTCGGCCCCCGCCGCAAAGGCCGCCACTGGTGGGAAGATCTGTTCAACGACGATTACGTCCGGACGATGGAGAGGATGACCGATGCGCAGGTCGCGCAAGAGGTCGACTTCATCGAGACGAGCCTCGGCCTCGAGCGGGGGGGCGCCATGCTCGATCTCGCCTGCGGCACCGGCCGCCAGGCCATCGAGCTCGCGCGCCGTGGATACGAGGTCGTCGGCTTCGATCTCTCGCTGCAGATGCTCGCGCGCGCGGGAGACGACGCGCAGGAGCTCTCGGCCAAGCTCAACTTCGTGCAAGGCGACATGCGCGAGATGACCTTCGCAGAGCAGTTCGACGGCGTGTACTGCTGGAACACCGCATTTGGCTTCTTCGACGAAGAGAAGAACGCGAACGTCATCGATCGCGTCCACAACTCGCTCAAGAAGGGGGGCCTCTTCTTGCTCGACGTCGTGAACCGCGACTTCATCGTCGGCCAGTCGCCGTCGCTCGCGTGGTTCGAGGGCGACGGCTGCGTCTGCATGGACGAGATGACGGTCGACTTCATCACGAGCCGCATGAAGGTGAAGCGAACCTTGATGCTCGACGACGGTCGCTCGCGCGAGACCGAGTACTCGATGCGCGTCTACAGCCTGCACGAACTCGGGAGGATCCTCCACGAGCACGGCTTCAAGGTGTGCGAAGTGAGCGGTCGCGTGGCGACGCCCGGAGTCTTCTTCGGCAACGAGTCGCCGCGGACGATCATCCTCGCAGAGAAGCGATAGGCGCCTCGCGGACCGGTCAGCCGTGGAAGACGGCCTCGATATCGTGGCCGTCGGGATCGAGCACGAAGGCGCCGTAGTAGTTGGGGTGATAGTGCGCGCGCACACCGGGCGCGCCGAAGTCTTTGCCGCCCGCGGCGAGCGCCGAGGATCGCGGCCACGAAGGCGACGTGCACGAGGGCGTGATGTTCCGCAGATGCTCTGCGCGCTGGAACGACGTCGGGCCCGTTCCGAGCCAGAACTCCGGTTTGCCGGCGACCGAAGCCGCACGCCTGTCCGAACTCCATCAATCGAGCGATTCCGAGCGGAGCGAGCGCCTTCTCGTAGAAGGCCTTCGAGCGCGTGTAGTCGCCGACGATCAGGGTCACGTGATCGAGGATGGCCATGCCTCGTGGCGTACAACAGCGAGCGTCGGCGGTCGAGGGGGCGCGGCTACGATCCGAAGCGCGCGACCAGAGCCTTTGCGCGAGCGACGAACGCGTCGCGATGGAAGCGGTCGTAGTCGGCCCAGGTGCAGAGGGTGCGCGTGTCGGCCACCCGGTCGACGAACAGCGTGCCGTCGAGGTGATCGATTTCGTGCTGGAACGTACCCGCGGTCAGCCCCTTCACCTCGAAGTCGACGTCGTTCCCCTCGCGGTCCCACGCGCGGATCCGCACCGCCGTCAACCGCGGGACCTGCCCACGGAGGTTCGGTACGCTGAGACACCCCTCGTAGTTCATGAACGTCTCGTTGGTTCGAGCTTCGACGCGAGGATTCACGAGGACTGTCAGCGACCAGTCGGGCTTGTACGGATACCGCGGATTCCTGTCGACTTCGACGACGCAGATGCGGACCGGCTCGTGCACCTGATTTGCGGCGATCCCGGCGCCGTTCGCGTCGCGCATCGTCTCGATCATGTCCGCAATGAGCTGTCTGACGGGCGCTGTCGCGAGCTCGTCGCGCGAGAGCTCGCGGGCTGTCTCGCGCAGCACCGGGTGTCCGATCGTGGCGATCTTGCGGAGCGGCATCGTGACGAAGCTAACGCTCGGTCGAGCCCCTCGCCATCGTCGCCAGACTTCCGCCAGGAGCCGTCGCAGCGGGGTCTCTGTCCCGACGCCGCCTCTGATCGGCGCGCTTTCCCGCGCAGCGGGGGGGAACGACATGTCGCCGGAGCACGTCAGCGCAGGGCGAGACCTATCGGTACCAGAGCGTCGCCGAGCTGCCCGTCGAGCGGGGGCGTTCGCCCCGAGGTCGAGCGCGGCGTCCGTCGAACGGATCGTCGGGGTGCTTCGCAACGCGGGGGCGACCCCAAGCCCCCCGTCGGGCAAGCGAGGAACGGCCGACGGGCTCGACGCGCTCCGGACTCTTGCGACCCAGACCGCGTGGGGAGGACCGCCTTCCACGTCTTCCCCTGAAGCCACCCGACGCGCGCCGGGCGCATCGGGTTCGGCTTCAGTACCGGACGGAGATGATCGTCACTTCGACTTCGCCGCTCGGCCGCCGGAAGACGACGGCGTCGCCCTCCTTGCGCTTCAGCAGCGAGCGGCCGAGCGGCGAGCGCCAGGAGATGTGAAGCTTCGCGAGATCGATCTCGTCTTCACCGACGATCCGGTACGTCGTGCGGATGCCGTCTCCGTCCTCGACCTCGACGTACGCGCCGAAGAACACGGCGGTCGCGCCGTCTTCGCGCTGTCCAACGACCGTTGCGCTCTCGAGCCGCCTCGTGAGCCAGTGCATGCGGCGGTCGATCTCGCGGAGCTTCTTCTTTCCGTAGATGTACTCGGCGTTCTCGCTTCGGTCGCCCTGAGCCGCCGCGTCAGCCACGTCTTGCACGACGACCGGTCGCTGCTTCGACCGCAGCTCGCCGAGCTCTTTCTGGAGCCGCTTGGCTCCCTCCGGCGTGATGTAGTTCGGCGTGCTGTCCTTCATGCGAGCATCCGGCGAACGTCACGCGATGGGCCGGGTCGGCTCCTCGCCCCCCGGCAGCTCCGCGAGCGCCGCTTCGTGGATCAAGACGTCGAGCGCGTAGGCGCGCGCCCCGTGGGCGAGGCCGGCCACCGCGAGGGCGATCGCGCGTCTCGACGCATCGGCCGGAATGGCGAGCAACGCCCACCGCTCTCCGCTCTCGTCGGGGTCGCGCGGAACCGGCTGCGGGCGACCCCACAAGCGCCCCGACTCGACCCGAAGGCGCGTCGCCCCCTCGCAGATGGCCACGGTCGTGCGTCGCGGGCGAACGAGCTCGACGGCTCGCCGCGCGAACGCGCCGCGATCGAAGCGCTCTTCGCTGGTCTCGTCGACGGCGCGCTCCGACCCGATATCGAGCACGTTCTCGGATTTGAAGAGGGGCGGCATCAGGGATGGCGCGAGCGGGCTTCGAGCTCCAGATAGTAGCTCACGAGGTCTCTCTCTCTGTGGCCCATGGCAACGAAGCGCAACACCCTGGCGAACGGCCAGACGTGTGCCGGCTCTCGCGGACCGAGGGCGTCGGGCAGCACCGGTTGCACCGGCGGGATGAGCATGGCCCAGCGCACGGACTCGGTCGAGTCGAGATCCGCCCAGTGCGCGCCAAGACGGCGCGCCAGGAGCTCGCTCAAGAAGGCGCCGTTGCGCATGAGCTCTCGCTCGTCTTCGCGCGAACGAACGCGGCCGTCGGAGAGCTTCTCTCGCAGATAGCGCTGCGCGACTTCGAGGCCCTCGAGATCGGTGTGAAGCTCGACGCCGTGTCGCATCCGCAACTCGCGCCCGAGCTCTCGCGAGAGGAAGGTGAACGCCAGCCTGGCGGCGGGGGGGGAGCGGGGGGGTTCATCGGTCGCGGGGGCCGGCATTCCCTGGAGGCCTGCCGGAAGGCTCAGCATCTCGACGCGCTCGACTTCGACCGATGGCGGCGATGACGGCGGCGCGGGCGCAGAAGAGCTGCGCCCCGGAGCGCGATCCGTTGCGCGCGTCGACCAGGCCGCGGTGGCCGGCACGGGTGCTGGGGGAGGACGGCTCGACCGCGTGATCTTCAGCGCGGCGCGCTTTTCCCGCCCGGACGACGGCGGCGGATCCGCCCCGACGCCCGAAGGCGCCCGCGGCGCGCGGGGGATGCGGAGCGGCACGCTCGGGATCGCGGCGCCCGCCCCCGCAGAGTGCGTGTTGCTCCGCCCTTCGAGCTCCTCGAGGATGAGACGCGCCTGGAGCCTGACCGTCTCGAGGGCCGTCGTGTTGTCGAGGAGATCGCGCGCAAACGCCTTTGCGCGCCGTCCGTCGCCCGCCGCCGCCCACGCCTGCGCCGCGAGGAGCTCGAGCTCGTGGAACGTCGGCATCGACGTCGAGAGCGCAGAAATGCGCTCGGCGATCTCGCGAGGTTCCTCCGGGTGCATCCAGAGCTCGGCCCTCGCGCGGAGATAGGCGGTCCCGGGCAACCGGCCGCTCCGCCTCTCGAGAGCGTCGAGCTCTTCGAGGACCCCATGCACGTCTCCCTGAGAGAGCCGAACCTCGATCGCCCAGAGCTCCGGATCCGCGAGCGGCCCCTGAAGCGGCTGCTCCCGCGCGGCGAGCGCGGCCTCGAGCCCCGGCAGCAGATCGCGGGACGCTGGCGTCCGGTCCGCGCGCTGGCGGAGCCGATCGACCACCTGCTGCCGGTTCGGGCCGGAGCTCGTTCGAAGGCGAGGCGACGCAGGACCGAGCCCGCGCATGACGGGTACGAGACGGGGCACGTTTTCGAGAACGACGCGGCGGAACGTACGCTCACCGGGCCGCCGCATCGCCATCAGGTCGACGGTGGAGAGCAGGACCGGCTCGTCGTCGGCTCGCTCGGCCAGCAGAGCGGCCAGGTGCAGCGCCTGGAGCGTCGCCGGCGCGCCGGCGAGACCGAGATCAGCGACGAGCGCCGGGAGATCGAGCCACGCGCCCCGGTAGAGGCCCGTGCCGGGATCGAAGATCTGACCCTCGAAGAGCTCCGCGGGGCCGATTCGATCGACGATGCACCGTACGGCGGCTCCCCGCGCATAGCTGCCGACGATCGGCGCGAGGGCGGCGGCGGCCTCCTCCGCGAGGGCCGCCGTGACGCCCTGCTCGGCCAGTCGAGACTGCGCCTTGCCTGCCGTGGTGCGGTAGGCGGCCTCGCGGTTCGTCCCGGGCCCGGTCGACTGGAGCTCGATATCGCCAGCGTCGAAAAGGGTGTACTCGGCCTCGAGAAGGCCGCCTTCCGCAGCGACGACGACATGCGCTGCGAGCTCCAGCGTGCAGCGGGACACGATGCTTCATCAAAGCACGGCGCCGATCCGCTCGTCTTCTCCAAAACGGCCCGCGACCGCCATCGATTGCCAGCCGACCCGCTGGGAGCCGGCCGGGCAGGTCCATGGCGGGCCATGGCCCGCCGATGGCGCGAGGCTCGGACGGGCGCGAGCCTGCGGCTCGACGGCCGGCTGCGCCTCCCTTCGATGGGGCGTCTCAGTTCTTCAGAGAGCCGCGGGCGCGGCGGCGGGCGCCGATGCGTGGTCGCCCGCCGGGCCAGCGCCGGGCCCATCGCCCTCGGAGGCCTCGACCACGGCCCGCTTGTACCCGCACTCCTTGTTGGCGCACGCAATCATCGGCTTGGCGCGCGTACCGCCCATGATGAGGAACGGCGCGGCGCAGTTGGGGCACGGCTCGTCGATCGGCTTTTGCCAGAGCTTGAAGTCGCACTTGATCGACTCGTTCGTGTAGTTCGAGCAGCCGTAGAACGGGCGCCCGCCACGCTTTTTCGAGCGGATCTCGATGATGTCGCCGCCGCACTTCGGGCACTTGACCCCCAGCGGGATCGGCTTGGCGTTCTTGCACTCCGGGTAGCCGGTGCAGGAGAGGAACTCGCCGAAGCGACCGCTCCGGATCACCATCGGCTTGTTGCACTTGTCGCACGAGATTCCGGTCTCGCGCGGCTGCGTGGGGTTGCCGTCGGCGCCGAGGTCGCGCGTGCTCTTGCACGCGGGGTAGTTGGCGCAGCCGAGGAACCACCCGTTCTTCGACCAGCGCTTGAGCATCACGCCGCCATCGAGCTCACACTTCTCGTCGGTCGGCTCGGGATCGGGGTTCCAGCGTTTGCCCTTCTTGCTCAGATCGAGCTGCGACCGGAAGCGCTTGTAGAAGCGCTTCAGCAAGTCGACCCGGTTCTCTTTGCCCGCTTCGACCTCGTCGAGCTCCTCTTCCATCTTCGACGTGAAGGTGGGATCCATGAAATCGAGCTCGCTCCGGACCAGCCCGTCGACCACGAACTTGCCGAGCAGGGTGGGCCGGAACCGCGCCCCGTCGATCTTCTCGACGTAGTCGCGCGCCTGCACCTTGCTGATGATCTCGGCGTACGTGCTCGGTCGGCCGATGCCGCGCTCCTCGAGCTCCCGCACGAGCGTGGCCTCGCTGTAGCGCGGCGGGGGCTGCGTGAACTTCTGTTCGGTGATGACCCCGGGAGGCGTGACGAGGTTCAGCGCCTGGCCCTCGTCGAGCTCGGGCAGCGTGGCCTCGGCGTCCTCGGCGAGCAGGTCCTTCGCGCGCGCCGCCTCGGTGCCGCTGGCGCCGTCGGCGGCCTTCGAATTCGAAGCGCCGTTGGTCTCGGCGTCGCCCTTTTCGTCGTCGCCCTCGCCGGCGAGGGGCGTCGGCTTCGCGGTCTCGGCCTTGCCGTACGCCTCGAGCCAGCCGCTGAACTTGAGGATACGACCGCTCGCCCGGAGGCCGTATGCAGACGGACCGGAGGCGGGCTTCGCGTCGATGTCGATGCTCGTCTGGTCGTAGACCGCTTGCGACATCTGCGACGCGACGAAGCGCTCCCAGATCATCTTGTACAGCTTGAACTGCTCGTCCTTGAGGTGCTTGCGCACGCTCTCGGGGGTCAGGTCCATACCCGTCGGGCGGATGGCTTCGTGCGCGTCCTGCGAGTTCTTCTTCGACTTGAAGACGTTCGGCTGCGCCGGGGTCCACTCTTTGCCGTACGTCTCGACCACGTAGTCGCGCGCGGCGTTCACGGCGTCGGGCGAGAGGCGCGTCGAATCGGTACGCATGTATGTGATGAGGCCGACGGGCCCGCCGTCTTTGCCGAGGTCGATGCCCTCGTAGAGGCCCTGCGCGATCTGCATCGCGCGCTTGGCGCCGAAGCCGAGCCGGTTCACCGCGTCTTGCTGAAGCTTGCTCGTGGTGTACGGAGCCGGCGCGTTCCGCTTGCGCTCGTTCTTGGTGACCTTGGCGACGGAGAAGCGGGCCTTCTCGAGATCGGCGCGTACCCTGGCTGCATCGTCGCCGTTCTTGACGGCGAGCTTCTCCCCGTCGCGCGACACCAGGCGCCCGACGAAGGGGCGCGCCGACTCTTTCGTGTCGCCCGCCCGCTCGGGGATGAGGGACGCCCCGCAGTTCCAGTACTCCTCGGGGACGAACGCCTCGATCTCGCGTTCGCGGTCGACGATGAGTCGGAGCGCCACGCTCTGCACACGCCCAGCGCTCAGGCCGAAGGCCAGCTTGCTCCACACCAGCGCCGACACGTCGTACCCGACGATGCGGTCGAGAACGCGCCGGCAGCGCTGCGCGTCGTAGAGGTCTTTGTCGAGCTCGCGCGGGTGCGCGACGCCGTACTCGACCCCCTTCTTGGTGATCTCATGGAACTCGACCCGCTTCGTCTTCTTCTTGGCTGGCCTGAGCTCGTCGGCGATGTGCCAGGCGATGGCCTCGCCCTCGCGGTCGGGGTCGGTCGCCAGCAAGATTTCGTCGACATTTCGGGCGGCCTCTTTCAGGTCCGCGACGACCTTTTCCTTGCCCGGGACGACCTCATACGTCTCTTGAAAGCCCTTTTCGATGTCGATGCCGAGCTTCTTCGGCAGGTCCTTGATGTGCCCCTTCGATGCAATGACGTCGAACCCCGACCCGAGATACTTCTTGATCGTCTTCGCCTTTGCAGGCGACTCGACGACTACGAGCGTCTTTGCCATCAGCAGCTTCTCTTTCGAAATATCGTGCGATATTCAGCGATTGTGACCATCTCGTCGGCGGAAGAAGCCCGGCGGGCCCTCTACTAGTACGTTCTCCAAGGCAAGCGTCAAGAGCGCGGCGGTGGTCGCCTGGGGGGATAACCCCGCATCTTCGGCGATCGCGTCGGTGTGCCGAGGTTTCGGGGACGTCGCCCGTAACGTTGCGGATTCGTGATCAGAAAGCGGCGGCGGCGGCTGCAGTGCGGGAGCGCCGGGGAGGGCATCGGCGCCGCAGTCTGACCGGGGGCGAATTTGGGCGCGGAGACCGAGCGATTCGAAGAGCGGGGCAAAGGATCGGAGCGGCAGAGCTCCCTCATCGAGGAGCCGGCCCGAACCGTCGAACCTCCTTAGCCAAGGCGCCGCCGCAACGACCCACAAGGGCTTGCTCGTTCGCTGAGCCCATACGGCGGCGTTGAGCGCCCCCGACGGCTGACCGGCCTGAACGACGACTACGGCGTCCGACATTCCGACCAGGTACCGATTGCGGGTGAGGAACGCGCTGGGGGCCGAAAAGGCCTCGCCGAATGGCCAGATCATGGCGCCGGGGCCCTGGGCAATCTCATCGAACAGGGCCCTGTTTTTTTTCGGAAAACAGCGCTTGTGACCCGTGCCGGCGACGACCCAGGTACGTCCGTTGCTGCTCATGGCGCCGCGGTGCGCGGCCTCGTCGACGCCGTGCGCCCCGCCCGATACCACCACGACATCGGCCGCCGCGAGCATGGCGGCAAGCTCGTGAGCGAAGCGCTTCGCGCCCGGGGTCGCAGCCCGCGAACCAACGATGGCGACCGTCCGCGCCGCCTCGATCGTGCCCCCGCTCACCATGATGGAGGCGGGGGGCCGCTCGATGTTGCGCAGGCGGGAAGGGTACCGGGGATCGAGCAGCGTGAGCTGAACGGGAGGGGCCATCTCCTCTCATCGACCGTCGGTCGCGCCGGTTGCCGCTCGGCCCTCGATCGCGCGCCGCCGAAGCGCGCCCGCAGCCGGGATCGCGCGCCGCTGCTTACTTGTTCTTCGAGTAGACCTGGACCGCGACCGGACCGCTGCCCGCTTGCGCGAACACATCGAGCCGGTACTGCAGCGGGAACATCAGGACGGGGCACATCGGGCTCGGCGCGCCGCCGATGACGGGCGTGTTGTTGTGGGTCAAGTCCTGCCCGGCCAGGGTGTTCACCAGCGTCAACAAGTTGAGGTCCAGGTTCTTCACGGCGCCGAGCGGCGAGAAGCCGACGACCGTGTAGCACTTGCCGGCTTGCATCGTGACCAGCATGACCACGTGCTGGCCTTCGGTCATGTTTTGCTTCAGCTGGTCGCCTTCGGGCTGCATGCCAGGCGCGAGACGGAAGGCCTGGGCTTTCAGGCCGACATCGGTGAGATCACCGATGCCGCCCGGCGTCACCGTCTGGCCGCCGAGCGCACCTTGCAGGCCGTTGAGGATACCCTGCAAGCTGTTGGGGTCGGTGGGCGCGAGCGTCCCGGTGGGCGCTGCGGTCGGCGCGGTCTGCGCCTGTTGAGGCATCGGCTGGGCGGTCGGGTATCCCGCGGGCTGTGTCGGATACCCTTGTGGCTGCGCCGTGTATCCCGCGGGCGGCTGCTGCGCGGGATAGCCGGGCGGGTAGCCCGGCTGCGCCGGATATCCAGCGGGCGGCTGGCCGACCGTCGCCGCGCCGTTGGCCGTCGTGGGCTGCGCGTTGCTGCTGCCGCCGCACGCCGCGGCGAGCGGAACGACCGCCATCGCGCCGAGCGCGACCACCGACCAAGCCTTGACGCGTCTTCCTCGACCTGCATTCTCGTTCATTGGAAAAGCCTCCTCCGATCGCCTTCGATTCGCGGCACGATGCACGGCCGAACCGCGGGCGAAACGATACCTGTCGTTCGACGTGACGGCGAGGGTCCGATTCAGTTGGCTGACCCGGTGCCCGACTCGACGGCCCCGCGTCGTCGCGGCCTATTGACGCACGAACTTGTACGAGAAGCTCGTTTTCTGGGCGCAGCCCATCGCCGGAAAGCGCCAGCCCCGGACGTCGTTCTCGATGCACTTGGCAACGGAGAGCTCGTCGCTCGAGGCCGAGACATTCTGCGCGCTGCCGTCCGAGCCGACCGTCATAGTGACGCTGACGTTGACGCTCGGCTTCGTCGTCGGACTGCGTTCCCAGCACGTGCGCCGAATGGCGACCGCGTGGAGGCTCATGACCTGGCTCACCTGGCCGCTCGAGAGGCACTGTCCGGGCGCGGCGGGCTCGCCCCCGCCGGGGTCTTCGCCCGGCGCAATGTTGGCGCCCTGCGAGAGGCCGTGGAGATCGAGCGACCGCCCCGTTGACGTCGGCGCGGCGGGCGCCGCGTGCGACCCGCCGTTTCCGGCGCGCGGGGCCGTCGTGTTCATGCCGAGGGACACGCTCGCGGCCGGCTCGGACGCCGCGGTCGCGGTCGGCGCGGCCTGCGCTGCGGCGGCCTGAGGAGCGGCTGGGCTCGCGGGCACTTGCACGACGACCTGCGCGGGCGGCGATTGCTTGAAGAAGACCGAGATCCCGAACACCGTGCCGAAGGCCACGGTGCCTGCGATCATCGCTATGGCCATCCACGGCGGCTGCTTTCGAGCTGGCGCGTAAGGTGGCGGCAGCGACGAAGCGACGACCGCGGGTTCGCCGGGGGGCGCGATGGTGGCCGGCGATAGCGCTGTCGCAACCGGAACCGCGAACGGATCGGGCGCTGCTGCGAACGAGGGGAGCGCGCCGATCTCGGTAGGCGCGTCGTCGAGCCGCTCGGCGGTCGCGAGGCGTGCGGTGAATGGCACGACGTTGCTTCGCGGCGCCGGCCCCGGCGTCTGCAACGGCCGCGACGAGATGGCGCGCGCGACAGGGATGCCCCCGCTCACGCCCCCCGAACGGGGTGGCGGGCGCGGGGCGGGAGGAACTTGGCTGTGCCTCGCGTCCGGCGGCGGGGGCGTGATGGAGATGCGTCCGCCCGCGGCGGCCTCGCGAACGTTGGCCGCCAGATCGGGGAAGGTCTTGAGCGGGCGCCACTCGTCGAGGCCCTCTTGCCAGACGAGCGACTCTTCGGTGACGGCGCCGAGGGCGGCCTTGCGCCGCACTTCGGCGACGCGGATCGGCCCGACGGGCACGCCGTTGACGGCGACGTACCAGTCGTCGCCCGGTGCCAGATCGGCCATGTCGAAGGGCGCGGATCCCTCGTCTTCGCGCTGCACGTTGCTCTTGAACGCGCCCGCGAGCGCGCCCCCGGAGCGCTCTGGCTTCTGAGGGGCCGGCTTGGCGGACGTGAGGCTCGTGGCGAGGGCGCTCGGCTTCGGCGGCGGCCGCGCGGGGGGCTTTGGCGGAGCGGGTCTAGAAGGCGTCACGGCCGTACCGCCGACGGCAGACGCCTGGCCGCCAGGGCTGCTGCCAATGGCGCTCGATTCCGTGATTTCGGCTCGAAGCTCGATGAGATGCCCGCATTTGCGGCACTTCATCCGCACCGTCTTGCCGGCGACCTTGTCGTCGGCGATCTGGTATTTCGCCTTGCACTGTTCGCAGAAAAACTTCACCGTCCGCTCCCGAGGACCCACAGTACCTGAACGTGACCGTAGCAAGGAAGGGCGAGCCGCCGCGAAGCCTTGCATGGGTACCCGGAGCGCTCAGATGAGCTGGCGCAAGTGGACTCTGACCGACGCGGCGGTCTCCTCGTCGGGCGCCAGAACTACGCAGCGCGCCCACATCTCGATGGCCTTGTTCTTGAAGCCGGCCTTTTCGTAGAGCACGGCAAGGTTCTTCAGCGCCGCGAAGTGCTTGGGGTGAAGCTCGATGGCGTGTTCGAGCTCCTGGATCCCCTCGTAAATCTGGCCCTTCTTGCCGAAAAGCAACGCGAGGTGGAAGTGGAGGCGATAGGACAGCGGGTCGATGCTCACTCCGCGTTTCAAGTGCTCGATCGCCTCGTCCATCAGGCCACCCTTGTAGGCGACGATGCCATCGCGTAGGGCCCTCTCGGCCTCGGCCGAGAGGTACTCCGGGTCGCGCGACTGCGAAGAGGGCTCGTTGCGCGCGTTTCCCTCGGCCTCCTCTTGCCGTGAACGGAGCAGTCGGCTCACGACCTCGAGGATGCTCGCGATGCGGAACGGCTTCTCGAGGTACTCTTCGACGCCGTAGTTTTGCTTCAAGTCGTCGGCGACGCGCGGCCCGCGGTAGACGGCGCTCACCATGACGATCGGGATGCGCCCGTACTTGGCGCTTCCCTTGATCCTGCGCGCGATGTCGAACCCGTGGAGCTCCGGGAGCATCGCGTCGAGCACGATGAGATCGGGGAGGTGCTCCTTGACCATGCGAAGGGCGAGCAAACCCCGGTCGGCTTCGATGACGCGATAGCCTTGTTGTGCGAGGACTCGCCCGAGGAGCAGGCGGATGTCTTCTTCGTCGTCGACGACCAAGATCAACTTGCCGCCGCCTGCGCGAGCAGCGATTGCTTGGTTTGCGAGCGCGCGCGGGTCCTCGGGCAGGCTCGCGACCTGCGACACCTCCTCGCCGATGACGCCGAACTCGCTGGTCGAGACCTCGGACTCGCGCGAAGCCGCTTCGACCGCCTCGTCGACGACCACCTCCGGTGAGGCCGGGGCCGCAGCCTCCCCGGGCACCGGCAAGCCTAGGGAGCGCAAGGTCTCCGCCGGCGCGCGGGGGCCGATGTAGTGGAGCGCGTTGTTCGCCTTCGCGTCGTACGCCGCAGCGATGGCTTTCGTCAGCGTCGAGTGCACCGCGATGTACGAGTAGACCTTCTTGCCCGTAACGAACTCGAGCTCGTCGACGACGCGCTTCTCGTGCGGGTCGGCGGCCGCGAGGAAGATGCGGTCTCCGCGCACGAGCACGGGCAAGATGAGGTGCGTCTGGGCGAGGTCGCGGGGGACGACGTCGAGGTGCTCGAGCGCGATCACGATCTGCGTGAGGTCGATCCCGGGGACGCCGTACTGCTCGGACAGCGCCCGGAGCGCATCGACCTCATCGACGGTCCCGTCGTCGACGAGCTGAGAGGCGAGCGGCGTCGGCGTCACGGCCCGCTTCTGCTCGCGCAGCGCCGCGTCGAGCTCCTGCTGAGACACCAGCTTTCGCTGGAGAAGGATCTTGCCGAGAGGCCGCTTCTCGTCGCTGGACATGTCTCGCCGACTCTGGCCCAGGCTACGCGGACCGGGAACCCCGCACAACGCCCGGCGCGCGCCGCTTTCGCTTCAGATGACGGCGTCGCCGCCCGGCGAGTGCACGCCGCTCGCGGCGTCCGTGCTGCCGGCCTCTTGCATGTTCTCGAGCAGTCGGTTCGCCCAGGCGTCGAAGCGCCCCGCCTCGATTGACGCCCGCGCGCAGGCCACGATCTCGCCATAAAAGTGGAGGTTGTGAAGCGACAACAGGCGCAGGCAGAGAATTTCTCCCGCGATGTAGAGGTGCCTCAGATACGCGCGCGAGAAGCCGCCCGCGCAGCACTCGCAGGCGCAGGCCTCGTCGATGGGGCGCTGGTCGTCCTTGTAGCGGGCCTGTTTGATCACGACGCGGCCGGCTCGCGTGAGCGCCTGGCCGTTTCGCGCGTTTCGCGTGGGCAAGACGCAGTCGAACATGTCGGCCCCGGCGCGGATCGCGACGATGAGGTCGAGGGGCGTTCCCACGCCCATCACGTAGCGCGGGCGAAGCTCGTCGAGCGTCGAGGTCACCTCGGCGAGCGTCTCGTGCATCCGAGCGAGTGGCTCTCCGACGGAGAAGCCTCCGAGGGCCAGTCCGTCGAACGGGAGCGCCCCGAGCTCGTCGGCGTGGGCCCGGCGAAGATCGGCGAAGCACCCGCCCTGAACGATCCCGAAGAGCGCCTGGCTCTCGCGTCGCGGCGCCGCGAGAGCGCGCTTCGCCCAGCGGGTCGTCCGGGCCACCGCCTCTTCGACCACCGCCCGAGGCGAGTCGCCGGGCGGGCACACGTCGAGCTGCATCTGCACGTCGGCGCCGATGAGTCCCTGCACGCGGACGGCGTCTTCGGGCGTGAGCGTGTGCTTCGACCCGTCGAGGTGGGACTTGAACGCGAAGCCCTCTTCGGCCAGCGTGACCAGCGACTTCGGCCCCACCGCCGAGAGCGAGTACGCCTGGAAGCCGCCCGAGTCGGTCAACATCGCGTGCGGCCAACGCGTGAACGCGTGCAGACCGCCTGCATCTGCGATTGCCTGAGCGCCGGGCCGCAGCATCAGGTGGTAAGTGTTGCCGAGCACGACGCGCGCGCCCGTCGATGCGACCTCGCGGGGCGAGAGCGTCTTGACGCTCCCCTGGGTCCCGACTGGCATGAACGTCGGCGTGTCGACCGGGCCGTGCGGCGTCTCGAAGACCGCGCGTCGCGCGTGCCCGTCGCGAGCGATGACGCGGAACGTGAACCCGGCGGTCGGCGGGATCAAGCGTCTCTCCAGAGGAGCATTGCGTCGCCGTAGGAGAAGAACCGGTAGGCCTCGCGGACCGCGAGGCCGTAGGCGTCGAGCGTCCGCTCTCGACCGGCGAACGCGGCGACGAGAGCGAGCAAGGTCGACGACGGCAAATGGAAATTCGTGAGCATTCCGTCGACGACGCGCCAACGGTAGCCCGGCTGGATGAGCAGCCGCGTCTCGTTCTCCGCGACCTTCAGATGCCCGGGCGCGTCGGGATCGGCGGCGCTCTCCAACGCCCGCGCGGTCGTCGTTCCGATGGCGACCACGGGCGCGCCACGCGTGCGAGCGCGGGCGACGGCGTCCGCGGCGGCCTGGGTCACGACGAAGCGCTCCGAGTGCATCGTGTGGTCATCGAGGTCATCGACCTGCACGGGCTGGAAGGTGCCCAGGCCAACATGCAACGTGATGGTCGTGATCTCGCAGCCTCGCGCCGTGAGGCGCTCGAGCAGGCCGCGCGTCAGGTGAAGGCCCGCCGTGGGCGCCGCGACCGCGCCGTCGTGCGTCGCGTAGACCGTCTGATAGCGCGCGACGTCTTCGCCCGAGTCGTCTCGCTTGATGTACGGAGGGAGGGGAACGTGGCCGCACTCGAGGATGGCCTCCGCGAGGGGTCGACCCGAGGGAGTCCAGAGCGCAACTTCGAGGAGGCCGTCGTCTTCGGCGCGGCCGAGGAGGCGGACACGCAACACGCCCGCACCTCCCGCGTCGGTACCACGGGCCACGATGTCGATCTCCGTGCCGAACTGCAACGGCTTGCTCGATCTCCCGAGGGCGCGCCAGATTGCGACCACGCGCGTCTGGTTGGGCGCGACCTCGACCTCGCGCGTGCCGACCGGTCGCAGCAAGAAGACTTCGACCTGACCGCCCGTGTCCCGCTTGCGACCGAGGAGACGCGCCGGCACGACGCGGGTGTCGTTGAGGACCACGAGCGTGCCGGGCGCCAGCAGGTCCGGCAGGTCCGACACCCGCCGATGCTGCGGCGGTGGCCCGCCCGCGGGCAGATGCATCAGACGCGCACGCTCGCGCTCCTCGGAAGGCCGCTGGGCGATGAGGTCCGAGGGGAGGTCGTATTGGAAGGCGTCGACGCGCAAGCGGACGAGGCGATTACCGCGGTGAGGCGGCGCCCGCAACCGTACGGGTCCTTGCCCCGACGAGCGGCTCCGAGCCGGCCGCGAGCTCGAACGGGGCCGCGCCGCCGGAGGCCTTGCTGCGGAGGAACTCAGCGAGCTCGCCCAGGTCGAGCGGCTTGGGGACGAACCCGGCTGCACCACAGTCTGCGCGCGCGAGTTGCCGCTCACTCAGGTGGTAGGCGCTCATCAGCACGACGCGCGTGCCCGGATTAGATTCCCGGATCATTCGTGCGAGCTGGATGCCGTTGGTGCCGGGGAGCATGAGATCGACGACCGCGAGCTCGAAGGGTCGTGCCGCGAGGCGTTCGAGGGCATCTGCCGAGCTCGCCGCCGTCTCGACCTCGAACCCCTCGAGTCGCAGCCCGATCGCCATAACGCGCGCCTGGTCGGCTTGCTCCTCAACAATCAGCAAGCGATGCACGATAACCGTCCTCTCCACGCGATTTACGTCAGTGCCCGTGCCGAAAGCTTCGGCATGGAGCCGGATGCCTTTTGGATGGTGCCCGCTCCGTGCCTGTTGACATGTCGGAGCAATGGTTATGCCGTCAGGAAAAGGACGCGTTCGCTTGTTTCGCGGCACGTTTGTGGGGTAGGCGAAAACCGGCGCGTTTCACGTCTGCATCATGGCGTTCAAGAGTGCACGCCAGAGCGCCTGAGTCTGCTGCTCAGCTCCGGCCTTCGAACGTGATCCCGAGGCGAGTCATTTTTCGCCACAGCGTCGTGGGGGAGATACTGAGGAGCTCGGCAGCGCGTTCGCGGCTGCCGTCGCTGTCGCGGAGCGCCACTTCGATGGCGGTCCGCTCGGCGGAGTCGACCACATCGGCCAAGGCGCGACCGCCCCCCCCGGCGGGCACTCGCGGCGAGCTCGACGGCGTCGGAGGTAAGAGATCGTCGGACGTGATGACGCCGTTTTGCACGAGCGCGACCGCCTGCTCGATCATGTGTTCGAGCTCCCGGATGTTGCCCGGAAAGTCGACGTGCATGAGCGACTCGATCACGTTGTCGTGAAGCTTCGGCCGGACGCCCATCTTGCGCGCGAACTTCTCGAGGAAGTGACCGACGAGCTCGGGGATGTCTTCGCGCCGCTCCCGCAGCGGCGGCAGCTGGAACCGAGCGACGTTGAGGCGGTAATAGAGGTCCTGCCGGAACCGCCGCGAAGCGACGGCGTCCATGAGGTCCTGGTTGGTCGCGGCGATGACCCGCACGTTCACGCGGATCGGCTTGTTCTCGCCTACGCGACGGATCTCGTTCTCCTGGATGGCGCGCAGGAGCTTGGCCTGGAAGGTGATGGGTGTCTCGGCGATCTCGTCGAAAAAGAAGGTGCCCCCGTCGGCCTCTTCGAACATGCCCTTGCGGGCGCTGACCGCACCCGTGAACGAGCCCTTCGCGTGCCCGAACAGCTCGCTCTCGAGCAGCGTCTCGGTGATCGCGGCGCAGTTGACGGGAACGAACGGTCGCTCGCCACGCTTGCTGTTCGCGTGAATGGCCTTGGCCACGAGCTCCTTGCCCGTGCCGCTCTCCCCCGTGATCAGCACGATGGCATCGGTGGGCGCGATGCGGACGATGCGCCCGAGCACCTCGCGGATGGCGCGCGAGCGGCCGATGATGTTCTCGAACTTGTAGCGATCCTTGAACTCGCTCGCGAGGAACGTGACCTCGCCCGCGAGGCGCCGGTTGTCGAGCGCCTTGGCCACCTTGACCAGCAGCTCTTGCTCGGTGAAGGGCTTCTGGATGTAGTCGAAGGCGCCGAGGCGCATTGCTTCGACGGCGCTCTCGATCGTGCCGTACGCCGTCATCACGATGACTTCGGTGAGCGGGTGCGCGTCCTTGGTCGAGCGGAGGACGTCAATGCCGTCCTTGGTGCCCATGCGCAGGTCGGTGAGCACGACGTCGTATGCGCCCGTGGCCCCACGCTCGGCACCCTGCTCGCCATCCGCGGCCTCGTCGACCTCGTAGCCGGCTCCCCGCAGCATCATCGAGAGCGTCGTGCGCATGTTGCGCTGGTCGTCGACGATGAGAATCTTCGCCATCGGTCTCGCTACTCGAAGCCTATCGTGCGCCCTGGAACATAGGGCGATTGTTTGCTCGGCGGGGCAGCCTCGAGCGTTCAGAAGACCACGCCCAGAAAGAGGCGGATCGCTTGCGCAGTGGCGAGGCTGGCGTCACTCAGCATCGTGGTCGTCGCGGGTAGGTAGTCGAGGCCGGCGAGCGGGAAGAAGACGCCGTACTCGAGCATCGTGTAAAACCCGCCGACCTTGGTCGAGTCGTCGTTGAGCGAGCCGTCCTTCGACTGGTAGTAGAGCCTGAGGTCGAGCTCGACTCCCAGGTCGCGGTGGTGCCCGGGCGTCTGGACGAACTCGCTTGCGCGGCTCCAGATGATCGCGGCGCCTCCGCCGAACTTCTCGCCGTTCGCGTGCCGCAGGAAGTCGTAGTCGACGCTCGGCCGGAAGTAATACGCACCCTCGACCCGGGACAGGATGTTCCGGAAGAAGATGAGGTCGACCTTGTAGTCGGGGTGCATCGAGAACGTCGAGATGGGCCCGATGCTGTTGTACTCCTGCGGGAGCGACGAGCCCGGGTTCAGGGCGCCCTGGTTGGTCCCGTTGGCGGTGCTGTATGCCCACGGATCGCCGCTCGCCCAGCCGAAGCCGAACTGGAGATCGAGCTTGTCTTCGATGGCGCGGAACTCGGTCTGCGTGACGAAGGCGTACTGGCGGATGTCGGCCGTGTTGTTCGGGGTCGCGTTGATGCCCACGCCCTGAAGGCTGCCGATCTCGCCGAGCACAGCCGCACCCTCGGCCTCGAAGCGGAGTTTCCCCCAGAGCGCCTGCACCCAGAGGTCAGGCGTGAGCGCCCAGGCCTGGCGAGCCTCGAGCCCGTTGTTCCCGTTGTTCCCGTTCGACGTCGTGTCGATCGACTGCGGGGTCTGCGGGACACCGGTCCCGTTCGTATTGCTCGAGTTCGAGACGTCGAGGTACTGCGACCGGAACTTGGTGTAGAGGCCGCCGTTCACCACGAAATCGCCGCGCGAGAGGCTCAGGCGCTGGAGCTCCGGGTTCGTCTTGTGGGCGACGAAGGCCGCCCACTCGTTCACGTTGCACAGGTTGCAGACGTTGTACGGCTGGCCGCCGTAGACGCTGTACGCGGTCGCGTTCGTCGGGCCCGTCGACACGAAGTCCCAGGCGCCGCCGAAGTAGAGGTCCATCGACTTGATGCCGGTGATGAACATCAGGCGGTCGAGGGTCGTCTGGTAATCGCTGTCGATGCCGTCGCCGCTGTTTTCCATCATGCCGAGGCCCCACTGGCCGGGCATGCGGCCGAAGCGGAGCTGGCCGA
>OCTA010000257.1_pt1 | contig 48783 bp, 46 predicted proteins | sample 1538991 | NCBI WGS metagenome assembly OCTA01 (sample SAMEA3539302, study PRJEB22396) | soil metagenome | biome: tundra; feature: field; material: soil | place: USA | collected 2010-05 | depth 0.15 m
TCCAGATCTGGACTTGAGGCGTCATGAACACTAACATTATAAGCTAATTCTCACCTGCCTCTTGCATTTCCCTTCTTGGCGCGCTACGGGTGGACCAGACCGCGTTGCTCCTCAAGGCGCTCGACGCGACGAGTCAACTGAGAAATCTCCGAATGGAAATCCGGACGCAGTTCGGAAAAACCCTGCCGCATCTCCGCGCGCAACGCTTCGATTTGAATTCAAAAGGCGTTTGGCTTCCCTTCCGCCAGAGCCGGGGCGGTGCGGCCCTGCTGCTCGCCGACCCTCTGCCGGCCGGTTCGATCGTCACCAAAATCCGAGAGAGCAAAATCCAGCGTGTAGCACTCTCGCTTTATGATATGAAAATTCATTGCCTCCGGCCCGTCGCTTTAGCTCTCTTCTGCGTTTCCTTTCTCACGGCTCAGCCCGTCGATGATACGAAACTCAAGCAGGTGATCGTCTTTGGCCGTCATAGTGTGCGATCTCCCGTTGCGCCGAACAGCACCCTCAACACTTTCTCCGTGCAACCATACCCGGTGTTCACCGCCGCTCCGCCCGCTCCGCCCGCTCAGCCCCCTCCGCTTGGCTACCTGACCGTCAACGGCGCCACTCTTGAGACTATTCTCGGCGGCTACTACCGTCTCTGGCTCACGAACGAGGGACTGCTGACCGGCAATGACTCGGCCGACGCCGCCTTCGTCTATTTCCATGCCAATACGCTGGAGCGGACCGTTCTGACCGCGCAATCCTTTTGGACCGGCATGCTCCCGGCGGCCGGCCCACCAAACGTTTATGTCGTGCCACAGGGCAGCGACCCGCTGTTCGATCCGGTGGGCGCCGGCGTCGCGCTGCTCAATCAGCAGATGGCGGTCGCGGCCGTGACGGGACGTCTCGGCGGCAATCCGCCGGCATTGGCGTCCGCCTACGCCCCGGAGCTCGCCCTCACGCGCTCGATATTGTTCGGCTATCCCGCCAGCGAGACTCCGGCGCCCGCGGCCCCGGCAGGTACGGTCGACGTCACCACGATTCCCTTCGCCGTCACGGCCGGAACGTCCGGTTCGCCGGTCGACCTCGGAGGGCTGACCGCGGTTGGCGCTGCCGTCGATCCTTTCGTCATGGAGTACGCAGATGGGCTGCCGGCTTCCGAGGTCGGTTGGGGCCAGTTGACCGCCGGCGGCGTCAGCCAGATCTCGCGCTTATACACCCTGGCCATCGATCTGGAGTTCCGCACGCCCTATTTGGTTAAGGTGCAGAGTTCCAATCTGGCCTCACACGTAGTGCGCTCCATGGTTCAGGCAGCCACCGGGAATACGATGACGGGCGCGCTGGGAAAACCCTCGACCAAGGTGATCGTGTTAGTCGCTTCGGACGTCAATATCGCCGGACTAGCCGGCCTGTTCAATCTCGACTGGATTCTGCCGGGATACCAGGCGGACTACTGTGCTCCGGGCGGCGCTCTGGTGTTCGAACTCCGCCAGTCGCAGGGCACTGGGGAGTACATCGTCCGGGCCTCTTACATCGCGCAGACTTTGGACCAACTGCGCAATCGCACGGCCCTGACGCTCAATGCGCCGCCGGCCAGCGCCCCGGTGTTCATCCCCGGCTGCAGTGTGCGCAACGCTACCTTCGATTGCCCTCTCGGGAAATTCGTCGCTGTGGCGAAGCAGTAATTGACCCGTTTTCAGCCGACCAGACGAACTAATCCTCTGACCGCGTACGGTACGGCCGTCGGAATAATTCTCACTCGCCTCTTGCATTTCCCTTTTTCTTCGCCCACAATAGGACAGAGAGGAATGCTCCGATGGCTTTAACCCGCCGCCAAAAGCAAGTGCTCGACCTGATTGCGAAATTCGTCGATGACAACGGCTACAGCCCCAGCTACGAAGAGCTGGCGCAAGGCCTGAACCTGGCTTCGCTCGCCACCGTGCACAAGCACATCTCCGCGCTGACCGCCAAGAACTATCTGAAGCGCGGCTTCAACCAGAGCCGCTCGCTGGAGTTAGGCCCCAAGTACGTGCAGGAGAACCGCCGCCATCGGGATGCCGCCGCGCTGGAAATCCCGCTGCTCGGGCGCATCGCCGCCGGACTGCCGGTGGAGTCGGTGGAGCAGCGCGCCACCCTCAGCTTTGCCGATTTCGTGGGACACCCCGGCACCTTCGCGCTGGAAGTGCGCGGCGAGTCCATGATCGGCGATCATATCTGCGATGGAGACATGGTCCTCCTCGAGCGCGCTAGCGAAGTGCGCGACGGCGAAATCGTCGTAGCGCTCGTCGAAGGCGCCGAGACCACGCTCAAGCGCTTTTATCGCGAACCGGGGGGCAAGGTTCGGCTGCAGCCCGCCAACGCCGCCCTGCAGCCGATCATTGTGCCAGCCGCGGACGTACAGATACAGGGGCGCCTTCTAGCCGTTCTGCGCAAATATAAGTAACTTGACTTATCGTGCGAGTGAACCACGGAGCAACCGGAGCCCTACCTTGAATTCTGACTCCTGGCTTCTGCCTTCTTGCTTAGTTTGCGACTGACATGGTCAGGCCGGCGCGCAACTCTTGCTCGGCGCGCAGCCAGTCTTCTTCGGAAGAGCCGCCTTGATAGCCGCGCACTTCCCAATAGGAGTATGCCAGTTGGGCTACTTCATCGAACGTCGGATTGGAGGCCGGCGCTGCTGCCGCGGACGAAGAGGCTGTGGCACTCTCGGATCTCTCTGTCACAGCGAAGTTCCTATGCTTACGTGATACCGTACTTTTGGCGCGCGCCGGAGCGGCGCCGGAAGACACTACCGGCTCGGAATTAGTACTTCTTTTTGTTGCCATACGAGGTATTTCTCCCTAAACTTCAACTTGATTCTTCAATTCTAGCAGATTTCACCGCTCGCGCCGCAAAAAGTTTTTATCAATTCCATCACAATTTCGAGTGGCCGTGACGTTTCAGGCAATCGCGTCTCAACGGAGGTATATTAATGTTAGCGTGCGATTACGATTGGCGAGTTTGCTCCTGCTGGCGCTAGCGGCAGCGAGTTCGAAGGCCGCCACGCCCCGGGTGCTGGCCGTGGACGTGGATGGCATGATCCATCCGGTGACCGCCGAGATCCTGTCCCGCGCCATCCAGCAGGCCAAACAAGAAGACGCCGTGTTGCTGCTGGTGCGCTTGAATACGCCCGGCGGGCTCATGGACGCCATGCGCGAGTCGATTGAGAAGATCGTGGCCGCGCCCATGCCGGTGGTCACTTTCGTGGCGCCCAGCGGCGCGCGCGCGGCATCCGCGGGCTTCTTCATCCTGGAGGCCGGCGACGTCGCCGCCATGTCGCCGGGCACCAACACCGGCGCTGCGCATCCCGTGCTGATCGGCGGCGAGATGGATGCCATCATGAAGCAGAAGGTCGAGAACGACGCGGCGGCCTCTCTGCGCAGTATCGTGGCCAAGCGCGGACGCAACAGCGCGCTCGCCGAAAAAGCCGTACGCGAGAGCCAGTCGTTCACCGACAAGGAGGCCCTCGACAACCACCTGATCGAGCTGGTGGTGCGCGACGAACGGGATCTGCTCGACAAACTGGATGGCCGCGAAGTCACGCGCCTGGATGGAACCCGCACCGTGCTGCACACGCGCGGCGCCACCCTCGAAGTCTACGAAAAAAATCTGCGCCAGAAAATCATGTCCGCCATCAGCGACCCCAACCTGGCCCTGGTTCTGCTAGTGCTGGGCGCGCTCGGCATCTACGTGGAGTTCACCTCGCCGGGGCTGATCGTGCCCGGCATCCTGGGAGCTATCCTGGCGCTGCTGGGGCTCTCCGCGCTCTCGGTGCTGCCCATCAACTGGTTGGGCGCGGCGCTGCTGCTGCTGGCCTTCACGCTGTTTATTCTGGAAGCGAAGTTCGCCACGCACGGCATTCTCGGCGCGGGTGGCGCGCTTTCCATGGTACTCGGAGCGGTGATGCTGATCGACAGTCCCGTGCCCGAAATGCGCATTCATCTCTCCACCGCCGTCGCGCTGGCGTTGCCCTTCTCGCTCATCACCATGCTGCTGCTCTCGCTGGTGCTGCGCGCGCGCCGTAATAAAGTGGTGACCGGCAGCGAAGGCATGATCGGCGAAATCGGCACGGCCGTCACGCCGCTGGCGCCCGAAGGCAAGATCTTTGTCCGCGGCGAATACTGGAATGCCGTGGCGCCGGCCCAGGTAGCCGCCGGCGGCCGCGTGCGCGTCATTGCAATTGATCGACTCAAACTCACGGTGGAACCTATCTCCCCACCGAACGGAGCCTCAACATGAGCATCGACTTCACGAGCTTCACCACGATCGTCATCATCATCGTGGTGCTGTACCTGCTGTCTTCCATCAAGATCCTGCGCGAGTACGAGCGCGGCGTCATCTTCCGGCTGGGCCGCCTGCTGGATCAACCCAAAGGACCGGGCATCGTCCTGGTCTTCGCGCCCATCGACCGCATGGTGCGCGTTTCGTTGCGCATCGATACTCTCGAAGTTCCGGCGCAGGACGTGATCACACGCGACAACGTGACCGTCAAAGTGAATGCCGTCGTCTACTTCCGGGTGATCGAGCCGCGCCTGGCGATCGTGGAGGTCTCCAATTTCCTCTACGCCACGTCGCAACTGGCGCAAACCACGCTGCGCAGCGTGCTGGGCGAGGTGGAGCTCGACGAGCTCCTGAGCCAGCGCGATAAGCTCAACGTGCGGCTGCAATCCATTCTCGACCAGCACACCTCGCCCTGGGGCGTGAAGGTGACTATGGTCGAGGTGAAGCAGGTGGACCTGGCCGAGCAGATGATCCGCGCCATCGGCCGCCAGGCCGAAGCCGAGCGCGAGCGGCGCGCCAAGATCATTCACGCCGAAGGCGAATACAGCGCGGCCGCGAAACTCTCCATGGCCGCCAAGGTCATCCAGGAACAGCCCGTGGCGATCCAGTTGCGCTACCTGCAAACACTGGTGGAAATCGGCACCGAAAAAAACACCACCATCGTTTTCCCTCTGCCGCTCGATATATTGTCATCTTTGGAGCGCGCGTTGAGCAAGCTGGGCGAACCATCCAAACCGGCTAATCCATGAAGAACAACGAAACTGGCGAATTCGAACTGGTGCTGGGCAACCGGCAACTGCTCAGCGGTTTTTTCATCGTGGTGATCCTGTTCGCGGTGTTTTTCGTGATGGGCTACATTGTGGGCCGCAACTCCACGCCCGCGAGCCAGCTCGCCGCGAATCGCGATCAAAATAGCGGGGCGGCGGCGCCGTCGAACACGCGCCCGCAGCCGGCTTCCGGGACTGCTCCCGCGCCGCAGAACCCGCCAGCGGCCGCCGCCGAGCCGCCCAAGGAAGACGCCGGCGGCAACGCGCCTGCCAGCGAGCCGCAACCGACGACTCAGGCCGCGCAGCCTCCCGCGGCCAAGACGGAGCCGCCCGCGCCCGCTAAGCCCGCCGCGCCCGCGCCAGTTGCCGTCGAGCCGGCCCCCGGCGAGACTTATCTGCAGGTTGTATCCGTGGGTGCGCGCGAGGCCGAAGTGTTGGCTCGAGCGCTTAAGGACAAGGGTTTCCCGTCGTCGCTCGGTCCGGGTCCCAACGGGAGGACGACGCGCGTGCTGGTGGGTCCGTACCGCGACCTCTCGACGCTCGGCAAAGCCAAGGCGGAGCTCGAGAACCTCGGCTTCCATCCCATTGTGAAAAGATAGGGAAGTGACCGAGACGCTGGTGCAGATCCGACCGCGCTTGCCCGAATGGGCCCGTAACAGCGCCACACATTACGAAGCCCTGCACCGCCTGAAAGCCGGCTTCCGGCAGCTCAATCTGCACACCGTCTGCGAATCGGCACGCTGCCCGAATATCCACGAATGTTTCGCGCGCGGCGCGGCCACCTTCATGATCCTCGGCAATCTGTGCACCCGCGGCTGCGGATTCTGTTCGGTGCCGAAAGGCTCCCCGGCCAAGCAGGATATGCGCCTCGATCCCGCCGAGCCCGCCAATGTCGCGCGCATGGCCGCCGCCATGAACCTGCGCTACGTGGTGATCACCAGCGTGAATCGCGACGATCTGCGCGACGGCGGCTCCGCGCATTTCGCGGAAACCGTGCGCCAGGTGCGTCACGCTTTGCCGGACGCCCGCGTGGAAGTCCTAACGCCCGATTTTTGCGGCGATCTGCAGGCCGTGGCCCGCGTCCTGGATGCCGGCCCGCACGTCTTCAATCACAACATTGAGACGGCGCCGCGGCTCTACGGCCGCGTGCGACCGCAGGCCAACTACCGGCAGTCGCTCGATGTGCTGGATTTCGCGCGCCGCTACCGGCCCGGCATCCTGACCAAGTCCGGCCTGATGGCCGGGTTGGGCGAAACCGAAGAGGAAGTGCACGCCGTGCTGCGCGATCTGCGCGCCGCCGGGACAGCCGTGGCCACCATCGGCCAGTATCTCCGGCCCACGCGACGCAACCTGCCGGTAGCCGCTTACATCGAGCCGCGGCAATTCGACCGGTACCGCGAATACGGCCTTTCTATCGGCTTCCAAATGGTCTTCAGCGGCCCGCTGGTGCGCAGTTCCTACATGGCCGACCGGGTAAGCGAAGAAGCGCGGTCGGCAAATTGAAATACCTCGGCGCGCTGCTCACCGCCATCCTCCTCATCCTGGCCTTTCCGCGCTTCAATCTCGTGTGGTGCGCGCCGGTGGCGCTGGTGCCCCTGCTGGTGGCCGTGGCCCGCGAGCCGCGGCCGTGGCGCCGCTTTCTGCTGGGTCACATCGCGGGCGTGGTCTACTGGTTCGGCGTCTGCTACTGGATCCAGGGCGTGCTGGCATTCTATGGAGGCCTCAGCACAGCGCTGGCCTGGCTCGCGTTTCTGCTCTTCTGCCTGATCAAAGCGCTGCACATGGGGGTATTCGCGATGCTGGCCGGCATCCTGATGCGACGTTGGTGGGCCGCGCCCGCGGTGGCCGCGCTATGGGTCTCGATCGAAGCCACCCACGGATCGCTCGGTTTCGCGTGGCTGGCGCTTGGCAATGCCGGCATCGACATGGGGTTGCCGATGCGTCTCGCGCCCTACGCCAGCGTCTACGGCCTGTCGTTCGTCTTCATGGTGATGGCCACCGCCATGGCGCTGGCGGTGCTTGGGCGGCCGCGCCTGTACCTGATGTGGCTGCTGCCGCTGCCCTTTCTCATCTTTCTGCCGCCGCTGCCCGACGCCCGGCGCGGCCGCGACACCGCCGTCCTGGTGCAGCCCAACATCTCCGAAGACGCGCAATGGACCCCGGAATCGGTGGACCGCATGCAGCGCAACCTGGCGGCGCTCTCCCTGCGCGCGGTCATGACCGGCGGCGACGAGCATCCGGCGGTGGTCGTCTGGCCCGAAGTACCGGCGCCGCTCTACTATGACGCGGACCCCCGTTTTCGGGGCTACATCGCCGATCTGGCGCGCGTCGCCAATACGAATCTTCTGCTGGGAGTGGTGGCGCACACGCCGCAAGGCGCGCCCCTCAATTCGGCCATCCTGGTCTCGCCGGAGGGCCGCCTCGTCACCCGCTATGACAAGGTCAACCTGGTGCCATTGGGCGAGTTCGTCCCATGGCCCTTCGATTTCGTCAAGCGCATCACTACCGAGGCGGGCGATTTCACACCCGGCCAGCAGGTAGTAGTCTCGCCCATCGACGGTCACAAATTGGGCACCTTCATCTGCTACGAATCGGTATTCCCCAATTTCGTGCGGCGCTTCGTGGCGGACGGCGCAGAGGTGCTGTTCAACATCTCCAACGACGGCTACTTCGGTAAGAGCGCCGCGCGCCTGCAACACCTCGAAATCGTGCGCATGCGCGCCGCCGAAAACCGGCGCTGGATCCTGCGCTCGACTAATGACGGCATAACGGGCACCATCGATCCCGCCGGCCGCCTGCGCGGGACCTTGCCGCTATACGTGGAGGCCGCCTCGCGCACCGGCTTCACCTACATCCGGGAGCGCACGTTTTACACCCGCTATGGCGACTGGTTCCCCATCCTGTGCGCGGTCGTGGCGGCGGCCTTGCTGGTGGTCGCTTTCGTCACTAGTCGGGCTCGAGCATATGCATCAAGTGGGTGATACCCGCGATCCTCTTGAGCCATCAACATCATCGTCGGCATGGGGATAGGGGAGACCCGAGAGGAGCTCAATTTCGTCTTTTCGGGCAGGTTCCAAGATCGCTGCAGGGCATCCGCTTGGGCACGATCCCTCGCGGACGAATTCACCTTAACACCCACCTCGCAGCTTTACTCGGCAAAGCGGATTTTTTGTGTCGCAGAAAACAGGACATTTCCATTTGGCGTTGACAAACGTGCATTTTCCTGCATTTTCCTGCTTGACTTTGAGATCTCTTTATGCCAGCATGCCACCATGAGAATCGCGTTACCTCGCACCCTCCCAAGTTGCCTGTTCCTCCTCTGCGTGTTTTCGGCGACCGGAACCGCGCAGCAGCTATCGATCATGCGTGCAGACTATAACTACTTGTCTGCACTGGGACCTCACGCCGACCCAAGCCAAGCTGAGGCCGCGGCCCAGCGCCTACTTCAAACGCCGCGTCCCGAATCTATATCCGACGGGGATTGGGCGGTCATTACCGCCAAGGCGCACAAAGGCTTGGGCTGGGTTGATACCACCAAGCGCGCATTGCCTGATGCGGAGACCGAATTCGAAGCTGCACTGAAGCTAAATCCAAAAGACGCCGAGGTATCCTATTGGCTTGGTTCGGCCATCAAGACGCGCCTTCAGCTTAGCGGAATATCGGCCGGTGCGAAAGCCGCGCACTCCGACCAAGTCAAAGCTGAGATTGGGCGGGCACTTTACCATCTTGCCAGGGCATCCGTGTACGACCAAGAAGGCTGCCTTGATCCACAACTTCGAGCGCGCCTCTTGGAATTCTGCCGTCAAGTGTACCGGAACTACGGTGGCAAGGGCGACGCCGGTTTCGAGCATCTCCTGGACATTGTCCGCAGTGACCCTCATCCGCCCGCTGGGTTTACCATCGCCGCACTTGGTTCGACAAAATAGGAGGACATTACCATGCGACGCCGTGCCATCATCCGTTCGGTTCTCTACGCCATGTGCCTGTTCGGCATAGTACTGGGCTACCGACAGCTGCTTGCCAATAACTCTCCAGATGTAGGGGGCGAATGGTGCTGTCTCCCAGAGATGTCATGCGCCGCCTGCGGTGAAGGTTCCTTTTGTGGTCCCGTTTGGTGCAACGGGACCCCTACTGGTGGGAACTGGTATTATTGCTTATGTACGGAGCCGCCGGAGGAGTACTAACAACTGACATGACGCTACGAGGTGGGTTCCAGATAGTAAGGTCGCGATCCTGACCACCCTTATGGTGGCTTCGACGGCTATGAACATAATCCTTTCGTTGGAATGCGCCCATCTCAGGGAGACGGTGAGAGATACTCAGTCTCGGCGGTCCGTTCCAAACGCGAAGGTGCTGTCCTTCACTGCGAGGAGCATCGATGGAAGCACAAGAAGCTTCACTTTTCCGCGCGAAAAGATGCTTATTCTGTATGCGTTCTCACCGACTTGTGTTTGGTCTCATCGAAACCATCCGAACGCTGTTTCACTGAGTAAGAAGCTCGGGACGCAGGCGGATTTTGTCGCTGTGTCTCTCATTGATAATCAGACGCTTCTAGAAACGTACGTTGCGGAGCATCGATGCCCTTTCTCGGTTCTATTTGGGTCACTCCTACATTAAAGAAAGACCTGCGGATGGGAATCACGCCGCAACTTTTAGTTCTGTCGTCTACTGGCGAACTGCTGAAGGTCTGGAGTGGGACATTCGTCGACAAGAATCGCGAGGAGATAGAAGCATTTCTTCATGTAAAGATCTAAGCCGAGACAGTTTCGCGGCACGCATCGGCCGCGAAGGAGGCTGCCGAGTCGCCGTGGCAGGTTGCCGTTGAGTTGGCGCGCGAACGCGTGTGTTTGTCGCGTCGAAACAGGGGAGAGTCTGCTTGGGCTTCCCACGCTTTCCTCGGCTCTCTGCTGCGCAGCCGCGGCTCCGGCCCCCTCCGGTCCCAGCCTCCCTAGAGAAGACTGGAGCGGACCATCCGATCAGCCGCAGCCGCTTCCGCAACATCATGAAGAGATCTAGCGGCTGCTCAAGCGGGTCACCTGCGAGGCGGGTGATGTCATCAGATCCTGTTCGCCTTCTCCGGCGGCCACTTCGGCAAGTGCGCCGCTGGATTCTGCGCTCGACCAACGACGGCGCCATCGATCGCGCCGGCCGCCTGCGCGGGACCTTGCCGATATGGAGGCCGCGTCGCGCACCGTCTTCACCTGCATCCGGGAGCGCACCTTCTGCACGTGCTACGGCGACTGGTTCCCTATACTGTGCGCCCCGATCGCAGCCACCCTCCTGATCGCGCAGTCGCGTGGCGCACGCACTCGTGTGTCGGCACTCCTGCCGGCACACGCTTAGATTAGAGCCCCGCCCCACAATATCCGGCCCGTGCAATTCGTCTACAACAGTGGATGGAGGAAGCGTTGAACATTCCGCGACTGACCGCGGAGCAAAACCGGCAGATCTCCGAGGTGGTTCACCGCGAGCGTGTCCGTCTCCGTAACTTTGTCCGGAAACGCGTGCCCGACGCGGGCGACGCCGAGGACATTCTGCAGGATGTGCTCTACGAGTTGGTGGAGGCCTACCGGTTGATGCGACCGATAGAGCACGCGAGCGCGTGGCTGTACCGCGTGGCGCGAAACCGGATCATCGACTTCTTTCGCAAGAAGCGGCTGGCGGCGCTCGGAGATGCTCTGGTGGAGAGCGCGGACGATGAGGGCGTGCTCACGCTGGCAGACCTGTTGCCGTCGCCGGACGCCGGACCGGAAGCGGCGTACGCGCGAAGGGTGCTTTTGGAGGAGCTCAATGCCGCGCTTGACGAACTGCCGGAGGAACAACGCGATGTGTTCATCGCGCATGAGATCGAGGGCCGGAGCTTTAAAGAGCTTGCCGATGACACCGGCGTGGGCTTGAACACGCTCCTGTCACGCAAGCGCTATGCAGTTCTTCACCTGCGCCGGCGATTACATGCTATCTACGACGAGTATCTGAACCCATGAGGACGAGAAATATGCGAAAGAAACGGTTGGGAAGAAGAATGAAGTTCGCCTTGATCGCCCCGGCGGGGGTGGCGGCAGTGGCGCTCTTCGGCTTTATAGTGATGTATCTGTGGAACTGGTTGGCACCGGCGGTTTTCGGTGGTCGGACGATCACCTTTTCGCAAGCGCTCGGTCTGCTGATCCTGGCGAGGATTCTGGTTGGAGGACTCGGTGGGGGGCATGGCGATGACAAGAAAGGGCGCCGCCGCATGATGGAACAGTGGGAGGAAATGACTCCTGAGGAGCGTGAAGCGTTCCGCCAGGGATTGCGCGATACGTGCGGCGGGCGCCGCACCGCGGAAACCGGGCCGGAGGCTGCGGCTGAATAGGTGCAGCGTCCAATACGAGGTCGTCACGAAGGGGGCTCGAGCAGACCGATCGAGTGCGCGATCCCCGGAGAGATCCGCGCCAGCCCCGAGACCAGTTCCTCGCCGGCGCGCATGAGTTCCGCGATGGGCATGGGCGGCAGGCGATCGATGATGAACCAGAGATTCCGGCTGTCTTGATTCAGCGCCGTGCGTTTGCATTGGCGCCAATTCCACCGGCGGCAAGTGACGCCTTGATCGTCCCGCCACACAATCTCTCCGGTATCGGGATGTTCGATTACCGGCGCGCCATCGCGAACCGTATCGAACGGCTCGTCCCCGCGCGCCACAACCAGGCGGGGCAAGCCGCCATAGCGATCCACATCTTCGCCGCCGAAGCACGCGCCGAATCGGATGCTCAGCGCGTTATACAGGTCGACCACCGGATCGATCGAGGGCAGGCTCCCGCTCTTCTCCACGCGCTTCCACAACGCCTCCACCGAGCAGGGAGTCTTCTTCGGATTGGCGCCGAACGCCCGAAATGCGCCCCGCCAGGCTTCCAGGTGCTCCATCATCCAGACAGGCGGCTGCAGCGGAAGTATCGGGATCGCCGCGGAATCCGCCGGCTGGAAGTCCCGCACGACCACGCTCAACGCGCGGTATTCCGGATACCGCTGCCAGATCCCAGGATCTACGATGGGAAGAAAATTCATGCCTCGCTAGCCTTTCGCTAGCTTGTAGAAGCGCCCTTGCACAGCGGTAAGTCTGAAGTCCATTGCAGCCGGTGCGTTTCTGGAGTCTATTGCTGGTTTCTCTATCCCGGACGAATCCGGCGGCCCAGGAACGAGACAGAATCTCCAAGCAGAGGAACGGCGGCTCGGTGAAAATATCCTCGGGTGGCTCACCCTGGGTGACGCAGAGGTCCGGAACACGGTAACGTGCTGGCGCGGGCTGCGTGTGTATGCGCTGCTCCACCCACACCTCATACCCGAGCGGATGAGCCACCTGGTGCAGCGTGCGACACACATAGCCTTGCGTTTTGCTGTGCGGCTTCTCCGGCGCGGAACGCGCGACAATCCGCCCTTCTAAGTACTCGGCATCGTGTTCGAAGGTCGAATGCAGGTATTCCTCGACGCTCACCAGTTCTGTAATTGCCATGGCTATCGTCTTCCGACTTTATCAGTATCGCAGGCAAAAGGGGAACAGACGCGCGCCACGCGGCATCAGTGCGGGTAAGATCCCGCGATCTTCTTCACCAACCCGTGGAAGCGATGGTACCACGCCCCGCCGGGAAGATACATGAAAGGGCACTCTCCGGGAATCACCGGGATGCCGTGCGACTCGCAGAAGTTGATAGCGTCAGCGGTCGCGGCTCCCTTGCCGCCGCCACGGAACATCCAGACGCGTTTGATGCCGGCATCGGCGCAATCCCGCACCAGCGTATCCGTTACCGCCGGCGCCGTCATGAAGAGAACCCCCTCGACCGGCGGTTGAATCTCCTGCAGCCGGGCAAAGCATGGCTGCCCGTCCATTTCATCGGCGTCCGGATTCACCGGCACTGCCTGGTATCCCCGCGCGAGGAACTCGCGAAAGAGGGCTCGTGAGAAGTCCTTCGGCTGGCGTGAAACGCCCACGAAAGCGAACCGCTTCAGGTCCAGAAAATCGTGTATCTCTTGCATGCTGGTCATATCGGACTCCGCTGTCCTGATTATACCGAGCCGCGACCATAAGGGAGCGGACTCTACCACCTCCTGCTACCCGCCGATCTGCCGGAACAGCCAGAACAAAAAGCCCGCCAGGACGATCGATGCAGGCAGCGTCAGCACCCATGCCATAGCCAGGTTGCGCACCGTTCCCCATTGCAGCCCGGAGTGGTTCGCGGCCATGGTGCCCGCGACCCCTGAAGAAAGCACGTGCGTGGTGCTCACCGGCATGCCGAACCAGTCCGCCGCGCCGATGGTGGCCATCGCCGTGATCTCCGCCGCCGCGCCTTGCGCGTAGGTCAGGTGGTCCTTCCCGATCTTCGACCCCACCGTAACCACAATGCGCTTCCAGCCCACCATGGTGCCCAGCCCCAACGCCATGGTCACCGCCACTTTCACCCAGTTTGGAATGAACTTGGTGGCGCTGTCGATTTGCTTCTTGTAATTCTTGAGCACCTCCACGTCAGCCGCCGCGAATTCCGGCTGTCCCGACTTCTGCATCAGCCGCAACGCCTAGCTCACCACGTACATGTCGTTGCGGAAGTTCGGCGTGCGGCCGGCCGGCACGTGCTTGAGCTCCTTGTACAGGGCCATCTCGTTGCCGATATCGCCGACTAGGGTGCGCAACGCCAGCATGGTGTTGGGATTGAACTGGCGCGTGCGGATGTAGTCGGTTACGTCATCGCGCGCGTCGCCAATCACCGCGTTGGGTGAGACGTAGCGGGATAGAACGCCGGCCGCCCGATTGGAAACCATAACGAATTCCTGCGACTGCCGCGCCGTCACGGCGTGGTTCAAAGCGTACGCCGTGGGCACTGTGCCGATCAGGATCAGCATGATCAGCCCCATGCCCTTCTGTCCGTCGTTGGAGCCGTGCGCGAAGCTCACGCCGGTGCACGTCAGCACCAGCAGCGCGCGGATCCACAGCGGCGGCGGCGCCTCCCCCACGGGAGCTCTATATAGCCGTTTGTCCGGAATCACAGCCTTGGTCAGCAGCAGCAGCAGCCCCGCGCACACAAAGCCCGCCACGGGCGAAATCAGGAGCGTCTTGCCGATATTCGTCGCCTGCGCCCAATCCACGCCGCTGGTGCCCGTCTTGACCGCCATGAGCTGGTTGGCGATGCCCACGCCGATGATCGAGCCGATCAGCGTGTGCGAGCTGGACGAAGGCAGCCCGAAGTACCACGTGCCCAGATTCCAGATGATGGCCGCCACCAGCAGCGCGAATACCATGGCGAAGCCTGCCCCGCGGCCGACTTGCAGAATCAACTCCACCGGCAGGAGCGAGATGATCCCGAAGGCCACCGCGCCGGTGGAGAGCACCACTCCCAGAAAATTCCAGAATCCCGACCAGACCACGGCCACGTGCGGCTCCAGCGAATGCGTATAGATCACCGTGGCCACGGCGTTGGCCGTGTCGTGAAAGCCGTTCACGAACTCGAATCCCAGCGCGGTCAGCAGCGCCACGGCCAAGAGCAAATAGGCAAATGTGCTGGCCGTGCGCACGCCCGAAAGGTCCGAAAGCAGATTGATGCCGGCGTACAAGATGCCCGAGAGCAGGATCACGCCAAAAACCAGCATGCCTGCTTTGCTGGGGGACTTCTCAAGCTTCGACTCTACGCGCGCGGTTGCCGCAGCCGCCATAATGCCCTCCATGCTTTAACATTGGATGAACATCGCAGGATACAACACGGCTGGCCGGCTTCGGATTACAGGAAGGTTACAGTTGGGTTAAGGACTGCCAGGCGAGACGAACAAGGGCATCGGCAGCCTCCGTGGCACCTTCGACCAGTCGGAGGCCGCGCGCCGCCCCAAAGAGTTGCGGTCATGGTTGGCGCTGAAAGGATAGAAGAAGCTCGCGGCTCCCTCTTCCCAGAAGTGCGATTACTCGTCAATGTTTCTGAAGCCGAAGTCGCAAAGACTCTCAGCACCGTCGGCCCCGTGCTACTTAACTTTGACGGCGCTCACCTCGTCCGAAACGAAGGTTACTTCCTGGTGGGGATACAGGTAGATCTGCTTGTGGCCCTTGTTGCGGATGCGCCGGGGGTCCCCGAGGAGGCTCAGCACCTGAGTGGTGGTTTGCCCAATCTGCACCCCGCGCCCCGAGTCTGCTGCTTTGGCCTCAGTCGCGATTTCCCGCTCTACCCGGTCGGCTTCCTGCACTTGCTGTCTGAGTTCGGAAGCGACGTTCGGATCGGGAGGTGGCGCCACTTCGGCAAAAGCCGCCGACACCGGCGGACCAGCCGCGGCCGGAGGTAGCGGGGGCAAGCCTCTCTGCCCCTGCTGGGACTGAAGTACCCCTAAGCCCCGATCAAGCGTCTCCCGCATCTGGTTGTGCATATCCTGCAGATCCTGGAGCGAGACCGCCACCATGCTGCCGGTGCTGCAGTCATCGCCCTTGCTCGCCACCACCTGTACGTAGACCTGAGTCGCGTCGGGCGGCGGCGGTGATGTGAGCTTGAGCACGTCCCCACGGGTGACCATACAACCTTGTCCGGCAGCGTCGGCCACTTCGATGTCGTAGGACACAACCAACCCGTGGGGCTTATTGTCGCCCAACAACCGGGGAAGACCACTCGATTCCGGTTCCGCCAGGATATTCTGCGCCATGGATTGACCCTCGGCGTTCTCAAGCGCAAGCTGTTGCTGCACCTCGTTGGCGATCAACTGCTTGACCTCGGGCGTAACCGTTACCGAACCACCCGGATTCGGATCATTGAAGGCCTGCGCCTGGCCTGCCGCTTGATCCTGATAGGCTTCAGCCAACTCGGTGGACAACATGTAATCGGCCAGCCATAAGGAGGGCCCAGGGTAGAACTGAGCCGGCGCGAAGTAGCCGCTATAGTATCCATACCAGGGGCTGCCTCCCCACCCCCAGCCGTAGGAAACCGGCCTGTCCCACGGATGATACGCCCATCCGTAGAATGCGGGCGAGTAATAGCGGACAGGCACATAGGCCTCCAAGGCCATCCCTCGGTAGGAATAGGACCGGTAATAGCGTGAATAGGCGTTCCCGTGCATGTAGTAGGTTCGATTCACGAACTCACGATTGCGATACTGGAAAGGACGCTGCAGGTAACCATGCCCGTTCCGGTCGCTAACAACGACGGAATGGTCCGGCCGCCGGGTCATAATGCGCGCCGAACCGGTACGACCGTGGGTAATCGTCATGCCGCGCGCCTGCACGGTGTGGATTCTTCCATCTGGACGATAACGCGCCTCCCCACCGTTCGCGCTGTGATAACTTTGGGCCTTGCCACTGGGGACGCGGGTACCTCCGGAACTCACCTGGGAGCCGCGATCTTTCCGGCTGGCCTTGCCGGTGCTGCCCCATTCATCGCCGGTCCGGGAACGCGACTTCATTTTCGGAGCCTTCTCGGGCTTGCCTGCAGCGCGGGTGCTCGATCTCTTTCCGGTCCCCCCGTCGTGCTGGTTTGACTTAGCAGCGGAATGCCCTCCGGCACTGGAAGTGGCAGCGGGCGCGGACCCAGCCTTGCCAGCCGAACGTGATGCCTTAGCGGCACGAGTGGACGGCCCCTTAGGGGCGTTCTTCGCAGGCGAGGCGTGAACAGCGGGCTTTTTGTCTTTTGCAGAGGTCTTTTCTTGGTCCGCGTATGACTTGGTCGAGGATAGGCCCAGCAGAACGGCTAGCGCCAGCCTTGGGATTGCGACTATCGAAATTCGACAAGCTCGAAACTTGCGCACGGTAAACTCCTTGAACGGGTGGCGCTCACTGGCGGTCCGAGCTCCCCTCGGCGATGAACGTCCCTGCCTGACCTTATCGGCCACATCTCCGTTTCTTAGAGTGGGATTTGATCCTCTTCTTTAGGGGCGAGGCCGTCTTCTTCAAGGAACGCCGCCGATTCCGGCCGGTGGCGCTTCGGCATGTAGCAAAGGCAGGCGGCCAGCGGTCACGCGCAAGCGTAGCTGTTCGTGCTTTCTGAAGAGCGGGACAACCAACAGGGCGGAACCGAAGACAAGGGGCCGCTCAGTTCACCCATGGGCCCCGGCCGGAGCCGTGCTTTCGCATGTACACCTGGAACTTCTTCTTGGCGCGCTGCAGCTTGTAGTTGCGGTACCAGCGGCGCACCTCGTACATATCCAACTTCGGGAAACGCACTTTCAGGTAAAGCAGGCCGAAAATCATCCCGCCCAGGTGCGCGACGTTGCTGACGCCGCTGTTGACGTTTAGAGACCCCAGCAGCGCCATGGCGCCGTAAATCATCACGAAATATTTCGCCTGGATGGGAAACAAGAAAAGGAAAAGGATGGTCGATTCCGGATAGAGCACGCCAAAAGCCAGCAGCACTCCGTAAATGGCCCCGGATGCCCCGATCGTGCTGGTGCCCCAGTTGCCCAACAGCGCATTCACGGTGACGTCGCACAACCCCGCGCCGATCCCGCACAGAAAATAGTACTTTAGAAACCGCCGCGTCCCCCAGTCTCTCTCCAGCGTGACGCCGAACATCCACAGCGTGAGCATGTTGAAGAGCAGGTGCCAGATACCGCCGTGCAGAAACAGGTAGGTCGCCAGTTGCCAGATGGCAAAATGGTAGACCACCGCCCTGGGGACGAGAGCTAACAGGTTGAAAATGTCCCCGAAGCCGGCCTGATGCGCCAGATAACTCAGCACGAAGACCGCGGTATTGCTAATGAGCAGCCATTTTACGCCCTTCGGGAAATTGCTTGATGAAAAGATGGTGTTTAATCTGTATCTGGTGCTGTGGCGCATCGAAGGCCTTAACGTTTAGGATAACAGGACATGGTGGCACAGGCTTTAGCCTGTGAAACGCCGGCTTTCAGCCGGCGTCCCTTCCCCTCAATAGAACAAATACTTCCGCCACTGCTCGTCGCTCTTGCCCAGCAGCCGCATCAGATGCCGGCTGGTGTGCAAACTGAAAGGCCGCGGCTGCCGCGCCAGCTTCATCCCCGATTCCTCCGGCGTGCGGTTGCCCTTCCGGTTGTTGCACGGATTGCAGCACGCCACCAGATTCTCCCAATTGGATTCGCCCGCGCGCGACCGCGGCACCACGTGGTCCAGCGTCAACTCCGACGAAGGCAGCGTGCGATGGCAGTACTGGCACGTGTAGCGGTCCCGCATCAGAATGTTCTTGCGCGAAAGCGCCCGCGTCTGGTGCGGGATGCGCCGGTATTCCAGCAGTCGAATCACGCTCGGCAGCTTCACCACACTGCGCGCCGAGTGGATGTGCTGCGTGGATTCCTCCTCCGCCGACGCCACCCCCTTCAACACCAGCACCAGCGCGCGCCGCGCCGCACAAATGTTGATCGGCTCGTAACTCGCATTCAAAACCAGAACCGGTTTTTGCAATCTGTTCAAACTGGTCATTTAAACAGGTCCCTTTCGTTTGCCTATGTCCGCCTGATCTGTAAATCTCCGGTCTACGCGCGCCAGCGCCAGCAGCGAAACCGACTTCGCCCCGGCTTGCTTCAGCGCCCGCGCGCAGGCCCCCGCCGTCGCGCCCGTGGTCATCACGTCGTCCACCAGCAGAATCCGCAGCCCGGCCACTCTGCGTCGCGCGCGGAAAGCGCCGGCCACATTCTCGCGCCGTTGCGCATTGCTCAGCCCCGCTTGCGCCCGCGTCGCCGATCCGCGGCGCAACACGTTCATCGCCGGAATGCCCCGCGCGCGCGCCATCGCCTTGCCCAACAACTCCGACTGATTGAACCCGCGCTGCCACCGTCGCCGCCAGTGCAACGGCACCGCCGTCACCAGATCGAATTGCCTGTCGCGCGGCAGCGCGTCGCCCAGCAGAGCTCCCAGCGGCTCGGCCAGGCGGCGCATGCCGCTGTATTTGAAAAGGTGGATCAGCTTGCGCAGCGTGCCTTCGTACGCTCCGTAACAATAGGCTTCGTCGAAGCCCCGCCGTCCGCCGCGGCAAAGCATGCAGCGGCCCTCCGAGTCCAGCGGAAAGCTGTTCCGGAAAGGCGTCCGGCAATTGAGGCAGAAGAACTCGGCAGTCAGCGGCGCGGGTTCTTTCAGGCAGTCCGCGCACACCGGCACGCGCGAGAAGCGGCGCAAAGGGCGATTACAAATGCGGCACTCGTCGGGGAAGAGCAGCGAAAAAAGGCCATGCGATACCGTGCCGAAAATCGGAGGAAAAAATTCGGAGAGCGATACGGCGCGCCTGCTACTCGAGAAGACTCACCTCCCGGTGAATCTCCATTCTACAACAAACCCGCCCGTCACTGAGCCGCGACCGTTACCGAGCCGCGACCGTAAGGGAGCGGTCAGGCACCTCAACCCTTGCCGCCCGCATGAATCTGCTGCGCCAGGTAGTTGTCCAGCCCGATCTCCTCGACGATATGCAGTTGCCCTTCCAGGTAATCGATGTGATGCTCTTCGTCCAGCAGGATCTGCTTGAACAACTCGCGCGACCCGTTGTCGCCCACGTGCGTGGCCACCTTGATAGCTGCATTCAACCGCGGCACCGCATCCAGTTCCAGCGCCAGGTCGTTCTCCAGTTGTGTTTTCACGTCCGGGCCGATCTTGATCGGAAACAGTTCCGTCATGTTGGGCACGCCTTCGAGAAAAAGGATGCGCTGCATCAGGATATCGGCGTGGTGCATCTCTTCGATGGATTCCTGCCGGTCCAACGCCGCCAGCCTTTGATATCCCCAGTTGTCGCACATCTTGGCGTGCAGGAAATACTGGTTAATCGCAGTCAGCTCCGCTTTGAGCACTTCGTTCAACAACCGTAGGATTTCTTCATTGCCGCGCATGACCAGATTGTAACCTACATCCTCGTTCTGCCGGACCGCCTGCCGGATCGGCGCGGCGCCACCCTGAACTTGGCTTTGTTCGGCATTTTTCGCCTCTCCCAACCAGCCCGTCTGGCCGTGATGCCCGCCCAATTTCGCCCAATTTCGCACAACAACCCACGAAAATTACCGTTCGAAGCCAAAAAATGGGGGTATTAACCTTGCGCAAATAGGGGTATCGACGTCAGCATAGTTCCAGTACCATATGCGCCGGTCTCCAGCAACAAAGCGAGCCGCCGGTTTCCTTCCAGAAATCCCCAAAGCGGTTACGAACGCCCGCCCCACACTTGCTAACTCCAAGCGAGTATGCTATCGTCGTCGAAACCTGGGGCGCACTCCCCAGGACAGAGGGAATCCATCGAATGCTGCTTGCTCCGATCATTTGGGTGCTGACCGTCGTCATCATGTATTTCTTCGCAGCCAAGGTTTGGTGGTTTCCGCCACCCATTTCCCAGCATGGCCTGGCCTATGACGCGCAGTTCATGCGCACGCTGGTCGTCACCGGCATTATCTTCTTTTTCGCGCAATTCGCCCTGGGTTGGGCGATCTTCCGCTACCGCGACGACGGCCGCCGCGCCAGCTCTTCGCACGGCAACAACAAGTGGGAAACCATCTGGACCAGCGCCACAGCCATTCTGTTCGTGGGTCTCGTTTTGACGGGCACCAAGATCTGGGTCGCCGTACACCTCTCCGAGCCGGACCCTAACGCCATCCCCATCGAGTTGATGGCCAAACAGTTCGCCTTCGCGTTCCGCTACCCGGGTCCGGACGGCAAGTTTGGCGCCACGGAGCTCACCTTGGTGAACGATTCGGCGGGGAATCCCTTCGGCCTCGACGACAAGGATCCGGCGGCCAAGGACGATATCGTGAGCGCCTCTTTGAAGGTGCCCGCCGGCAAGCCCATCAAGCTGATCATGCACTCCCGCGATGTGATTCACAACTTCTTCGTCCGGGAGCTACGCCTCAAGCAGGATATCGTGCCCGGCATGGAGATTCCGCTTTACTTCCAGGCCGACACCCCCGGCACTTACGAGATCCCTTGCTCGGAGTTGTGCGGTCTCGGCCATTTCCAGATGCGCAGCACAATGCAGGTAATGGCGGAAGCCGATTTTGAAAAGTGGAAGCAGGAGCAGGCCGCCAACAAGTAATGACTCTCCAGTGCCCCGTTTTAATGATTCCATTCACGGTGACAATCATATGTCTTCACCCGTAGTCCACGCGCATCACGCGCCGCAAGGCTTCATCCGGAAGTGGGTCTTCAGTTTGGACCACAAGGTCATCGGCATCCAATACTACTTCCTGGCCTTGTTTTCGGTTTTGGTGGGCGTGAGTCTTTCGCTGCTCATGCGATTCCACATGGTCCACCCGGACGCCAAAGTCGCCTGGTTTGCGAAGCTGTGGCCCACCGCCGCGCAAGGCGGGATCATGACTCCGGAATTGTACCTTTCGCTGATGACCATGCATGGCACCATCATGGTCTTCTTCGTACTGACCACGGCGCCCCAAAGCGGCTTTGGAAACTACTTTCTGCCCCTCCAGATCGGCGCCGAAGACATGGCCTTCCCGGTGCTGAACATGTTGTCCTTCTGGACCACGTTCGTGGCTTTGGCCGTCATGGTGGCCGCCTTCTTCGTGCAAGGAGGTCCGCCGCTTGCCGGCTGGACGGCATATCCTCCGCTGAGCGGTATAGGCGCGCTTTCGGGCCCCGGCGAAGGCTTAGGACAAACGCTCTGGATTGTCAGCATTGCCATCTTCTGCGGCGCCTCGCTGATGGGCGCCATCAACTTCATTGCCACTCTCATCGACCTGCGCTGCCAGGGGATGTCGCTCATGCGCCTGCCCCTGACCTGCTGGACCTGGTTTGTAACGGCTATCCTGGCCCTGCTGGGATTCGCCGTGCTGTTGGCCGCCGGAGTTCTGCTGATTCTCGACCGCTCCGCCGGAACCAGCTTCTTCGTGCCGGGCGGCCTGCTGGTCAGCGACCAGATTCTGAATCACAAAGGCGGATCGCCGCTGCTCTGGCAGCATCTGTTCTGGTTCTTTGGCCATCCCGAGGTTTACATCGCGATTCTGCCCGGCATGGGTGTGACTTCGCAGTTGCTCTCCACTTTCTCGCGCAAGGCAGTCTTCGGATACCGGGCCATGGTGTACGCGATCCTGAGCATCGGCTTTCTGGGCTTCCTGGTGTGGGGCCATCACATGTTCATGAGCGGCATGAGCCCCTATTCGGCGATGGCGTTTTCGGTGCTGACCATGGCCATCGGGGTGCCGTCGGCCATTAAGACATTCAACTGGATCGGCACCTTATGGGGCGGCAAGATCCGCTTCACTACGGCCATGATGTTCGCCCTCGGCTTCGTGTCGCTGTTCGTGACCGGCGGGCTGAGCGGTATCTTTCTGGGCCAGCCGGCACTGGATCTGTATTTCCACGACACCTACTTCGTGGTGGGCCACTTCCACATGATCATGGGCGTGGCCGCCATCTTCGGCATGTTTGCCGGCACCTTTTACTGGTTCCCGAAAATGTACGGGCGCATGATGAACGAGACCCTCGGCAAGATCCACTTCTACGCCACTTTCCTGGGCGTCTACGCCATCTTCACTCCCATGCATTATCTGGGCATCGCCGGCAACCCGCGGCGCTATTCAGACTTCACCAATTTCGACTTCCTGGGCAAACTGCTCCCGGTGCATACCTTCATGACGCAGGCGGCTTATTTCACCGCGGCGGCGCAGATCCTCTTCTTCATTAATCTTTTCTGGAGCATGAAACGCGGCAAGAAGGCGCCCATGAACCCGTGGGAAGCGACCACGCTGGAGTGGACCGTGCCTTCGCCGCCGCCCTTTGACAACTTCGGCGGCCAGCACCCCGTGGTGAATCATGGCCCGTACGAATACAGCGTGCCCGGCGCGCCGCGCGACTTCATCATGCAAACCGACCCGGTGGATGTGCATGCGGAATCGTAATGGTGGGGCAGACCTCCAGGTCTGCGCGGGTCCTCCAGGACCCGCTCTTCGCGCCGGGCCCGCACAGGCCGACGTGGACGTCGGCCGCAGGACTGGAGTCCTGCCCCACGAGGCAGTGGTAATGGCCACGGATTTTTAGATGCCCAGCTCCATCACATCGGACATAATCAAACCGCCCGCCCCTCCCCGCGGAGGCGGCTACGGCGGCGGAGGAGGATCGGACGGCCGGGGCGCATCGCGCCGCGCATCCATGACCGGCCTGATGGTGTTGCTGGCCGCCACCACCATGGCTTTTGCGGCCTTCACCAGCGCCTTCGTGGTGCGCCGCGGCATATCCAACGATTGGGTCGCCTTGCCGCTGCCGCGGATCGTGTGGGTGAATACCGCCGTCCTGCTCGCCAGCAGTCTCCTGCTGGAACTGGCGCGGCGGTCGCTCAAGAGCGGGCGGCGCACCGCATTCAACCGCTATTGGACCGCGGGCACTGTGCTCGGAGCTCTGTTTCTGCTGGGCCAGGCGTTCGCCTGGCGGCAATTGAATGCGGCCGGCATCTTCGTGGCCACCAATCCCAGCAGCTCGTTTTTCTACCTGCTCACGGCGGCCCACGGCCTGCACATCGTGGGCGGTCTGTCGGCCCTCGCCTACGTCGACGTGCAGGCGCTCCGCTTGCGGCTGGGGCCTGGAAAGCGCACGGCGGTGGATGTCAGCGCGGTCTTCTGGCATTTCGTGGATGGCCTTTGGCTTTACTTGATGGCTCTATTTCTCGTTTGGGGGTAATTTGTCGATGTCCCAAGTCAATTCGGCGGCAACCATGACCTCGGTCTGGGCAGGCGGGCGTTCGCCATACGCCGTGAACTCGAAGAAGTTCGGGATGTGGCTGTTCATCATCTCCGACGCTCTTACATTCTCCGCGCTGCTGATGGCGTATACCTACGTGCGGCTGGCCACGCCCAACTGGCCCACGCCGTTTCATTTTTCGCCCAGCATTATTTTTTCCACGGTCATGACCTTTTGCCTGCTCTCCAGCAGCTTGACCATGGTCATGGGAGTGCACGCCATGAATCATGGCAACCGCAAGGCCGCCGTCGGCTGGATCCTGGCCACCATGGGGGGCGGCGCAGCTTTCGTCGCGCTGCACCTTACCGAGTGGCTGAACCTGATCCACAACGAGCATGTCACACCCTTCGACAACCCCTGGGGAGTGCCGCTGTTCGGCGGCACGTTTTTCGCGCTCACGGGATTGCACATGACTCACGTCGTCATCGGCCTGATCTACCTGGGAATTATCGCCTTTGCCGTGGGCCGCGGCAAATTCAAGGCCGAGGACGTGGAAGTAAGCGGTCTGTATTGGCACTTTGTGGACCTGGTGTGGATGTTCATCTTCCCGCTGGTCTATTTGATGTCGGCCCGTATATAGCGAAGCCATGACAAAGGAACTTACTCATGAGCACTCACTCCGAAGCAGTCGAGCACATTGACGGCGCCACCACCAAGGCATTCGTCACCGTCTGGTTTGCCTTGCTATTCATGACCGGTGTCGAGGTCTTCCTGGCCTACGAGCAGATTCCCGTACTGATCTTCTTGACGGCCCTGGTGGGCCTGTCGGTGATCAAGGCGGCGCTGATTATCGCTTATTTCATGCATTTGAGGTTTGAGAAGTTGAGCCTGTTCCTGACACTGTTCCCCATGCTGATTCTCTGCATCGTCCTGATGCTTGTAATGTTCATGCCGGACTCCAGCCGGCTGATGATGATGAGGCCGCGATGAAACGCTTGGGCTTAGCGCTTTTTCTCATCTGCGCGAATAGTTGGGCGCAGTGCGTGATGTGCTACCGCACGGCAGCGGCTCAAAATTCAGCCCGCGCCCACCTGCTCAACATGGGCATCGTGCTGCTGGGGTTGCCGCCTTTCTGCATCCTGGGCGGATTCCTGTTTCTGGCCTGGCGCCGCAACCAGGCGTTCGCCTCCGCGCCCGAGGAGGCGCCCGCACCGAGCCACGAGCGTTAGCGAGTGGTCCCCGAGATTGTATATTATTAGACAAATGAGGGGGCGCTTTGCACGTTTTATTTCTTAAGACCCAGCCCGAAATCGCGGAGCATTGCATGCGCGAATTGGCGCGCGCGGGTTTCGACGCGGGCCATGCCACCGCCGAAAAACCGGAGGATCTGTCCGCCATCCTCGATGGCGCCGGGTACGATCTGATAGTGACGGAATACGCAGCCCCCGGCTGGAGCTGGCGCGCTGCACTGGAAGCCTTGCGCGCACGCGCCGAGTTGGTCCCTCTCATCGTTTTGTCCCGTGAGGCCGAGACGCGCCTGCTGATGAATTGCGTCCTGGAAGGCGCCGCGGACTGCTTGCACACCGGCGAACTTTTCCGCCTGCCGATTTCCGCCAAGCAAGTCCTGGAGCTGAAGGCCGCGCGGCACGATCCCGGCGCCCGGGACGTGGTCCGGGCGGATCTCCGGTTCCGCCAGATCTTCGAGGCCTCTCCGGACGCCATCCTCCAGGTGGACCGCCAGGGCCACATCGTATTGGCGAATTCGCTGGCGGGCGAAATGTTCCGCTGCCGGTTGGACGACTTGCTGGGCAAGTTTGTCGACGAGCTAGTGCCCAGCCGTTTTCGCGACCGGCATCCGGCGTACCGCGAGCATTACCAGGCAAAGCCGGCTGTGCGGCCCATGGGATCCGGTTTGGACTTGTGGGCCCGCCGCGCCGACGGCAGCGAGTTCCCTGTGGATATCACTTTGAGCCCGCTGGACACCAAGGATGGCCCGCAGGTCCTGTGCGTTGTCCGCGATATGACGGACCGTAATCGCACCGAATTGGCCTTGCGCCGGCAGGCGCAGTTGATCGAAGCGTCGCACGATGCCATTATCGTGCGCGAGCCCGGCGGCCGGATTCTGCAATGGAACGCCGGCGCCCAGGAGATTTACGGGTGGTCCGCCGCGGAGGCCGCGGGCCAGGTCACCCATACGTTGTTTCAGACCGGGTTTCCGGTCTCCTTGGAGGAGGTGGAAGCGGCGCTCGACCGCGGCGGCCGCTGGGATGGCGAACTGCGGCACACGCGCCGCGATGGCGTCCGCATCACCGTCGAAAGCCGCCACATTCTGGTACGCGGAGCGGATGAAACCCCCGTCGCCGTTCTGGAAACCAATCGCGATATCACCAAGCGCAAAGAGGCCGAAGAGGCCGTGGCCGCACTGAATACGAAGCTGGCGGCCGCCAACAAAGAGCTGGAGCTGCGCAACCGCGAGGTGGAACGCGCCAATCGCATGAAGAGCGAATTCCTGGCCAGCATGAGCCACGAGTTGCGCACGCCGTTGAACGCCATCATCGGTTTCTCGGACTTGCTCGCCGAACAGATCGCGGGAGCGCTGTCCTCCAAGCAACAGCGATTCGTCGGTCACATCCAGCAGGGCGCGCGGCATCTGCTGGCGTTGATCAATGACATTCTGGACCTTTCGAAGGTGGAAGCCGGCCGTCTGGAACTGAGCCGGGAGAATGTGCCCGTAACCACGGTCCTGGCCGATGTTCTGACCGGCATCCGGGCCGCCGCCGCGGCCAAGAGCATCGCGGTGCATAGCAGCATGGGACCGGATGTGACGGTCTTCGCCGACCGCATCCGTTTCAAGCAAATCTTGTTTAACCTGCTGAGCAACGCGGTCAAGTTCACCCCCGATGGCGGCAAGATCTGGGTGGAGGCCACCGAGCGCCGCGGCCGCCTCACGGTCTCCGTCAGCGACACCGGCCTGGGAATTCCCATCGAGGAGCAGGAAGCTGTTTTCGATGCATTCCACCAGGCGGGAGCCACCACCAAAGGCATTAAGGAAGGGACCGGTCTCGGACTGGCCATCAGCAAGCGCTTGGTGGAGGAACATGGCGGGCGCATCTGGGTGGAGAGTGAGCCGAACAAGGGCGCGCGGCTCAGCTTCACCATGCCGGCCGGCCGCGCCCAGTCGGAAGATGCCGCGCCCGAGGACGCCGGCGGAGGCGAGATGGGGCCGCCGCGCGACCGCCCACTGGTTCTGGTAGTGGACGACGAGGCCCCCGCCCGCGAACTCCTGGCGAGTTGGTTGGAGCCCGAGGGGTATCAACTGATTACCGCGGGTTCGTCGGCGGAGGCCCTGGCCAAGGCCGCCGAACACGTGCCGGATGCCATTACCCTGAACATGCTCATGCCCGGCAAAGGCGGCTGGGACACGCTCTATGAGTTGAAGAAAACGCCGGTCACCGCCGGCATTCCCGTGATTGTGGTCACCGTGGTCGATGAACCCAAGATCGGACTGGCGCTGGGCGCCGCCGAATACCTGGTGAAACCGGTCGATAAAGAAGTGCTGCTCGAAACCATTCGCCGGCATATCGGACCGGGATCCGACGGTCCCGCCAAGGTGCTGGTAGTGGACGACGAAGCCGGCACGCGTGAGCTGCTCAAGGAAATGCTGGAATCGGATGGCTATATTCCCGTGCTGGCGTCGAGCGGCAAAGAGGCGTTGGAGGCACTGGCGCACATCTCGGTGAGCGCCATTCTGCTGGACCTGATCATGCCCGAAATGGATGGCTTCGAGATGCTGCTGCGCATGAAAGAAGATCCTGGTTTGCGCAATATCCCGGTGCTGGTTCTGACGGCCAAGGATTTGACCGATAACGAAATCGAAATGCTGCGCCACGAGACCATCGGCCTTTTCCAAAAAGGCCGCGAATGGAAGAAGCAGTTGCTGGCCGATCTACGCCGCGCCGTGGGCACCCAGGCGGGCCGCGTATGAGCCGCGTATGAGTAGAAAGATCCTAGTGGCGGACGATAACGCCGCCAGCCGCGAGTTGATCCGGGAAGTGCTGGAAATGAGCGGCTATGAGGTAGTCGAAGCCGCCGATGGCCAGGACGCCGTGACCAGGGCGCGCGAAAACGCGCCTGACCTGGTGCTGGTGGATATCCAGATGCCCCGCCTGGATGGCTATGGCGTGCTCCGCGAATTGCGCGCCGATCCGCGGCTTTCCAACCTGCATGTGGTGGCGCTGACGGCTTTCGCCATGCAAGGCGACCGCGACCGCGCGCTGGATGCCGGCTTCGATGGCTATATCACCAAACCCGTGGAGATCGCCGCGCTACGGCAGGAAATCAAAAGGTTTCTTTAGCACGCCATGAACGCCACGCCGCCGCGCATCAAGCTACTCGCCATCGACGACGATCCGCAAAGCCTGGAGCTTGTCTCGGAGGCGCTTTCGGACAATGGCCTGCGCGTCCTGACCGCGGACGATCCGGAGCGCGGCCTGGAGTTGGTGCGCCGCGAACGCCCGGAAATCGTACTGAGCGATGTGGTGATGCCCAAGATGAACGGCATGGAATTGCTGAGCCGGATACTGGATGTGGATCCCGCCATCGACGTGGTTCTGATGACCGCCCACTACTCCACCGACGCCGCGGTGGAAGCCATCAAGAAGGGCGCTTGCGATTACCTGACGAAGCCCATTTCAATCCCCGTGTTGCGCGAGCGCATCGGCAAGCTGGCCACCGATGCGCGCCGCCGCCAGCGGGCCAGTCAATTGGATGGCGAATTGATGGACACCTGCCAATTCGAAGGCATGGTGGGGCGCAGCCCGCTGATGTGGGAGATGTTCGCGCAGATCCGCCGCGTGGCGCCGCACTATCGCACCTGCGCCGTGACCGGACCCACCGGCACCGGCAAAGAGCTGGTGGCGCACGCGCTGCACAAGCTCAGCCAGGCGTCCGGCCCGATGGTGGTCTGCAATTGTTCGGCGGTGGTGGAGACACTGTTCGAAAGCGAGTTGTTCGGACATGTGAAAGGCGCATTCACCGGCGCCACGACCAACAAGATGGGCCTGTTCGAATACGCGCATGGGGGCACGCTTTTCCTGGATGAGATCGGCGATATGCCGCTGGCGACCCAGGCCAAGCTGCTGCGCGTCCTGCAGAATCGGGAAGTGCAGCGGGTCGGCTCGCTGAGCGCGCGCCAGGTGGATGTGCGCGTGGTGGCCGCCACCAATCACGATCTGCGCGCACAAATCGCGGAGAAGCGCTTCCGCGAGGATTTGTATTACCGGCTCTCCATGGTGGAGATCAAAACGCCGGCGCTGGCCGACCGCAAGGAAGATCTGCCGCTGCTGGAGCGCTTCTTCATTCAGAAGTTCGCAGCGCAGTACAAAAAGCCGGTGGAGTCGATGACCCCGCGCGCGCAGATTCTGCTGGCGCGCCACGGGTGGCCGGGCAACGTGCGCGAGCTGGAGAATGTGATCGGACACGCCTGCATGCTGGCGGCCGGCGAGGCCATCGACGTGGCCGATCTTCCGCAATACATGCGGCAAGGCGTCGCCGGCGCGGGCGCCCCACTGCCAGCGGCGCAACCCGCCAGGGCGGACGGGGAACTATCGTTCGATGAACAGGAGCGCCGCGTCATCGAGCAAGCCCTCGACCGCGCGGGCGGCAACCAAGTGCAGGCCGCCCGCATACTGGGCATCACCCGCGACAAGCTGCGGTATAAGATCAAGAAGCACAATCTGCGGTAGCGTGGCGCACGCACTCCTGCGTGCCGCGTCCCGACTCGTCGGGACGCATGCTTCGCGGCTAGGACGTGCCATTCAAGAACCTGCTGGATTATCTCGAAGGCGGCGACGCTCGACGAGTGCCTGCCGCGCGCATTGAAACGCCTCTTCCGGGCACGAATGTCGAACAGTGCAGGAATTGGGGTGGTCCGAATTCGAGGTCCTGGTGACCATCGACCAGGGCATCCAGCATCGGCAGAACCTTGCTGGCCGCGGAATTGCCATCCTCATTCTAGGCGCGCAATCGAATCAGATCGAGGACCTGGTTCCCCTCATTCCGGCTGCTCTCGCCGCTCTCCGGAGTATCAGTCCAGGGCGCGTAGCTTGGGTTGGAGAAGATCGAGAGAGATAGAACCGCCTCGCTTTCCACGCCAGTTTAGGTATTTCGCAAGCGCCGCCAATTCCAGCCGATAAGCATCTGTTGACAGACCCCGCTCCCAACACAAGGAGACCGCGCATGCACCGTCGTCCCACCGCCGTTTCCTTTACGATCCTGCTTTCCGCTTTCTTTTCCATTGTTTCCCAGTCCAGCGCGCAGCCCGCGGACCGCATCCGGGCCGCCATTGACGACACCCGCACCGTGCCGCTACCCGGTAACCGGCATCCGCTCGCCCGCATGGAGTACGACTTGGGCCCAGCCGCGCCCGAAACCCGCCTGGAACGCATGATCCTGGTGCTCCAATCGGATGCCGCCCAGCAGCAGGAGCTGGCCGAGTTGCTCGATGCGCAGCACGATCCGCGCTCCCCGGTCTATCACCAGTGGCTCACGCCGGAAAGCTTCGCCGAGCGCTTCGGCGCCTCGCCCAACGACATCGGCCGGATCGTGTCGTGGCTGGGCGCGCAGGGCTTCTCCATCGACGAGCTTCCGGCCGGGGGCCGTACGATCGTCTTTAGCGGCTCCGCCGGGCAGGTGCAGGAGGCATTCCACACCGCGATTCATCGTTATCGTGTCCACGGCGAGATGCACCTGGCCAATGCCAACGATCCGCAGATTCCCGAAGCCCTGGCCGGCGTGGTGGCCGGCGTCGCCACCCTGCATGATTTCCGCCGTGAGCCGATGCACACCCGTTTGCAGGCCGCGCCCCAGTATAGCGCTGGCGGCTCGTACTACTATCTCGCCCCCGGGGATTTTGCCGCCATCTATGACGTAGCTTCGCTTTATGCCAACGGCATCAATGGCGCTGGACAGACCATTGCCATAGTGGCGCGGTGCAACATCCCCATGTCCGACGTGCAGACATTCCGCCAGACCTTCGGCCTGCCCGCGAACAATCCAACGATCGTCGTGAACGGTTCGGATCCCGGTATTATCTCCGCCGACGAGTTGGCCGAGGCGGACCTGGATGTGCAATGGTCGGGCGCGGTGGCTCCCCAGGCGACCATCGACTTCGTGGTCTCGGCGTCCACCCAAAGCTCGGATGGCGTGGATCTCTCGGCGCAATACATTGTCAGCCACAACCTGGCGGCGGTCATGAGCACCAGCTTCGGATGCTGCGAAGCGTACATGGGATCCGCGTATAACACCTTTTACAACAACCTGTGGCAGCAGGCGGCGGCGCAGGGCATCACGGCCCTGATCTCCTCGGGCGATAGCGGCGCGGCGGGTTGCGACGGTGGTTCGGAATCGCAGGCCACCGGCGGCTTGGCGGTCAACGGCCTTTGTTCCTCGCCCTATAGCGTGTGCGTGGGCGGCACCGAATTCAACGAGGGATCCAACCCAGGCCAGTATTGGTCGGCCGGCAATGCCTCGAACGGGTCTTCCGCGCTGGGCTACATTCCGGAGACGGTCTGGAACGAAAGTGGCAGCAATGGCGGATATGGTCTCTGGGCGGGCGGCGGCGGCGCGAGCGCCTACTATTCCAAGCCCGCTTGGCAAAGCGCTCCGGGCGTACCGGCCGATGGCCGGCGCGACGTGCCGGACGTATCGTTGACAGCCTCCCTGCATGACGGCTACCTGATGTTCTACCAGGGCAGCCTGGTTTATGTCGGCGGAACGTCGGCCGCGTCGCCCTCGTTTGCCGGTCTGATGGCGCTGGTCAATCAGCAGACGGGCGCCCGCCAGGGAAATGCCAATACAACCTTCTACGCCCTGGCAACCCTCCAGGGATCGGGCGGTCTGTCTTATTTTCACGATATCGTCAACGGGAACAACAGCGTGCCCGGGCTTACCGGGTTCAGCAGTGCATCGGGCTACGACCCGGCCAGCGGACTCGGATCTGTGGATGCGGCCGTCCTGGTGAATCACTGGACCGATGCCATTACCGGAGGCTCGCCCAACTTTACGCTGACCGTTAATCCGGGGTCGGTCACCGTGCCGGCAGGCGCCGCCCGCGCCGTCATCGCCCAAGTCAAGGTGACCGGCGGGTTCAATGCGGCGGTGGCGCTCTCGGCGACGGGTCTGCCCGCCGGCGTGACGGCGGTGTTCGCCTCGCCCACTCTGGCCGCGCCCGGGTCGGGCACCAGCAGCCTGTCGTTTACCGCGTCCTCCAGTGCAGCCGCCGGTGTCTATCCCATCCAGATCGTCGCCACTGGTGGCACGGTGACCCAGAGGCTCCCGCTGTCGCTGACCGTATCGACGCCGGCGGGCTGCAACTTGGCTGCGGCGCCAGCCAGTCTCACCTTGAATGTAGGCAGTTCGACGTCCACCCAAGTCAGTTGCGGATCGCCTCAGAACGGCTTCAAGACATCGCTGAAGCTGACTGTCGGCGGAGCGCCGCAGGGAGTCTCGGCATCGTTCTCCCCGACCGGCATCCTTCCCGGTTCCGCCCAATCGAAGCTGACCGTCACTGCGAGCGCCAGCGCGCCGGCGGGCAACTACACCCTTACAGTGACTGGCACCGGCGGCGGGCAGTCGCCAACCATGTCCCTTCCCCTGACGGTCAATCCCATGCCTGACTTCACCCTGAGTCTCTCGCCAACCAGCATCACGGTCGTGCAGGGCACTCCCGGCCACGTCACTCTTACGCTGGCCCACGTTGCGTCGTTCAACTCGGCCATTGCGTTTTCCGTGACAGGCCAGCCCGCGGGAGTCACCGCTTCGTTTTCACCGTCCTCGCTGGCCGCGCCGGGCGACGGCGCCAGCACGCTGACCATCCAGATGGGTGCGACCGCAATGGCGGGCACTTACACTTTCACGATCAAGGCCGTGGGCGGCGGTCTGACCAAGACCCTGACGCTGCTGGTCACCACCCAGATGTTGCCAGCCTTCACCTTCGGCGTGGCGCAGAAAACGCTCACGGTGGGCCAGGGCGTCATAGCCGCCGTCAATGCGACCGTATCCGCACTGGTGGGCGGGTTTAACTCGGCGGTGGCGCTGTCCTTGGCCCCGACCGGCGGCGGCAGCCTGCCTACCGGCCTGAACTCCAGCTTCACACCCGCCGCAATTTCGGCGCCCGGCTCCGGATCTAGTATCCTGTCATTCGCCCCGGATGGCACTTCGACACCCGGCGTATACCCGTTGACCATCACCGCGAGCGGAGCGGGAGTGACGCGAACCGCCGCGCTAACACTGACCGTGACAGCGCCCCCCAGTTTCACGCTGCATGCCGCGGCATCGACCTTGAACGTGCTGGTGGGCGGCATGGCCAGTACTCAGATCACATCCACGGTGGCCTACGGCTTCTCCTCGACCGTAGCGCTGTCGGGCGGCACATTGCCGGCCGGGGTCATCGTTACGTTCGCGCCTCCGAACATCCCCGGGAACAACGGGAAAAGCACCATCAACGTGCAAACCACCGGCTCGGCGGTGCCCGGCAGCTATACCATCACAGTGAGCGCCACGGGCGGAAGTGTAACATCCACGGTGCCCATCACGCTCAATATCGGCCAACTCGCGGTAACTTTCCAGAGCGCGGCCATGACGGTAAAACACGGCAGTAACGCGAGTGTGGTCATCAACACCAGCGTCACCGGGACCTACAGCGCTTCAGTTGCGTTATCGGTCACCGGATTGCCGAAGGGAGTCACCGCCGCGTTTTCACCGGCGACCATTAGCAATCCCGCCGCCGGCGCCAGCACCTTGAAGCTGACCGCCGCTTCGTCGGCAGCCATCGGCATCGCGACCATCACCATCAATGCCACGAGTGACGGGCTGGTCAAAAGCGCCACCGTAAGCCTGACCGTGCAATAGTCCCGATGTGGCGCACGGGGTGCCCTCCGGGCCCGTGCGTGCAGTGTCCCCACTCGTGGGGACACCTCTTGGGCGCCGCCCTTGACAACGGCCGCTTTCTGCCGTATATAGATAGTATGTCTACGGTAGACAGTCCACGGGAACGCCTCGAATTCCTGCAGGGCACGCTGGAAGTCCTGATCCTGCGCAGCCTGCAGCTTGGCCCTAACCACGCTTACGGCATCACCCAGTTTCTCGAACAGCAATCCGGCGACGAGTTTCTGGTGGATAACGGTTCGCTCTATCCAGCCCTGCAGCGTCTGTTGCAGCGGACCTGGATCGCGGCGCAATGGAAGATGTCGCCGAACGGCCGCCGCGCCAAATATTACCGGCTCACCCCCGCCGGCCGCAAGCAACTGGTAGCCGCCACGTCCCGCTGGCAGCGGTTCGTCGAAGCCATGGGGCGCATCCTGGCTCCCGAGGGCTAAAACATGATCCGGGAATGGTGGTCCAAACTGTGCCGCATCCTCACTGGACGGCAAGGCTTGGCGGGCGATCTCAACGCCGAGCTCGCCGCCCACCTGGAATTCGAAATCCAGGAGAACATCGCGCGCGGTATGCCGCCCGATGAGGCCCGCGCAGCGGCGCGGCGCCATGTCGGCAACCTCACGCAGATCCAGGAACGCGCGGCCGACGCCTGGAGCTTCCCTTCACTCGAAACCATTGCCCAGGACGTGCGCTACGGTCTGCGCGGCATCCGGCGATCCCCCGGTTTTTCGCTGGTCGTGGTTCTGACTCTGGCGCTGGGCATCGGCGCGAATACCGCCATCTTCAGCGTGGTGAATGCCGTCCTGCTGCGCCCGCTGCCCTACCCCGCCGCCGAACGCCTGGTCTGGCTCGGCGAATCGGACCCCAAGGCCGAAGGCATCAGCGTGACCTGGGTGAACTACCAGCATTGGCGCAACGAAAACCACAGCTTCGAAGACATGGCCGGCTTCCAGACGGCGCATCTCACCCTGACCGGCCGCGGCGAGCCTCTGTTCACGCGCGCCGGCCTGATCACCTACGGCTTCTTCGGCCTGGTAGGCGTACACCCTGTGCTCGGCCGCGTATTCAACGCCGCCGACGATCAGCCGGGCGCCGCGTCCACTGTCGTGCTCGACTATCGGTTCTGGATCGACAAACTGGGAGCCGACCCTGGCGCGGTGGGCGCAACGCTGGTGCTCGATGGCAAGCCGTACGAAGTCATCGGAGTCCTGCCACCCGGATTGCACTTCTTCCAGCAATCCATCGATTACTATCTGCCGCTCGCCCAATTCCAAGGCGAAATCGTCGACCGCAGCCGGCACAAATCCATGCGGCTGCTGGCTCGCTTGAAGCCCGCCGTCACGCTGCGCGGCGCAGTCGCGGACCTGGATCTCATCATGCAGCGCTTGGCGCAGTCGGACCCCGGACCCGAGAGCCTGCACCGCGCAAACGGTGTCTTCCTGACCGAATACACGACCGGCGACATCCGCCCCACGCTGCTGATCCTGTTGGGAGCCGTGGGATTGGTATTGATCATCGCGTGCGCCAACGTGGCCAGCCTGGTGCTGGCGCGCTCGACCGCCCGCGCGCGCGAGATCGCCATCCGCGCGGCTATCGGCGCCGGCCGGACGCGTCTGGTCCGGCAAGTGCTCACCGAGAATCTGCTGTTGGCGGCGCTTGGCGGCGTTGCCGGCGGCTTGTTGGCGCAATGGGGTTCGCGGACCCTCATCGCCATGGGGCCGCGCGAGATTCCCCGGCTCGCGGAAACCACTTTCGATTGGCGCGTGCTGCTGTTTGCAGCGGCCATCACCTTGCTCACCGGATTGTTCACCGGTATCGCCCCGGTGCTCACGGCCGGAAGATTGGACCTGGTCTCCGCCCTGAAAGACAGTTCCCGCTCGGCCACGGGCCGCGGCGGGCAAGCCTCGCGGAGCGCGCTGGTGGTGGCGGAGATCGCCATCACGCTGGTGCTGGTCTTCGCCGCGGGGCTACTCACGCGCAGCCTGATCGTGGCCCAGACCGCCAATCCCGGTTTCGTCCCCGAGCATGTGTTGGCGCTTGAGTTGGTGCTGCCCACCGCCAGCTACCGGAGCCCGCAGGCTATCGGCGGGTTCTACGACAGGCTGGAGCAGGATCTTCACGCTCTGCCCGGTGTCACGTCGGTGGGCGCGGTGAATTGCCCGCCGTCGGTGGGCGACTGCGGCGACTGGTTCTACTCGATCCTGGACCAGCCGGCGCCGCAACCGGCCGAAGTGCCCATCGCTTTCTTCAACACCGCGGATCGCGATTACTTCAGCGCCATGCGCATTCCGCTGCGGGAGGGCCGGGCATTCAACGGCACCGACCGTCCCGCCGCGCCGCGCGTGGCCATCGTCAACGCAACCTTCGCGCGCAAGTGGTGGCCGAAGGAATCGGCCTTGGGACATCGCATCAAGTGGGGAGGCCCGTATCGGGACGGGCCCATCTACGAAATCGTCGGTGTGTGCGGCAATGTCAGCCAGAAGGGCCTGGGTACCGAACCCTATCCGGAGATCTACATGCCGTTCTCGCAGTCGCCGAGCGAGGCCATGGTGGTAATGATTCGCGCCGCCGGAGATGCTTCAACGCTCGCGCCCGCCGTGCGCCGCCGCGTGACGGCCATCGACCGAAACCTGCCCATCGAAAGCTTGCGGCCTTTCGAGCAGACCGTGGCGGCCTCCCTTGCCCAACGCCGCTTCAGCACTCTGCTGCTGGCGTTGTTTGCGGGACTGGCGATGATCCTGGCGGCCGTAGGCATATACGGACTGCTGAACTATTGGGTGCGCGTCCGGGAAGACGAGATCGCCATCCGCATGGCCTTGGGTGCGCCGCGGCCTTCCATCCTGCGCTGGGCGGGCTGGCAGGCTTTGCGCCTGTCCTTGATCGGCGCGGCGATCGGCATGCTGGCCGGCTGGGCTGCGTCGCGCTGGCTGGAGAATCTCGTGTTCGGCATCGCGGCGCACAACTTCACGACGCTCGCGGCGGCAGCCTTGGCGGTAATCGCGATAGCCATGATCGCGGCGGCCATCCCCGTCTGGCGCGCCACCCAAGTCGACGCGATGGACAAACTGCATCACGCGTAAAGCTCGAACCACTCCCTGACGGTCGTGGCTCAGAAATAGCAATTTGTAACGCAACGCACCCCCTGCGCGCCTATAATGAATTATCGCTTCAGGAGCCGTGCGACTCGCAATACTCTTTCTAACGGTGGTGTGTCCGCTCATCGAGGGCGCGGAGCCTGCGTTGCAGCCCGTGACTGTATGCGAAGTGCTGCAGGATCTCTCCGCCTATGACGGCAAGGTAGTCGCGGTTGTTGGACGATTCTCCTCCCGCCAGACGGGGCGCTGGCTCGGCGAACAGAAATGCGGCCACAAGCTGGTCACCGGCGATCAGGAGTGGCCCAATGCCTTCTGGGTGGTGTACGATCCGGCGGCCGCCCCGAAGCCGCCCGCTGTCCTGGCCGTGGACGCGGTGCTTCTCGCTCAAAAGCTGCGCGCCGTGAAGCAAGGAACGTCCCTGACGAAGCTCCGCTTCGGCAGCCCGGATTACGACAACTGGGCCGTGGTGTATGGCCGCATCGAAACCCGCAAGGATCTCGTGACAGTTACCGCCAGCGGAACGCGGAAGAACGGCTTCGGGTACGGAGAGTCCGCTCCCGCCCGCTTAGTCTGTCACGGCGACGCCGTGGTGGTGTTCCTCAACGACGATGCTACGTCGCCCGCTTCGCGGTGAATTCCTGGGGTTCCCCTTCGCCGCCGTCGCGTGTCCTGGTGAACTTGATTGCGTCGCCGGAAACCGTTCCCTTGTATAGGAATTTCATCGTGTTCCCGTTGAATTCCAGGGTTTGCGTGAAAGAGATCGTATCGCCGTCGATCTTGCCGTCGGCAATAGGCATGTCCCCTTGGCGGCCGCTCACCGTGCCGGTCAGCGTATTGCCGTCCGCCTTGAAAGTGAATGTAGCCTCCCGTGCTTGTCCGCCGCGGCCGGGCACCTGCGCGGTCCATTTGCCGCTAACATCCGCGGCCAGGGCCGTCAACGTGAGCAAGCCGAGAAGAAAACCTGTGGTCATTAGTTTGCGCATGCAGAAAGGGCGCTTCCGAAGTGCTGAATGTTACGCGCTGGCAACGATTTACAATATCTTAACAGGTAACGGCTGGCGGTCTCCGGTCGTCGTTGCTGGTTGAGGCATTTGGAAATTTTACCTAAGCATCGTCTTCTTTTCCTTGCGCTGTTGGCCGCCGGCGGAGGGCTGTATGCCCAAAGCGGCTTCGTCAAGTCGGCGAACCAGCCAATTCCCGGCGCGACGGTCACGGCCAGCATTGGCGATCGGAAACTCGTCACCACCACCGACCAGAGCGGTCACTACGCGTTCTCCGCGGCGCCTTCGGGCGATTGTTCCATTGAAGTGCGCATGTTCGGCTTCGAGCCTGCCAGCAAGAAATCGAGTTGCGCGGAAACCGCTAAGATCGATTTTGCGCTGCAATTGCAAGAATCGCCGGCGATCGAGCGATTGGCGCGCATGGGCGGCGCTCGGGCCGGCGGCAATCAGTTTGAAACGCAATTGCAGAGCGAGTTAAATGCGCCGGAGACCGCGGCCCCCACCGCGGCGCCGGTGGATGGCCAGAACAGCAGCGAGGCCTTCCAAGTCTCGGGCAGCCTGAGCCAGGGTTTGGCGCAAAACGCGCAGCCCGACTTCGGCATGATGATGGGCGGGCCGGGCATGCCCGGTGGTCCCGAGGGCGAACAGTTCGGCGGACAAAATGGTCCGGGCGGCGCTGCTGGTGGACCCGGCGGCGGTCCGGGTGGCGGCTTCGGCGGCCCCGGAGGCGGCGGATTTGGCGGACGCGGCGGCGGAGGATTCGGCGGTCAGGGCGGCCCCGGCGGCAACCGCAGACAAGGCCAAGGCCAGGGCCGGCCCGGCGCGCAGTTCGGCAACCGCCGGGCTCCCAGCCAGATCCATGGCATGGCGTTTATGACGCTGGCGAACTCCGCGGTGAATGCCAAGCCATTTTCCATCAGCGGGCAGGAAGTGCCGCAGCCCGCTTATGCCAGCAGCCGCTTCGGATTTCTGTTGGGCGGACCGCTGGTGATCCCGAAGATTGTCAAGGACACATCCACCTTCTTTTACTTGAACTACACCGGCACGCGCTCCCGGCAGTCGTATTCGGCGGTGGAGACAGTGCCGACCGCGCTAGAGCGGCAGGGAGACTTCTCGCAGGCGCTCGAATCGTCCGGACCGGTGCAGATCTTCGCTCCTGGCACTAACCAGCCCTTCGCCGGCAACCTGATTCCGTCCACCATGCTGAATCCGGTCTCGACGAAGCTGCTCAGTTACATCCCCCTGCCGAATCAGCCCGGCACGGTGAATAACTACGAGTATCTGGCTTCGCCGCCAAATAATACCGATAATCTGAACGGGCGGGCGATGCGGAACGTGGGTAAGAACGATCGCCTGGCATACCATCTGTCCTACCAGCGCCGCGACGGCGACACCGCCCAGCCGTTCGCTTTTTTCGATACCATCAGCGGCTATGGCATACAGACCGACCTTACCTGGACCCACAACTTCTCGCCCACCACTATTCTCAGCTCGCGCGTGGCGTTCAACCGCAACCGCAACGAAACCACTCCGTACTTTGCATACGGAACGGACGTGGCCGCGGAATTAGGTATCGCGGGCACCTCGTCTAACCCGGTGGACTATGGTCCGCCTAACTTGAACTTCACGAATTTCGGCGCGCTTAGCGACGCGAATCCGGTGCTCACCCGCAACCAGAGCCAGAACCTGACCGAAAGCGTTGTCCTTTCCCGCGGCAAGCACACACTCACTCTAGGCATGCAGTATGGCCGCAACGATCTCAGCACTGAAACCCAGCAGAACGGACGCGGCACCTTCAACTTCACCGGCGAGGCCACCAGCCAATTGGGCGCCAACGGCTTGCCCGTACAGGGAACCGGATTCGATTTCGCCGATTTTCTGCTCGCCTTGCCGCAATCCGCCTCCATCCAATACAGCCCGGCCATGTATTTTACCCAGAATACCTGGAACGCTTACGGGGTTGACGATTGGAAAGTGAACGCGAATCTGACTATGAACTTGGGCCTGCGCTACGAGTTCTTTGCGCCGCTGCAGGAGAAATACAACGAGATGGCCAACCTGGACATCGCTCCCGGCTTCAGCAACGTAGCGGTGGTTGCGCCTTCCGTGTCCGGACCGTACTCCGGTTCGTTCCCAGCCGGCCTGATCAATCCCGACTACCGGAATTTCTCGCCGCGTGTGGGGCTGGCGTGGAAGGCGCCGTTCATCAAACGCTCGACCATCGTGCGCGCGGGCTATGGGCTCTATCACAACGGCCAGGCCTACATTCCATTCGGGTTGAAGCTGGCGCAGCAGCCGCAACCGGAGGCTCTGCCGGCCTTCGCGGTATCCAAGAGTGTGAACACCAGCGCCGCCAACCCGCTGACGCTGGCGGATGGCCTGGTCGCGGTGTCGCCGGGGATTATCTACAATACTTTCGCAGTCGATCGCTACTATCGTACGCCGTATGCCCAGACCTGGAATCTCACGATCCAGCATGACCTCGGCAGAGGGTTCTTCATGGAAGTCGGGTATCTGGGCACCAAAGGAACGCGCCTGGATGTTCTGATGCTTCCCAACGAGGGGCCTCCAGGAAGCGCGCTCGCTTCCGGGAACCAGCTTGCGAATGCGACGGGATTCACTTACGACGCTCCCATCGGCGATTCCACTTACAACGCTCTACAGACTCACCTGATGCGGCGCTTCCGCGGAGGGATTTCGATGAATGCGCGGTACACTTTCGCGAAGTCCATCGATGACGCGTCCAGCTTCGGGGGAGTTGGCGGCACGGTCGCCCAGAACTGGCTGGATCTGGCGGCCGAGCGCGGCCTGTCCAGCTTCAATCGCACGAACGTGTTCAACATGAGTTGGGTCTACACATCGCCGTTCGGCAACCCGAACTCGCGTTTTGCGGCGAGCGGCTGGGCCGGGCGTTTGCTGCGGAATTGGTCGCTCAGCGGCGGCATCACAGCGGAGTCGGGGACGCCGCTGACGGCCCGCATTCTGGGAAACACGGCGTCGTTGGCGCAGACCGGCGGCGTGGGCAGCGAGCGTGCCGATGCCACGGGCGAGCCGTTGTCTTCCAGCACCGGGTTCTTCAATCCGGCTGCGTTTACGGCGCCGCCGTCGGGCCAGTTTGGCAATGCCGGACGCAACACGATTCCGGGTCCCAACCTGGTGTCGGTGAACGCGGCTTTCGGCCGGTCTTTCCAGTTTGGCGATACGCGCCGGCGGCTGGAGTTCCGCGCCGAAGCCAATAACGTGTTGAATCAGGTCAGCTACACAAATGTCGGCACGGTGGTGAATGCCACGAACTATGGCCTTCCCACCTCCGCTGCCGGCATGCGCACGCTGGACATAGTGATGAGGTTCCGGTTTTGAAATACCTGGCAATCGTAGTGACGGCGGCTCTGCTGGCCAGTCAGTTGAGCTCACAGCAAATGCCGACGTTCTCCACCACGGCCAACGTGGTCGTGGTTAATGTGACGGTGACCAGCCGCGACGGCAAGGCCATCGGAAGCCTTACCAAGAGCGACTTCCTTGTTTACGAAGACGGTAAGTTGCAGAGCTTGCAGAGTTGCGAGTTACAGAAGCTGGACAGCAAGCCGCTCGAGCCGATTCTGCCGGCGAAAACGCTGCAAACTCGCGAGGCCCCCAAGCCGGCTCCCGCCGCGCCCGCGCCCGAGACGCCCGCTATGAAACCGGAACTCCGCGATCACCGGCTGATCGTGATGCTGTTCGATATCTCGTCCATGCAGCCGCAGGAGCAGGTCCGCTCGGTGGACGCGGCCATCAAGTTTCTCGGCACTCAGATGACCACCAGTGACATGGTCTCGATCATGACTTTCGGAACCGACCTGAAAACCGTTTTGGATTTCACGGCCGATCGCGACCAATTGATTTCCACGCTGCACGCCTTCCACGTGGGCGAATCGAGCGAGTTGTCCACCATGGCGGACACCGGCGCCGACTCACAGGACATCAGCGGGTCGTTCGTGGCCGACGAGACCGAGTTCAACATCTTCAATTCCGACCGCAAGCTGGCCGCGCTGGAAGACGCCGCCCGCCGCTTGGCGCATTATCCGGAAAAGAAGGCGCTGGTCTATATCTCCAGCGGCATCCAGAAGACCGGCGTGGACAATCAGTCGCAGCTTCAGGCTACTGTAAACGCGGCCGTCCGGGCGAATGTGGCTTTCTATCCGATCGACGCACGGGGCTTGATGGCCACCCCGCCGGCGGGAGACGCCAGCCAGGCGGCCTCGGCGGGATCGAACCTGTACAGCGGCTCGGCGCAACAGTCGATGATGGACAACTTCCATAATACGCAGGAGACGCTGGATACGCTGGCTGCCGACACTGGCGGCAAGGCGCTGCTCGATTCCAACGATCTCACGCTGGGCATGACTCAGGTGCAAAAAGATATGAGCAGCTATTACATGCTGACTTACGCCAGCAGTAACACTGCCGAGGATGGCAAGTACCGCCGCATCCAGGTGAAGCTGGCTCCCAAGCTGGCGGACTTAAGGGCCAAGTTGGATTACCGCCAAGGCTACTATGCTCCCACCATTTTCGCCAAGATGACCGGCACCAACAAGGAAGCGCAGTTGCAGGAAGCGCTGGAAAGCGACAATCCGGTGACCGATCTGCAGATTGCGGCGGAAGTGGATTACTTCCGCCTGGCAAAGGGCAAATACTTCGTGCCCATCTCGGTGCGCATTCCCGGCTCGGCATTGTCGTTCCGCAACAAAGGCGCCAAGGCAGCCACCGAACTGGATTTCATCGGAGAGATACTGGATGCGCGGGGCCGGCAGGCTTCGGTGGTGCGCGACACGATTCCCGTCAAGGTGGCGGCCACCACCGCGGGAGAAGTCACGCGCAAGCAGATCCAATACGATACCGGGTTTACGCTGGCGCCGGGCAAGTACAGTCTGAAGTTCGTGGCGCGCGAAAACGGGGAGGGCAAGACCGGCACCTTCCAATCGCCTTTTACGGTTCCGGATCTCGGTTCGGGGAACGCGCTGCACCTAAGCTCGGTGATCCTGAGCAACCAGGTGCAGGCTGTGAAGGAACAGATCGCCGGCGCGAAGAACAGCAAGAAGCTGGTGGCGGAGGATCCGCTGGTGGATGAGTCCGGCCAGAAGATCATGCCCAATGTGACGAGGGTCTTCCGGCCCGGACAGAAGCTGTGGGTCTATCTGGAGCTTTACGACCCCGGCGTGATGCAGTTCCCCGCTTTGAATCAAAGCCAGTCGCAGGGCCGGAGCCAAGGTCAAAGCCCCGGCATCACCAGCGTGACGGCTAGCGTGGCCTTCTACCAGGGAGATAAGAAGGTGATGGAAACGCCGGCCGTGCGGGTCAACCGCATCAACGCCAAGCGGCAAGGCGTGGTGCCGTTGCGGCTGCAGACGCTGTTGAAGAGCTTGCCGGCGGGGCAATATGTCTGCCAGGTGAACGTGATCGATCAGATCGGACACAAGTTCGCGTTCCCAAGGAGTTCTTTCGTGGTGCTGGCAGACGATGCGGCAGCTAGTCCAACGCCGGGCCCGCCGGGTACGAAGTAAAAAGTCCGTCCGTAGTAGTTTACGCAACCTTTACATATCCCTGACAACCTTCCTGGCCGTTCTCACTTATAGTGCAAGAAGGTCTTTTAGCCTTTTGGCTTAACCCGGAAATCTAGGAGCGTGACAAATGTGACAAATATGAAACGAAAAGTGTCTTCCAAAGGTACAAGTGTGACTGACTCAATGGCAGTCGATGTTGCCTCGAAATGACAGGGCGTGGTCAGGCGGCGCGCATTCCTGCAAGGCATGGGAATCGCGGGCGCGGCCGCCACAGCCGCCGCAACAGCCGGCGGCCTTTTCGCACAGAACAGTAATTCGACGAACTCGGGGGCGCTACCACCGGCGGGAATGCGGCTTACAAACTTGCGCTGCGGAACCTGGGATAGCGACATGCCCCAGTACATCTCGGACAACACGGACGATGAGATGAGCCACGGCCGCCTTTCTCAACGCGTCCCTGATTTTCAAAGGCGAGAAGCCCGTGGACCTGGACACGTTTCGCACTCTGCCGAGCAGCCAGGCGACCGGGGCGCTGGCATTGGGACGGCTGACCAACCTGATGAACCTCAATGTGGACACCAGTTGGTACACCCGTTAGCGCAGCACGCCGAATCCGGATCTTGGGGCCACCTTCCCGCACGCCGTCAACATCGTGAACGAACCGGCCGTTCCGCTCAACGATCAGGACACACCGCCTAACCAGCCGCAACCTGTCCCGCCCACGAACGCCCAGCAAGCCCGGATGCAGGCGATCGCCAATACCGCTGGATTCCACTTCGCGATGATCGAGCAGGGCGGCTCGAGCCTGTACACAGTTATGGCCCAGAAGGTGACCAATGCCGAGGTCCTGCGGATCGCGCTCAGCATTGGCGGCGTCGAGGTGGACCACTTTGGGCTGTGGCACGATAAGGCGGGGAATGCGGTATCGCAGCCTTTGGCGGGCGTCACGGATCCTGAAACGGGATTTACCTTCCCGGACCTGAACGCTTCTCCCGGCGGCGAGCTTTACCGGACCAACCTGATCCTGCCGGAACCATGCGAGCTCCTCAGCCCGAAGTTCCCGGCCTGTTCGGTGATCCGGCCTTCCTTAGCTGCCAGAGAGCGGACACACGGCGAGCTTCGCTCGCCGAGCGGTTTGAGAACATGCGCTACGTAGTATGATGGACGCGGGAGGACGCCTATGCTGCAGTCCCGCTCCACCGTCAAACTAGACGACATCGAGTCCGTTCTGAAAGCCGTCGCGCACCGCCACAATGCCAATGTGACGGTGGTCAGCCACCTGGGGCAGCCGCATCAGGTGGAGGCGGCCGAGGGCCCACGGGAGGCTCTCGTCTTTACTTTCTATCATCCCAAGCTGCATACGGCCCTGTTAGCCGCCGATATCCGGTTCGCTGGTTTTCTGCCTTGCCGCGTGGCGGCCTGGCCGGAGGCGGACGGCGTGATGTTGCAAGCCCTCGCGCCTTCGGAATTTTGCCGCATTCTGGGGCGCTCGGATCTGGAGCCGTTGACGGTTCCGCTCGATGGCATCCTGCAGGGAATTCTGGAAGACGCCGCCAAGCCCCTCACGGTGCCCGCCAGGGCGCGCCCCGGAGTTGAAACGTCCCGCTGGGGCGCCACCGAGGACCAAGTGAATATGCAGGCCACTCTGCCCCAACGGATCGATTATCGCGGCACGAAAATCGAGGACGAAGCCGGCACCGGCGCACACGATTCCCCCGGCGGATAAGCGTCAACGCGGCCGCGCCGCGCCGAAGGTGAACCACGCGCGGACGACTTGCAGCCGGTTATTCACGTCCGCCGTGGCCGCGAAGCCGGGCTGCGCCGGCGTGCCGAAGCGCATATCCATAGCTTCTACGCGGGTGGCGCCTTCCGGATCGGCCAGCGGCATGCTGCGCTCGAGTGGGAACTGCGAGAAATTGAAAAAATCGCGAAATTCAGGCGAATTATTGGCCGCCTGGATGGCAGCGCCGGGCTCGGCTTTGTAGAAAATGGCGCCGCGCGATGGATCGAATTCTTCCAGCAGGCTGAAATCTACGACACTATAGAACTCGCGCGTTTCCACCAATCCGCGCCACGCCAGCGGATTCACCGGTCCGGGCAGCGCCGCCACGCGCTGGGGCGCCGCGCCGGCGTAGATACGGGAATCCAGGGTGGCTACCGCGCGCGCATGCAACACTCCGCGCCCGGCATTGTAGAGCGCCAGAAACAGCAGCGCGAAAATGGCAAATCCACGGCCGGCGCTTTTCGTGCGCGCGCCAATTTCCGCGTTCACCAAGCGCGCAATCAGCGGCCCGGCCAGGCCCACCAGCAGCACGCCCCAAATCCACAGGTCCACCACAGAGGTGAGGTCCAGACGGAACCATCGCCCGGAGAACGGCAGCAGAAAGCGGATGCCATAGATGTTGGTGTAGTCGAGCAGCAGATGCGACGCCACTGCCGCCAGCGAGATAGCGTACGCCCCCAGCCACCGGAACGGTTTACGCGTGAACAGCCGCACCGCCAATACCGGCAGCAGCGCCATTACGGGCCAGGCCGCCAGCGAATGCGTCAGGTGGCGATGGTAGTTGAGGTAGTTGAGCGGTCCCCCGGCGAGCGTCACAATATCGATATCGGGGGCGTTGGCCGCCAGCACCAGAATCCAGGGAGCCTGCTCCGAGAAGCGGTTTAGCCCCGCGCGGCCCAGGAACAGGCCGGTAGCTGAATGCGTAAGGGGATCCATGAAGGCCGAAGGCCGGATTGTATCATTGTGTATCATGGGGAAAGTAGGCGGGCCCCAAAATGCTCCTGTGGGCCCGCCCTGACAAATCGTGGCAGAAGTCCCAACGCACCGCTTACCGACGTGCGCGGCTCAGTAGGCTGACGTGCGCGGCTCAGAAGATTCAGGCTCAGGCGGCCGAGAGTCCCACGGGGGGACGCAGCACCCTGGCTGGCTTGCGTTTGGGCACTATCGCCACGGCCCGGGGGCGATCGTTGCGCATCGTGCCGCCGAAATATTCATCCAAGGGGAAAAGACTGTGGGGCTCCAGTTCCCGGAAAACCCGCCCCAATTTCTGCTCGATTTTGTAAAGTATGTGAAAGAATGTGCCGCGGTCGATTTCGAGGCGCCAACAGCATAGTTTCCACTCCGCCCCTAGCAGGTAATGGAAGCGGAAAATATCGTACTCCAAGGGACTGAGCGCGTTGCGGCTGACCAGGCAGAAATCGGCGATGTACTCTTCCACTTTGCGGCCGTAGGTGATGCGGTTGTCCTTGCCGTTGCAGAACTCTAGCTGCACCCGGCTCAAGTGCCTGTCCCTGCTGACACAATCTCGAAAGCGCGCGTAGCAGGCGCGAAATACAGCCCGAAAAACGCAATTACAGGGAACCTCCCGTTCGTTACGGCCCGGGCGCAATCCATAACCATGGCAATGCGTGCAGGTCGTCTTAGCGAGCGCAATTGTTTGTGACCGATCCCAATTCATTGATTGAAACGTCCTCTCGGCGACCCCCCATCGTGCAGGGCAGCCCCGAACGAAAACTTGTTTCAAATTTATCGCCGGGCAGAAAATCGTCAAGTGAATTTCAAGCATTTTCCGCCAATTTTATCGGAAATACCTGGACGCATAGTACGTATGTTATTCTTATATATTAGGTTATAGTATTAGGAATATACCAGAAATAATCGTAGTACTATACGGTATATTAAGGAATATTATGCTTTCCCTTCGCGTCTATTTCTGGTAGAAATAGGGTGAGGACCTTCACCGGGTGGACTTCCGGCTTCTCCAGATGCGGCTGGTCTCCCACGTCCGGGCCCGCGTGCGCAACGGCGAAATCAGCGAACGCAGCTTGGCCCGGCTTACAGGAATTTCGCAGCCGCATATCCATAACGTGTTGAAAGGGGCCAGGTTGCTCTCCGCGGATATGGCCGACCAGATTCTGCGCCGGCTGCGAATCGATCTGGTGGATCTGCTGACCGCCGACGAAGGCGGCGCCACCCACGGCGTCCCAGCAAGCCAGGAACCCGCGGATTCGGGCGAATGCCGTACGGTCGCGCTGCTGGATGGCTGGATCGGGCGGGAATATCCGTATCCCCAAGCCGCCGGGCGGGAGCGATATCCGTTCGCAGCGGCGGACGTGGAGCGCCTGGAATCGCCCGTGGCCGCCCGGTTCGCGCCAGACCCTCTCCGCACGCCAATCTTCGCCGGCCGCGGCGTGGTTCTGCTGGATCGCTCGGAGAGGGTCCGCCTGGGCCCCGATGAAGAAGGCCACTTCGCGTTGAACTTGTTCGCCGGAGGCACGATTGGGTTGGTTCGGCGTGCCAGGCGCCATTTGTATCTGTGGGTATGCCTCGCGGACGCGTGGCAATCCATCCCCCTCCCGGACCGCGACCCTCTCGATGTGATCCAGGGGCGGGTCAGTCTGGTGGTGCGGCCTTTGTAAGGCAATTGATGGCGTTGATTATGCAGGCGCCGCCCGCATATCCTGGTAACTGTGAAGGCCAAATGGGGTTTCAAAGCGGCCGGCGCCCGCAGCCCTTCCCAACCGGGCAGCGACCGCCTCAGGAAACTGGCTAGAAGCCTGGACGCACTGGCCCGCAAGGACGAGGTACGCATCCGCAGGGCGGACGAGATTGGTTCTCTGCGCTGCCAGGCGGCCCTGGAGTTGCACGGCATCTGCGGCGATTTCGTCCGCGACTTGAACCAATTGCTTTCGCAAATCGAGCTGGAATTCCAGCCGGAGGACTACGGGCCGGAAAGCTTTCAGGATGAGGGCATCAATCTTTTCCAGATCAACGCCCGCGGCCGCATTCTGCAAATCAAATTCGAAGCCACCCCGGAGCTGATCTCCACCGAGGATTTCCGGGTGCCGTACATCCTGGCCGGAGCGGTCCGCTGCTTCAACCAGCAATTGCTGGAGAAGGACCTCATCGAAGAGCAGTTGTTGTTTTACACCATCGAAAAGCCGCGCCAGCTCTGGCGGTTCTTCGACGCGCGCACGTATCGCTCCGGCCCGTTCGATGCGGACTATCTGACGGGCCTCATGGAGCAACTGGTCTAGGCGAACAACAGTGTTCACTTAGGTGGGACAGGCCTCCTGGCCTGTCCGTGGTGGGCAGAGGAGAAGATTAGCGCTGGTCGAGCGCGTTCGGCGTGGCAGAAGGACAGGCCAGGAGGCCTGTCCCACCGTCTTCTAACTGCTATGCCGGGCTTACGTACGCGGCTTGTGGAGTTACCGCTTACCACGGTCCGCCATGCCTTGATTGTACACCGGTGTTCGCCTGAAGGGCGGGGACGGCAAAAGTGTGCCTAAAGAGTACAAGTGTATTCACAGAGTACAAGCGTGCTTACACGGGATATAGGTAGCCAGGTTATGCTCCGCGGCCGGTTACGACCGCTTTCAAGAAATCGCGGTTCATCCGCGCGATTACTTCCAGCTTGATATCTTTCGGGCAAACCGCCTCGCACTCGCCGACGTTGGTGCAGTACCCGAACAGCTCCGCATTAGCCTGCGCCACTATGGCGACCGCGCGGCGGTAGCGCTCCGGCTGGCCTTGCGGCAGGACTCCCAGGTGCGTGATTTTGGCGCCGGTAAACAGCGCCGCGGCGG
>OCTA010000258.1_pt1 | contig 48717 bp, 42 predicted proteins | sample 1538991 | NCBI WGS metagenome assembly OCTA01 (sample SAMEA3539302, study PRJEB22396) | soil metagenome | biome: tundra; feature: field; material: soil | place: USA | collected 2010-05 | depth 0.15 m
AGCCCCGTCCCGGCGCGTTAGGATCGCGGAGGAGGCTCTGGAGGTCCGATGTACCTTTCCGTCGCTCGCGTCGTCGATCTCACCGATCCCGCCCTCAACCTTCTCGGTGGCTTTTCGCTCGAAGACGCCCGCGCGCGCGTCGCCTCGGGAGACGCGAAAGCGGTCGCCGACCTCGACGGCTCGTACGCGCTCGTCGGCGTGGACGGGATCACGGTGAGGCTCGCGCGCTCGCTCGACCGCCCGCTCCGATACTTCCTCGCCAAGGAAGCGGACGGCCCCGTCCTCGTCGTCGCGGACCGGATCGATGCGATCGAGAGATGGCTCTCGGCGCACGGGCACGGCGATCAGTTCCACCCGAGCTATACGCGCATGGTGCCCGCGCACCACGTCGTCACGCTGCGCCTCGTCGGCTGCCCGGATCCCGCTCCGAGCTATGTGCGGACGTTCACGCCCGCGCGGAACGTCCTCCCCGGGGACCTCGGCGAGATCGGCCGCCTCTATATCGGCGCGCTCTCGGACGAGATCGCAAAGTGGCTCGAGACGGTTCCCGCGAACGAACCGGTCGGCGTCTGCTTCTCGGGCGGAATCGACAGTGGCGCCGTGTTTCTCGTGACGCACCACGTCCTCCGCCGCCTCGGCATGAGCCCGGCGCGCCTTAAGGCTTTCACGCTCTCTCTCGGGAGCGGCCCTCTCGTCGAGGGCCCGGATCTCGCCCAGGCGCGGGCGTTCCTGGACTCGCTCGACTTCGGCTTTTTCCTCGAGCACATCGACGTCGACCCGGAGTCTCTCGACCCGAGGGAAGCGGTGCGCGTCATCGAGGACTACAAGCCGCGCGACGTGGAGTCCGCGACGATGGCGCTCGCGCTCCTCCGCGGCATCCGCGCGCGCCATCCCCAATGGCGCTTCCTGCTCGACGGAGACGGCGGCGACGAAAACCTGAAGGACTACCCCATCGACGAGAATCCCGAGCTCACGATCCGGAGCGTCGTGAGCAACCTGATGCTCTATCAGGAAGGATGGGGCGTCGGCTCGCTCAAGCACTCGGAGACGTACTCCGGCGGCCAGAGCCGCTCGTACGCGCGCACGTATGCGCCGCTTCGCGCCTGCGGTTTCTCCGGTTTCAGCCCGTTCACGCGCCCGCGCGTCATCGCCGTGGCCGAGGGCATCCCGTTCGACGCGCTCACGAAGGGCCGCGTCGAAAAGCTCTACGCGCTGAAAGGCGAGATCGTCTCGCGCGGCGTCGAGGCGATCACCGGCCAGAAGATGCCCGTCTACCCGAAGCGCCGGTTCCAGCACGGGGCAGGCGGACAGGACGTCTTCCAACGGCGCTTCCCCTTCTCCGAGGCGCAGTACCGCGCCGCGTTCCTCTCGCGATACCTCGGCGCGGCGTGATCGACTTTTTGGCGGCTGATCACGAGGCGCGCGAGGAATCGATCCTCGGCCTGAGGCCTCCGCGGAACGCAGTGGATCCCTCCCGCCCGTACGGCTTCTTCGTCGAGGAGGAACCGCGCGCGGGCGGCGGCACGGATCGGGTCGCCACGGTTTTCCTGACGAACCGGGAGTGCCCGTGGCACTGCCTCATGTGCGATCTCTGGAAGAACACGCTCGAGGCGCCGACGCCCAAAGGCGCGATCCCGGCGCAGATTCGATTCGCGCTCGAGAGGTTGCCTTCCGCGAGCGCTCTGAAGCTCTACAACGCGGGCAGCTTCTTCGACCACGCTGCGATCCCGAGGGAGGACTACAGGGCGATTGCTTCGCTCGCGCGCGGCTTCGAGCGCGTGGTCGTGGAGTGCCATCCCGCCCTCGTCGGCGATTCGAGCCTGAGGTTTCGCGATCTCCTCGGAGGCCCGCATCTTCAGGTCGCGCTGGGGCTCGAGACCGCGAACGAGGAGATCCTGAGAAGGCTGAACAAGGGGATGACCGTCGCCGACTTTCGGGCCGCCGCCTCTTTCCTTCTTCAAAACGGGATCTCTCTGCGGGTCTTCGTCCTCGTCGGGCTCCCTTTTCTCCGAAGGGAAGAGTGGGCGGACGCGACGCGCATGAGCATCGAAGCGTCTTTCCGGTCGGGCGCGGAGGTCGTCTCGCTCATTCCGACGCGTCTCGGCAACGGCGCGATGGAGGAGCTGCAGAGACAAGGCCAGTTCCAGCCCCCGACGTTTGAGGATTTGGAAATGGCGCTCGAAGATTTCTTAGAAGGTGAAGAGGGGAACGCCCGCTCGTCGGGCCTCGTCCTCGCGGACCTTTGGAATGCCGACGCTCTGGGCGCCCCGTCCTGCTGCGCCGTATCTCGCGTGAACAGACTCCGCAAAATGAACCTCATTCAAAGAAATCTCCCTCTCCCTCCTTGCCCCTCGGGCCTGCATCGCCTTCGTTCCGAGGCGTGACGCATGCAGGCCGATTTCGACGTCGCGATCGTCGGGTCCGGCTTCGCCGGCTCGCTTCTCGCGCTCGTGGCGCGACGGCTCGGCCTCTCCGTCCTTCTCCTCGAAAAAGGTTCGCATCCGCGTTTCGCGATCGGCGAGTCCACGTCGCCGCTCGCAAATCTCCTCCTCGAGGAGCTCGCCACGCGCTATGCGCTCCCCCGCCTCCTGCCGTTCGCGAAGTGGGGCTCCTGGCGGCGCGCGCACCCGGAGATGAGCTGCGGCCTGAAGCGCGGCTTCAGCTTCTTCCACCACACGGAGGGACGGCCGTTCGCGAGCGCCCCTGATCGGCAGGATCAGCTTCTCGTCGCCGCGAGCCCGAACGACGAGGTCGCCGACACGCACTGGTACCGGCCCGACTTCGACGCCTTCCTGGTCGAGGAGGCACGCGAAGCGGCGGCGGAGTACCTCGACGGGACGGAGATCGAGAGCGCCGCCTTCGATAGCGGGAGATTTCGCGTCGACGCGGTCCGGCGCGGAAAGGGGATCTCTCTTCGCTCGCGATTCCTCGTGGACGCCTCGGGACGAAGCGGCGCGCTTCACGATGCGCTCGGCGTTCGCCGCGTCGCTCCGTTCCTCCCTTCGACGCAGGGCCTCTTCACGCACTTCGAAGGAGTTCGACGACTCGACGAGATGGGAATTCCCGGCGGTCCCGAGATTCCGCCATACCCGATCGACGACGCGGCCGTTCACCACGTCTTTCCGGGCGGCTGGATCTGGATACTGAGGTTCAACAACGGCCTGACGAGCGCCGGTGTCGCGGCCTCGGACGCCTTCGCCGATGCGGTCGGTCTCGCTCGAGGCGAGGCCGCGTGGAAGCGGCTACTCGGGCGTTTTCCGACGATCCGGGACCAGTTCGAAAAAGCGCGCCCGACGCTCCCCTTCGTCCATGCCCCGCGACTCCCGTTCCGCGTCGACCGCGCGGCCGGGCCGGGCTGGGCTCTCCTCCCGTCGGCCGCGGCGTTCGCCGACCCGCTTCTCTCGACGGGCTTTCCGCTCGCCCTCCTCGGCATTCATCGGCTCGCCGAAGCGCTCGAGAAGGACTTCGCGACGCCGCGCTTCGACACCCGCCTCGCCGCCTACGGCGCTCTCACGCTCGAGGAGGCCGACCGCTCAGCGCGGCTCGTCGCGGCGCTTTACGGTTCCTTCGGGGATTTTCCTCTCTTCGTCGAGCTGTCGAAGCTCTACTTCGCGGCGGCCCACTTCTCGGAGTCCGCGCGGCGCCTCGGTCGACCCGAGCTCGCGGGCTCGTTTCTGTGCGGATCGCATCCTCAGTTCGGACCGGCGCTCGACGCCTGCTGCCGCGCGGCTCTCGCCCCGCGAGATGCGAAAGGACGCGAGCGGCTTCTCGCGGACGTCGCCCGCGCGGTCGCGCTCGTCGACCTCGCGGGCCTTCTCGACACCTCGCGGAGAAACTGGTTCCCCGCCCCGCCCGTCAGCGTTTCTTGCGCGGCTTCTTCGGCACCGGCTTGACCGGCTGTGGCGCGGCTTTCGACGGGGGCGGCGGCACGGGCCCGTAGAGCTCCGGCGGCGGGCCGCCGAAAAAGGCGACGACCGCGGACGCGAGCGACTCGGCGAGGGAGTCGCGGAAGACGCGCGTCTTCATGAGCGCGCGGTCCTCCTCGTTGCCGAGGTTCGCGAGCTCGACGAGAACCCGGTTCGGGACCCGGTTGTACCGGAGCACCGCCGGCACCCACTCGCGGCCGGCGCGGATCACGTGCGTGCGCACCGGCGAAAAGCTGTGCACCGGCAGCCCCGCCTCGCGCAGCGCGGCGATGATGCCGTTCGCGAGCGCCGTGGAGACGCCCTCGGATGCGACGCGCTCCTTGCGGTTGAACGAGACGACCGGCTGCTCCTTCACCTCGCGATATTCCGCGTACGCCGGGCCCGTCTTACCGTAACGTTCGCGGAGGTAGCGCTCGCCGGGCACGTAGACCATCGCGCCCCGCACGGAGGGATGCAGCGAGTCGGCGTGCAGAGAGACGAAGATCGTCCGTTCCGGCGGCACTTTCGTGCCGTCCGGCCCGGGCCGCCGAATCAGGCTGTTCGCGAGATACCACCTGAGGTTGACGCCGACCGTGGGATCCGCGAGGGAATAGGTCGGGTCGGTGAGGAGGAGCTGGGCCCGGCTGCTGCGCAGTCCGTCGCTGTCGGGCACCTTCCACCCGAGCACGGAGTCCTTCGTCGTCATGAGGACCTCGGCGCGCGTCTTTTCGGCGAGGATCCTCCTCAGCCGGCAGGCGACGTCGTAGACGTACGTCGACTCCCAGACGCCCCCATGGAGCGTTCCTGTGTCGCGGCCGCCGTGGCCCGCGTCGAGAATCACGCGCACGCCCGCGAGCCCCCGGGCGATCTCGGGACGCGCGAACTGCGCCGACTCGGCCTTCTCCCGAGCGCGCTCCAAAGAGCGCGGATCGTCCTTCGGGAGGAACTCCTCAGTCAGGTATTCCATCGGGATCTTCACGGGGAAGCCGACCGGAATCGCGTGGACGTTCGCGATGAGGGAGCGCGCGGCGATCGTCATGGCGAGGTCGTTCACGTCGACGGCATCCAGGCGGCCCGTGAAGCGCACGACGACGGCCGAGTAGAGCGCCTCGCCCTTGCGCAGGCGGTACACGGCGTACCGGCCCCTGTCGTCCTGGTCGTAAACGAGATTCGGCGGCTCCGTATCGGGCACGCTCTCGGCGTCGCGGAACGGCGCCAGGAGAAGCTCCACGGGAATCCGGACCGTGGCGCCGGGCGGTACGACGTCGAGAGAGAGCGCGTTCTCCTTCGCGAGGGCCGGCACGTTCCCGGCCGCGCCCGTGAACCATTCGGCGATCTCGGCGAGGCGCTCTTCCTCCACCGCGATGTGAAGCCAGCCCGCCGTCGCGCGCACGTCGGACGGAAAGAGCGCCGTAATCGCGGCGCGCTTCGACTCGTCGGAAAGCGCCGCGTAGGAGAGCACGGCGCTCCGGGTGCCCGCCAAAATACCCGGCAGGGTGAGCAGCCGCTGCGCCGTCGCGTCGTCCTTCGAGACGCGGCGGGCGAACTCGACCGGCGTCTCGCCTTCGAGAGGCCGCGCCTCGACGGTGATCGCTCCGTCCGCGCGCTGGACGGCGAAGTCCCGCGACACCTCGACGCGGCGGACGGCGCGGAGCGGAGACGACGAGGCGGCCGGCAGGAAAAGGGCGGCGCAGGCCGCGGCGGCGAGAGAGTGCCGGCCGCTCAACTCACCGCGCCCGGTGCGCGCCGCGCGAGGGCGCCGGATGCGTCCTCGAGAACGCGTGCGAGCGCGAAGAGAAGCGGCTCCGAGTCGCCCGGCCCGATGAGCTGCATCCCGATCGGAAGCCAGTCCCGGGAGAAGCCCGACGGAACCGAGACCGCGGGCAGGCCCGCGAGGCTCGGAGGAACGGTGAAGACGTCCGCCAGGTACATCGCGAGCGGGTCGTCCGTCTTCGCGCCGAGCTCGAACGCGGGCTCGGGCGAGGTCGGGCACAGGATCGCGTCCACGCCGCGAAAGGCCGCGGCGAAGTCTCGCGAGAGAAGGGCGCGGACCCTCTGGGCGCGGCCATAGTAGGCGTCGTGATAGCCGGCGGAGAGCGCGAACGTGCCGAGCAGGATTCGCCGCTTCACCTCAGGCCCGAAACCCGCCGACCGCGTCTCGCGGTAAAGGCCAGCGAGCGAGGCCTCGCCCCTTCTCGCGCCGTAGCGCACGCCGTCGAACCGGGCGAGGTTCGACGAGGCCTCGGCCGTGGCCGTGAGGTAGTAGACCGGCACGGCGAGCGTCACGCGCGGCACGGACACCGTCGTCACCAGGGCGCCCGCGGCCCTGAACGCCGCCGCGGCTTTCTCGAAAGAGGCCTTCACGTCCTCATGGAGGCCCCCTTCCGCCGACGACGCCTCCGCGAGAAGGCCGATCCGCACCCCACGGGCGCCCCTGCCTGGCGCCGCGAGGACGTCCGGCACCGGCGTCGCGAGCGCCGTCGAGTCCCTCGGGTCGGCGCCCGCCATGACGGCGAACGCGCGCGCCGCTTCGTCCACCGACCGCGTCAGGGCGCCCGCCTGATCGAAGGACGACGCGAAGGCAATGAGGCCGTAGCGCGAGACGCGGCCGTACGTCGGCTTCCAGCCCACGAGGCCGCAGAAGGCGGCCGGCTGCCGCACGGAGCCGCCCGTGTCGGTTCCGACCGCGAGCGGCACCGCGCGCGCCGCGACCGCCGCAGCCGACCCTCCCGACGACCCGCCCGGCACGCGCGCCGGATCCCATGGGTTCTTGACCGGGCCGTACGCGGAGTTCTCGTTCGACGAGCCCATTCCGAACTCGTCGCAGTTCGTCTTGCCGACGACGACCGCTCCCGCCTGAACGAGCCGCGCGACGCACGTCGCGTGGTCGGGCGCCACGAAGCCCGCGAGGATCTTCGAGCCGGCCGTGGAGGGCCGACCCGCGACGTTGATGTTGTCCTTCACCGCGAACGGAACGCCCGCGAGCGGCAGCTGCTCGCCCGCGTTGACGCGCCGGTCGACCTCTTCTGCTTCGCCCAGAGTCAGCGCGGCATTCATCGAGAGGAAAGCGCCGAACGCTTCCTGCGCCTTTCCGGTGCGCACGAGCGACTCCTCGGCGACCGCGCGCGCGGTGACGCGCCCCGTGCCGACGGCATCGGCGAGCGCCACGAAAGATCCCTCGAGAAGCGCGGCCGGCGAAGGCTCGGTCAAACGCTCAATCCCTCGTCACGACGCGCGGCACCACGAAGTGCCCGTGTGCGAAGGCGGGCGCGTTCGCCTCGATCAGAGGACCGGGCGAGCCGTCGCGGGCGACGTCCTCCCTGAGCGGCGTCGGGTGCGCGGCCACGTCGCCTTCCAGCAGCGACTCGGGCAGCTCCCTCAGCGCCTCGAAGTGATCGACGATCCTCGTGAGCTGCCCCGCCATCGCCTCGCGCTCGGCGTCGGAAAGCTCCAGGGCCGCGAGCGCGGCCACCTTCGAGACGAGCGCGGGGGCGATCCTCATCGCGAAAGTATAGCGGCCTGCTTGACGCCCGAAGGGCGTGCCCGTACCGTCCCTGTTAAGGACCCGCAGACATGAGGCCCTTCCTTCTCTTTCGCCCGGGCGGCGACGTGCCGGAGGCCATTCGGAGCCCGCTCGAGAAAGCCGGCACCGAAGTTCTCGTCGCGGGCACGCTGGAGGAAGCCGGCACTCTGCTCTATTCCTCGATGCCGGACGTTCTACTCGTGGTCCCGCCCGGCACCGCGGCCGATGCGGCGACTCTGCTTTCCCTCCTGCCCCATGCGGTTGCGCCTCCCTCGGTGTTCGTCCTCGCGGACGACGGCGCCCCGCGCCGCCCGCTGGCGCTCGAGACGATCGCGCGCAGCCCGTGGAACCGAGCGACGGCGGCGCTCGGGGAAGACTCGGACGACCCGGCCCCGGCGATTCTCCTTTCCCGCGTCCAGCTCACCTCCCTCCTGGAGCTGTGGGAGCAGTTCGCGGCCGAGGGCCGCGATTTCATCGAGCACGCCCTTCGTGCGCTTTCGCTCTCCCTCGATGCCTCACGGGTGAGCCTCTTCCGGTGGAAGGCGGGCTCGGCCGTCGCGACGCTCCAGGGCTCGAGCCTCGGCTCCGGTGTCGTCGGCCGGGAGGTGGAGATCGCGCGCTATCCGGAGCTGCGCGCCGCCGCGTCGCGATCGGGCCCCGTCCTCGTGGAAGAGATCGACCGCGACCCCCTCATGGGTGAAGCCAAGAGCTACCTCGAAGGCGCGCCGATCCGGTCCCTGCTCTGCCGGCAGCTCCCCGGCGAGGGAAGCGACCTCTACCTTCACGCGGTCCGCCAGCGCGTGCCGTTCGGCCTCGTAGACGTGGCGCTGTTCGGGGCCGCCGCGCGCCTGTTCCGGGCCGCGCACGACGCGGGCCGGCCCCACGACGCCCTGGAGAAGAACCCCGACCGCAAGCGCCTGCGCACGGTGCAGCGCATTCTCACGGGAATCCCCGACGCGACCGCGATGGTGGGGCCGACCGGCGAGATTCTCATCGTGAATCCGCCGTTCTGCGGGCTGACGGGCCGTCTCGAGTCCGAGCTCGTCGGGCTCGACTACCACGTGCTGCTTCGGCCGCCCGGCCCGGAGGAAACGTTCGACGAGGCGCCGCGCCCAGACGGCTCGCGCCTCGCGCGGGAGAGGGTGCGTCTTCTCACGGCTTCGGGCCAGACGATTCCCGTCGAGGTCATCTCGATGCCGACGCCCGACGAGACGGCGGGGCAGGCGGGCTGGTCGACGCTCACCTTGCGCGACCGGCGGAAGGAGAACTCGCGCGAGGCGCGGGAGAAGGTGCTCGCCAAGGACCTGGCCGAGACGTCGCGGCAGCTCGAGGTCCTGCAGGCGAGCGTGCGCGAGGCCGAGGCCATGCGCGCTCGCTTCTGGACGGCGGCCGCGCACGAGCTCAGGACTCCTCTCGCGATCGTGCAGAGCTACCTCGAGGTCGTGCTGACCGACCTCTCCGCCGAGGTCCCCGAGCGCCCGACCCAGCTCCTGAAAACCGCCGCGGACGGGCTCTCGCGTCTCGAGAGACTCATCGCGGATGTGCTGGACGCCGCGGTCACGGGACGCGCGCGCGCCACCGTCCACCTCTCCCAAGTGGATCTCGGCGAGGTCGTGCGTGGCCTCTCGGGCACGCTCTCGGCGTCGGCGTTCAAGCGCGGCCTTAGGCTCCGCGTGGACGTGCCGAAAGGGCTCCCCCGCGTCAGCGGCGACCGCGAAAAGATCGAGCGGCTCGTCACGAATCTCGTGGACCACTCCCTGAGGACCACACCGCGGTCGGACGATCCCATTGTTCTCTCTGCGTCGCGCGAGGGCGACCGCACCGTGATCCGAGTCGTGGACCGCGGCCCGACGCTCTCCTCCGAGAGGACGGCTCACCTTTTCGACGACGTCGGGTCGGCGCGCAGCGGCGGCGAATTCGGACTTTCCGTGGCGCGGCGGCTCGCCGACGCCATGAGGGTCGAGCTCACCGCGTATCCCGATGCGGACGGCTCGAACGTGAAGTGTGTTGTGTGGCCGGCCGCGCCGGGGCCCGACGAGGCCTCCCGCTGAAGAGTGATCCCGCGATCCGGCGTAGTCTCCGCGCCCTCCTCCGGCGCGCCGACGCGGCGGCGGCGGCGTCCATCGCGCGGCCGGAGGACCGCGTCCGGGCCGTTGGAGGAGCGGTGCGCGACGCATTCCTCGGAAGAAGGGGCGGAGATCTCGATCTCGTGGCCCCGCCCGGGAGTGCCGAAAAGCTCGCGGCGAAGCTGGCGGCGCGGGCCGGCTCGCGCGTCGTGCCGATCGGTGCCCCGCCGAAGCGCATCCTCAAGGTGCCGTTTCGCTCGCACGAGATCGACGTCTGGGAAGAGACCGGGGATCCCGCTGCCGACCTTCTTCGGCGCGACTTCACCGTGAACGCTCTCTCTTTTTCGCTTCCCGAAGGCACGTTCGCGAGCGCGCCCGGCGCGCTCGCGGATCTCGCGGCGCGGCGGCTCACGCCGCCGCGGCCCGGGGTTTTCCGCGAGGACCCGCTCCGGGTTCTACGAGCGGCGCGTTTCCTGGCACAGTTGCCGGGGTTCCGCGTCGCGAGCCGAGCAACGCCGGAACTGAAGGAAGCCGCAAAATCTCTTCGAGTGGTGCCCGCGGAGAGGCGTCTCGTCGAATGGGACAAGCTCCTCGGCGCGCCCGCCGCCGGCAGGGTGCGCGCCCTTCGGTTCCTCGAGCGCATCGGCGCCCTGCAATCCCTCTTTCAAACCACGGCGCCGCGCACGCGGCGCGGAATCTCCCTCGTCTCCCGCCTCTCCTCGGCGGACCCGCGCGTGGCGCGCGCCCTTCTCCTGCTGCCGCTCGGCCGGGAACGGGCGCAGGAAATTCTTAGAAGGTGGAAGACCAGTCGGGAGGAGCAGCGGCTCGCGAGCCGCCTTTTCGCGCTGCCCCTCCGCGGGCCGCGGCGAGCTCCGACGCGCCGCGACGTGGCTGCGCTCCTCCGCTTTTCTTCCCCATTCGAAGAAAAAACCACCGCCTTCCTTCGCGCCGCCGGCGACTCGCGCGCAAGAGAGCTTGCCCGCGCGGCCCAAGGCATCCTGGGCCGCCCCGCTGCGCTCCGTGGGATCCTGCGGCCGACCCGCCCTCTTCCTTTCGCAGAAATCTCTTCTCTTCTCGGCCTCCGGGAAGGGCCGGCCCTGGGGCGGGCGCTGGACGCCTTCGACCTCGCTCTCGCGTCCTCGGAGATCCGCGGCCCGCGCGCGGCCCGGGCCTGGCTTCGGCGTCCTCGGCCGCTTCCGGGCGCACGGCCGCCGCTGTTGAAGTAAAATGACCCGAGAGTCGACATCCAGATGGATCTGACCGAGCTTCTGAAGTTCGTCACGAAGAAGGAGGCCTCGGATCTCCATCTGAAGCCAGGCCGTCCGCCACTCCTTCGCGTCAACGGCCGGCTCGTGCCTCTCAAGACCGACCCGCTCTCGCCGAAGGAGATCGAGGACATGGTCCTCCCCATCCTGACGCCGTACCAGCGGGACAAGCTGCAGCAAAACTACGCCGTCGACATCGGCTACGGCATTACCGGCGTCGCGCGCTTCCGCGGCAACATATACCTGCAGCGCGGCACGTGGACGGCCGTCTTCCGCCGCATTCCCTACCAGATTCCGCAGGTCGCTGCCCTGAATCTGCCCGAGGTGATCGAGACGTTCGCCGACCTGCCCGCCGGCCTCGTCCTCGTGACGGGGCCGACCGGATCCGGCAAGTCGACGACGCTCGCGGCGATGGTCAAGCTCATCACCGAGCGCCATCCCGTCCACATCGTCACGATCGAGGACCCGATCGAATATCTCTTCCAGGACAACATGGCCTCCGTCTCGCAGCGGGAGATGGGAACCGACACCGTGTCCTTTCCGGAGGCCCTTCGCAACGTGATGCGGCAGGACCCCGACGTCATCATGGTCGGCGAGATGCGCGACTGGGAGACGATGTCGACCGCGATCACGGCCGCCGAAACGGGCCACCTCGTCTACTCGACCCTCCACACGAACAGCGCGTCCCAGACGATCGACCGCATCATGGACTCGTGCCCGCCGACGCAGCAGAACCAGGTGCGCCGCCAGCTCGCGCTCGTGCTCCGGGCGATCATCTCCATGCAGCTCATCGACCGCGTGGACGGCAAGGGCCTCATACCCGTCGTCGAGATCCTCATCAACTCACCGAAGATCGCCAAACAGATCGAGACCGGCGAGACGAAGGACATCCCCGAGGAGATCGAGACCTCGGTCGCGTATTTCAGGATGCAGTCGATGAACCAATCGCTCATCGCGCTCCTCGTGAACGGCGCGATCGACGTGAACGCTGCGATGAAGCTGTCGTCCGATCCCGAAGACCTCTCACTCAAGCTCCGGAAGCTCTTCCCGAAAATCGAGGAGCGCGGCCGAGGAGGAATCATGTCCCCATCCGCGAACGACTTCTCCGCCATCACCGAGCTCATGGACGTGAAGCGCCTTTACGAAGAGCAGGAAGAGAAATGGCGCCAGCGCCTGATCGAGAAAGACGAGCTCATCTCGTCACTCGAGGCCGACCTCTCGGAGAGGGATCGAATGATCCAGGTCAAGGCTCAGCAGGGATCCGAGGCCGAGAGCGAGATCCAGAAGGTCCGATCTGACGCCGAACGGCAGCGCCAGGAGATGGCGACGAAGGTCGCCCAGCTCAACGAGCGGATCCGGGATCTGAACCAGAAGCTCCTCGGGACCGGCTCGGCGTCCGCCACGCCGGTCGGAACTCCTCAGGCCGGCTTCTTCAAGCGCTGACGTTCGTCTTCAGCCAGCGCTTCTTCAGGTCGCGACGCGAGCTAAGCGTCTAGGAACGCGATGGCGCGCCGCGCGAACGCCACGGGGCGCTCGGTGGGCGGCACGTGCCCGCAGCGCGGCAGGACCTCGAGGCGGGCGTTCGGCAGGCCGCGCACGAGGCGCTGGCCCGCGGCGAGCGGAAAAATTCGGTCGCGGTCTCCCCAGACGACGAGCGTCTCGTGCGGAAGCCTCGCGAGATCGCGAGGCTTCACCGCGTCCTCCCCCGCCGCCATGGACGCGACGAGCTTCATGAGCTGCGGCCGATTCTTTCGGCGTCCTTTGTAGAGGGTTGCCGCGAGGGCGACGAGCGGATGCCCGAGGAAGCGCGAATTCACGCTCGTCGCGAGGAGGCGCCGCGCGTCGGCGTAGCTGCCCGGGACGAAGGGTAGCGACGCCGCGAGCACGTCGATGGTCTCTTCGACCGGCTGCCCCGCGGTGTCGACGAGGACGAGCCTCCTGACGAGGCGCGGGTAACGGCGCACCACGTCGAGCGCCACGGCGCCGCCGAGCGAATGGCCGAGCAGATCCACGCGCTCGGGCCGGTCTGGCAGCGCTTCGATCGCGTCGACGACGGCGTCCGCGAGCAGGCGAATCCGGTATTCGACGCCGGGGCCAGCCGGCTTGTCGCTTCTGCCGTGGCCGAGAAGGTCCATCGCGACGACACGCCGCCCCCGCGCGAAAAGCGGCAGCGTGAGGGCCCACTCGCCATGGTCCGCCCCGATGCCGTGCAGGAGGACGAGCGGCGGCGCACCGGAGGGACGGGACGCGCCGACGTCGAGGCAGCCGACATGGAGGCCGGTTGGAAGCGCGAGACGGCGGAACTTCACGATGAGAAGCTAGTACTTCCTCATGAGCCCGACGACGACTCCCTGTACTTTGAGGTCGCCCTCCGCGACCCAGATCGGCGACATGCGCTCGTTCGCGGGCTGGAGCCGGATGCGGCCGTCCGCCTCGCGGTAGAAGCGCTTGAGCGTGGCCTCGCCGTTCAGGAGGGCGGCCACCATTTCGCCGTTCGAAGCCTTCTCGCGCCGGTTCACGACGACGAAGTCGCCGTCGTGGATGCCGTCGTCGATCATCGAGCTGCCGTTCACGCGCAGGACGTAGTTCTGTCCCTTGCGCGTGAGCACGTCGGGGACGGCGACCGTCTCACCCTCGGGCTCGGGCTCGATGGGCTGCCCGGCAGCGATGCGGCCTGCGAGAGGGAGCTCGACGGCTCCGGCGGGCTTGTTCTCCTCGGCCAGGACGAGAGAGCGCCGCTTGTTCCAATCGCGCACGAGCACGCCCTTCTCGAGGAGCAGCTTGATGTGCTTCTGAAGCGTGCCGAACGAGGAGTACCCGAACTCCTCGCAGATCTCACGCTGGGTGGGCGAAAGGCCCCTCTTCTGCCGGTAGGCGCGAATGAAGTCCAGAATTTCTTTTTGCTTCGGAGTGAGAGTCAGCGCCATAAAAAATAAGGCCCTCTACGAGAAACTCCTAATTTTATTCGGAATAGCTGAAATCTGAATCCCATGGAACGCCAGCGCCATAAAAAATAAGGCCTTTTATTAAGATTACCTAATTTTCTTAGAAAGAATCGAGGATAGATGCTCGATAAAGTCAGGATACAGTTTCAATCAAGCCCATCACGCGCAAGATAGGCGTAAATTGCAGATTCGTCAAGGAAAAATGGGGAGCGTGGCCGAGCGCTAAACTCTAAGGGCGTTGCGCGAAAAGAACCCCGCTAGGTCGCCAAAAACCCTCGGGCGGCGCATCCTGCGCACGGCTCTTTCCCTCGCCGTCGCCGCGTTCCTCCTTTTCGCTGGCATCCTCTTCCTCTTCAACAGGCCATTCAGCGACAACCCGGAGGCGCTCCGCGCGTCGCGCCTGACGACCACGAATCAGCTCTTTCCGATGCAGGTCGCGGTCTTTCCCGAACGGATTGCGCGCTACAAGCCTCGTTTCTTCGGCCACACGGAGGATTCGATCTCGACCGACCAGATCGCGTCCGTGAAGATTCAGGCCGGCGTGGTGTTCGCGGACGTCGTCATCGACACGACGGGAGGCTCGCCGCCGATCGTGATCCACGGGCTCTGGAAAAAGGACGCCGAGCGCCTGCGCCATCTCATCGGCGCCGCTCAGGAAATCCGCCGAAAACGGGCACCGTGAGCGCAGGCATCCATTTGAAGTTCGGGCGGTTTGCGGGGAGAATCCGCCGACCCCACCAAGGCAACAATCGACAGGGAGGATTCGAATGAAGAACGTTCTCAGGATCACCGCCGTGGCGCTCTGCTGCGTGGCGCTCGTCGCCTGCAGCCAGAAGGGCCCGGCAGAAGCCGCCCTCAAGGCCGCCGAAGCTTCCATGAACGAGATCAGGGCTGAAGGCTCGAAGTACGCGCCAGAGGAGACGAAGGGCGTCCTGACGTCATTCGTGTCCGCCCAGGACTCTTTCAACAAGGGCGACTACAAGGTCGCGATGGAGATCGCGCAGGGCATCCCCGCCAAGTCCAAGGACGTGAGCGCGGCCATCGCCGCCAAGAAGGACGAGCTCGGAAAGGCGTGGGCCGGCCTCGCCAGCGTCCCCGCCATGGTCGACCAGATCAAGGCGAAGGTCGAAGCGCTCGGCGCGATGAAAAAGCTCCCGAAGGACATGGACGCCTCCAAGCTCGAGGCCGCGAAGGCGAGCCTCGCGGACATGACGAAGACCATGGGCGAGGCCTCCGAAGCGTTCAAGTCCGGCAACCTGATGGACGCCGTGACGAAGGGCAACGCGGTCAAGGCCAAGGCCACCGAGACGATGGCCGCCCTCGACCTCACGGCCGGCGCTCCCGCGGTTACCCCTCCCGCCGCTCCCGCTCCCAAGGCCGCTCTCAAAAAGGCCAAGCCGGCCAAGAAGTAAACCCCTCGAATCCCGGAACCTCAGACCCGCGCCAAACCGCGGGCCTTTTTTTCTCGCCTTCAGCTCCTGTAGTCGGCGTTCAACGACACGTAGTCGTGTCCAAGGTCCGAGGACAGCTTCGAGGCCGTCGCCGTTCCGGCCCCGAGGTCCACGACGACCTTCACGCGCTCTCTGCGGAAGATGCGCACCGCGTCCTTTTCACGATAAGGCGCCGGACTGCCGTCCTTCACGAGCGTCAGCGGCCCGAGCCGGAGCGAGACTCGCTTTTCCGAGAAGCGGGCTCCGCTCCGGCCAACGGCCGCGAGGATGCGCCCCCAGTTCGGATCGCCGCCGTGGAGCGCGGTCTTCACGAGCAGCGACGTCGCGACGGCATGCGCAGCGGCCTTCGCCTCGGTCTCCGTTCGCGCGCCGGTGACGGTGAGGTCGAGGACGCGCGTCGCCCCTTCCCCGTCGCGCACCATTTTCCACGCGAGCGTGCGGCAGACCTCGGCGAGCGCCTTTCGAAACTCCGGCCCGTCGTCCACCGCCGCGAGCTCCGGCCCTCCGAGCGCGCCCGATGCCATCAGCAAAACCGTGTCGTTCGTGGAGGTGTCGCCGTCCACGGAGACGAGGTGGAAGCTCACATCGGCCGCACCGCGAAGCGCCGTCTTGAGATAGGCGGGCGTGGCGGGCACGTCGGTCATGACGAACACGAGCATCGTGGCCATGTTCGGATGGATCATGCCGGCGCCCTTGGCGACTCCCACGACGCGGCCACGGCGGCCCATCCACGCGAACGAGGCCTGCGCGACCTTCGGGCCCACGTCGGTCGTGAGGATCGCGTGCGAGGCGGCGTCGAGCCCCGAGGGCGAAAGGCGCCACTTCGCGTCGGGAAGCGCGGCGCGGATCTTCGCATCCGGCAGGACCACCCCGATGACGCCCGTAGACGAGACGATGACCTCCTCCTTCGGAAACCCGAGGAGCGCCGCCGCGCAGTTGCGCACGCGTCGCGCGGCGTCGAGACCCGGTTTTCCGGTGACGGCGTTCGCGCAGCCCGCGTTCACGACGACCGCGCGGACACGGCCCCGGCTCCGGGCGAGGTCGCGCCTGCCGAGGATGACGGGCGCGGCCTGGAACCGGTTCTTCGTGAACAGGGCTGCGGCGTTTGCGCCTTTCTCGGCCACGAGGAGCGCAAGGTCGGGGCGCTTCTTCCGAATGCCTGCGCGCACACCCGAGGCCAAAAAGCCCTTCGGGAGCTTCATGCCGCACCTCCCGCGAGACGCCGTACCGCGGCCTTCGCGGCGCGCGCCACCTGGCGCGGCGCGGTGCCGCCCGTGATGTCCCGCTTGGCGAGCGCGCGCCGCAAGTCGAGCGCCTGAAGGTCCTGGGCGGTGATCGCCTTCGAGGGCCCGAGAGCCGCAAGCGTCGTGCCGAGCGCCTCGGCCTCCGCGATGCGTCGGCCGACGAGCTCATGCGCCTCGCGGAACGGCATGCCCCGCTTCGCAAGCGCGTCGGCGAGCTCGGTGGCGAGCAGGCGGTCGTCCGAAGCCGCCTGAGCCATCCGCTCGCGGTCGAGCTGAAGCCCCTCGACGATGCCCGTCAGCGCCGGCAGCGCGGCGAGAAGGACGCCCCGCACGCGGAAGACGGGCTCCTTGTCGAGCTGGAGGTCTTTGTCGTAAGCGAGCGGCAGCCCCTTGAGAACCGCGAGCAGCCCGGTGAGGTCGCCGATCGCACGTCCGGCGTGGCCGCGCGCGAGCTCGAGGACGTCGGGGTTCTTCTTCTGCGGCATCCGCGACGAGCCCGTCGCGAGCGCGTCGGGCAGCGTCGCGAAGCCGAACTCGTCGGACGTGAAGGCGATGAGGTCCTCCCCGAGGCGCGAGAGGTGGACGAGGAGGAGCGCCGACGCGAAAAGGTATTCGGCGGCCGCGTCGCGGTCGGAGACCGCATCGAGCGAGTTCGCGGTGGGCCTGAGGAACCCGAGGCTCCGCGCGAGGGCCTCGCGGTCGACCGGCAGCGGCGTCCCCGAGAGGGCGCCCGAGCCGAGCGGGCACTCGTCCGCGCGCGAGGCGGCGTTGTCGAAGCGGCTTGCATCGCGCCGCAGCATCTCGACGTAGGCGAGGCACCAGTGGCCGAACGTGACGGGCTCGGCGCGCTTCAGGTGCGTGTAGCCCGGCATCGGAGTCGCGGCCTCGGCTTCCGCGCGGCGCGCGAGCGCGAGCGCGAAGGCGCGCGCGGCCGCCGCTCCCTCGGCGAGGGCCTCTTTCAGGTAGAGGCGGAAGTCGGTCGCGACCTGGTCGTTCCGCGAGCGGCCCGTGTGGAGCTTCCCCGCGAGCGGCCCCACCTTCGCCGCGAGGCGCGCCTCCACGAAAGAATGCACGTCCTCGTCGTCCGCGTCGGGAGGCACGCCCGTCCTGGATACTTCGACGCCGATCTCCTCGAGGCCGGCGACGATCTTCTTGACTTCGCCCGGCGAGAGCACACCGGCCCTGCCGAGCGCCTCGGCCCAGGCGATCGAGCCGCGGACGTCCTCCGCGAGGAGCGCCTGGTCGAACCCGAACGAGTCGTTGAAGGCCCGGAGAACCTGGGCGGGAGGCTCGGAGAACCGGCCCCCCCAGAGCTGGCGCCGGGTCAATGCCTCACCCTTCCCCGGAGACGACGGCCTGATACGTCGTTCCGGCCTTCAGGCGCAAGCGCCCCTTCGTCGGCAAACCGAACAGGCGGATGAAGCCGGTCGCATCGGCAGGCGTGTAGCCGCGCATGTCGAACGAGGCGAGGTGCGCCGAGTAGAGCGCGTGCGGCGAGGTGCGGCCCACGACCGACGAGGAGCCCTTGTAGAGCTTGAGCGTGACGTCGCCCGTCACGGTCGGCATGAGCGCGTTCATGAACGCGTCGAGCGCCTCCCGGAGCGGCGAGAACCATTGCCCGAAGTACACGAGCTCGGCGTAGCGCGCGGCTAGCTTCTCCTTCTCGTGCACGCTGTCGCGGTCGAGCGTGAGCGTCTCGAGCGCCCGGAGCGCCTGGACGAGCAGCGTCCCTCCCGGCGTCTCGTAGACCCCACGCGACTTGATTCCGATCAGCCGGTTCTCGACGATGTCCACGCGGCCGACGCCGTGCCGGCCGCCGATCTCGTTGAGCTTCTGGATGAGCGGAACGGGCGCGAGCCTCTGGCCATTCACGGCCGCCGGCAGGCCGGCCGAGAAGGAGATCGTGACGCGCTCGGGCACGTCCGGCGCCTTCTCGGGATCGACCGTGAGCTTGAACATCGAGGGCTCGGGCTCGAACCCGGGCTCTTCCAGCGGGCCGCCCTCGTGCGAGAGATGCCAGAGGTTGCGGTCGCGCGAGTAGGAATCCTTCTTCGTGGCGGAGACGGGGATGCCCCGCGCCGCGGCGTAGTCGATGGCGTCCTCGCGCGACGCGATGTCCCACTCGCGCCACGGCGCGATGATCGCGAGCTCCGGCGCGAGCGCCATGTACGCGAGCTCGAACCGGACCTGGTCGTTGCCCTTCCCGGTGCAGCCGTGCGCGAACGCGTCGCAGCCCGTCGCGAGCGCGACCTCGACCTGCTTCTTGGCGATGAGCGGGCGCGCCGTGGCCGTGCCGAGCAGGTAGTCGTGCTCGTATGCGGCGCCCGCCTTGAGGACCGGGAACAGGTAGTCCTTTGCGAACTCGTCCTTTGCGTCGACGAGGAAGAACTCGGAAGCGCCGGTCTTCTTCGCCTTCTCTTCGAGGCCCGAGGTCTCCTCGGCCTGGCCGACGTCTACCGCCACGGCCACGACCGCGCAGCCGTAATTCTCCTTGAGCCAGGGAATGATGACGGATGTGTCGAGCCCGCCCGAGTAAGCGAGCGCGACTTTCTTGATCTTCGGCTTCACGAGATTTTCTCCTTCGGCGGCTCGCGGAGGATCTCCTCGAGCGCCCTGACGAATCCGGACAAGGCCGGGCGTGGCACGACGTACGGGGGGAGGAGGCGCAGCACTTTCGCCCGGGACGTCCCGACGACGAAGCCCTTCTTCAGAAGCGCGTTCTGAACCTCGGCGGCGTCCCGGTCCAGCTCCACGCCCCAGATGAGGCCGCGGCCGCGGACGTCCACGATCGCGCCCTTGCTGCGCTTCTGTGCATTTCGGAGCTTCTTCCCGAACCATTCCCCCGTCTCGCGGATCTTCTCGAGGAGGCCGCCGTCCACGATCTCGGAGAGCGTCTCGAGCCCGAGGCGGCACGCGATCGGGTTGCCACCGAAGGTGGTCCCGTGGTGACCGGGTTTGACGAGCGACGCGATCCGCTCGCTCACGAGAACGGCTCCGAGCGGCAGGCCGCCGCCGAGGGGCTTGGCGAGCGTCACGAGATCGGGCGCCACGCCCATCTCCTGGAAGACGAAGAGGTGGCCGGTGCGCCCGAGGCCCGACTGAATTTCGTCGAAAACGAGCGCCGCGCCCACGCGGTCAGCCGCGGCGCGCGCGGCTCTCGCGTACTCTCTCGTCAGCGGGACGATGCCCCCTTCGCCGAGAATCGGCTCCAGGAAGATCGCGGCCGTATCCGGCGTGGCGGCGCTCTCGAGGGCCACGACGTCGTTCGCGGGAAGGAAGATCGTCTCGCCCACGAGCGGCTCGAAGGGCTTGCGGTACGCCTCGTTACCCGTGAGCGCGAGCGCTCCCATCGTGCGGCCGTGAAAGCCGCCCTCGAGAGCGAGCATCCGGCTTCGCCCGGGCGCGGCGAGGCGCGTGAACTTCACCGCGGCCTCGACCGCCTCGGTGCCGCTGTTGCAGAAGAAGACGCGCGGCATCCCGGAGAGCTGCGTGAGGCGCTCGGCGAGAAGCCCCTGCGCCGGGTGGTAGAAGAGATTCGAGACGTGGAGAAGGCGGTTCGCCTCCTCGCGGAGCGCCTTCACGAGGCGCGGATGCCGGTGGCCGAGCGCGTTCACGGCGATTCCGGCGAGGAGGTCCCAGTAGACCTTTCCCTCGGCGTCGACGAGCTTCGCGCCCTTTCCCGCGCGCGGGTGGAAGGACGTGCGCTTGTAGGTGCCGAGGATGTTCTCGGCATCCCGCTTCTCGACGAGCGACGGGGATTCAGGCGGCGGCTGCTGCAAGGCGGGTCCCTCCGATGCCCTCGGACAGCGCCGAGGCGTGGTCGTTCGGTCCTGCGATGACGACCTGGGAAACGCCCGCCTTCACGGCCTCGAGGCAGGCGACGAGCTTCGGGCGCATCCCCCCGGCCACGGCGCCGGACGACAGCAGCGCCCAGGCGGAGTCGGGGTCGAGCTCCGGCACGACCTTCCCCTGGGCGTCGAGGAGGCCTTCGACGTCGGTGAGAAAAACGAGTCTCTCGGCCCTCAGCGCCGCCGCGAGTGCGGAAGCGGCCGAATCGGCATTCACGTTGAGGAGCGTCCCCTCGCGCCCGAGCGCGACGGAGGCCACGATGGGCAGCAGGTCGGCACCGAGGATCGCGCTGATGAGCTTCGGATTCGAGAATGTGACGCGCCCGACAAACCCGAAGTCCACGCCGTCGAGACGGGGGTGGAACTCGGCCCACAGCGTCTCGCCGTCCGCGCCCGAGAGCCCCGCCGCCGTGATCCCGAGCGAACGGAACTCGGCCACGAGCGACTTGTTCACGAGGCCCGACAGGATCGAGACGACGACGTCGAGCGTCTCGGGATCCGTGATGCGCAGGCCGCGGTAGGTCTTCTTCGGGATCTTGAGCGCCTGCAGCGAAGCGTCGATCCGCTTGCCGCCGCCGTGCACGACGACGATGCGCGCTCCTGCGGTCCAGCGGGCCGCGATGGCGGCAAGCGCGCGCGCGCGGAGCGCGGGGTCCTCGAGAAGGCTTCCGCCCAGCTTCACGACGATGGGACGCCCGACGTGGGTCGCGCTCACGCGAGGCCCTCCGTCTCGGGATGCCGGAAGAGCCGGTTCATGTTCTGCACGGCCGAAGACGCCGCCCCCTTGAGCAGGTTGTCCAGGGCCGAGACGAGAACGCCGCGCCGGCCGCCCGGCAGCACGGCAAACCCGATCTCCGCGCGCGGCGTGCCCACGACGTCGCGCAGCTCAGGCAGCTCGCCCGGCGCCCGAACGCGCACGAACGGAGTCTTCTCGTATGGTTTCGCGTACGCGGCCGCGAGCGTCTCTTTCGTCTGCGGCTCCTCGAACGAGACGTGGAGCGTCGAGAGGAGGCCGCGTACCACCGGCAGGAGGTGAGGCACGAAGACGAACGGCGCGTCCTCGGGAAGGCCGAGGCCCTGCCGCATCTCCGGCTCGTGCCGATGCACGCCGACGGCGTAGGCCTTGAAATTGCCGTCGAGCTCGGAGAAGGAGTAGGCGACGTCGCTCTTCTTCCCCGCCCCCGAGACCCCGCTCACGCTGTCGCAGATGACGGGCTGCTCTTTCGCGAGGAGAGGGAGCACGGGCTTGAGCGCGAGGAGGACGGACGTCGGATAGCAGCCCGGGTTCGCGACGAGCCTCGCGCCGGGAAGCTCCGCACCGCACCACTCGGTGAGGCCGTAAACCGCTTCGGCGAGGAGCTTGGGTGCGGGATGCTCGAACCCGTACCACTTCGGGTAGGCGGCCGCGTCGCGAAGCCGGAAGGCCCCGGAAATATCGATGACCTTCGCGCCGAATTCGAGGATCTTCGGAGCGAGCTCGGCCGACGTCTCGTTCGGCGTCGCGAGGAAGACGACGTCCGGCCGCGACGCCTCGAGACGCTTCTCGGAGAATGGCTCGGCCTCCGGCCCGGAGGCGCGCCCGAGCAGCGGATGAAGCCGCTCGAACGGGATGGGGCGCGCGTCTTTCTTTCCGGAGGAGAACACGGAGACGATTTCGGCGTGGGGGTGGCGCGAGAGAAGCGCGCAGAGCTCCGCTCCCGAGTACCCCGTGGCCCCGACGACGGCTGCCCGCGTCACCCGTGCCCCCGCCGGGAGCGGTTCGGCAGAAGGCCTGACGAGAGCCGCCGGGCGAGCCGCTGTGAGATGGCACCCGTGGCCGCCGCGAGGAAGATCGTGTCGTCGCCGGCGATCGTGCCCACGACCCCTTCGAGCGCGGCCTCGTCGAGGGCGCGCGCCACGGGGTGCGCCGCGGCCGGAGGCGTCTTGAGGACGACGAGGTTTCCCGCCGTCGCGACGCCGAGCACCCACTCGCGGAGCGCGCGCTCGAGGCGCTCCTCGCGGCGGGCCTTCAGCTCGCCGTCTGCCGCCAACGCCTCGGCGCCGGGCACGACGTAGCCAGCAGCCGACTTCGCGAGGCCGAGGTCCTTGAGATCCCGCGACAGCGTGGGCTGCGCCACGTCGATCCCCCGGCGTTGGAGGCGGTGCTGCAGCTCTTCCTGCGAGTGCACGGCGCCGTCGCGGATGACCTTCAGGATCTCGTCGCGCCTCCTCAGCGTGGTCGAATGACTATTCACATGAACGAATATTCATTCATTATCGCCGCGCGTCAAGCTTTTTCTTTCGTGACGCAAGCCACGCGGTCCGCCGCCTTCGGGGGCTAGAATTCCTCAGATGAGCCTCGACGCTTCCCGCCGGCGGGTGCCAGGATGAGCCCTTCGCGCTTTTTCGACCCGTTCGAGGCCGAGATTGGACGGCTGCCGGAGAAGCTGCGGCGCTTTTTCCTTTCGCGCGGCGTGCGCACGGAAGACGATGCCCGGGACCTCGCGCAGGAGACCCTCCTGCGCGTCCTGCAGCGGCTCTCGCGCGGCGAGCTGCTGGACTCGCCCGAGGCGTTCTCCCTCGGGGTCGCTAAGAACGTCTTCTTCGAGTACTGCCGCCGTGTCGCGAAATCTCACGCCCACGACGGCCTCTCCGGTGCCGTGGAGCTCGCCGGAGTCGAGGATCCCCTGACGGACGCGCTGGCGTCGAGCCAGGCAATTCTCTTCCGCAAGGCGCTCGAGCTCCTGCCCGAGCGGATGAAGAGCCTTCTCGTCAAGCGGTTCGTGGAGGAGGTGCCGTCGCGCACGATCGCGCGCGAGGAAGGCATCTCGACGGACGCCATCGACATGCGCGTCTATCGCGCGAAGCGCGAGTTGAAAAAGCGCATGGACCGCGAACGCGCGGCGCGGGGAAACGGAGATCCTCCGCCGGATCCGGACCTCCTTTCGTGAGCGTCTCGTCGCCCGGATTCGCGGAGATCCGCGACTATCTCCTCCGCCGCATGACCGACACGGCACGCAGCCGTTTCGAGGAGGCCTACTTTCGCGACGACACCCTGCTGGACCGGATCGAAGCCGAGGAGGACGCTCTCGTCTCCGACTACGTCCTCGGACACCTGAGCGACGGCGAAAAGCGCCTCTTCGAGGAGTCGCTTCTCGGAACGCCCTACTACCGCGAGCGGGTCGAGACCACGAGCCGGCTCCGGCTGAAGGTGGGCTCACCATCGCTCTTTCCACCGCGAGCGGCCGCGGCGTCCTCCGCCGACGCGCGCCTCTTTCCGGGGCGAACGGGTATCGCGGTGGCGTTCTCTCTCCTGACGCTTCTGCTCGTCGCGGCCCTTCTCTCGGCTCTGCGCCTCAAGAGCGATCTTTCGCGCGCGCGGCTGGAGCTCACCGCGAGGCCGGCGCCAGCCGCCGGTCCGGCCGCGCAGGCGGGTGTCGTCCCGCTCGCGCAGTCGGTCGTGCTCGGCACCGCACGGGCCTTCGGTCCGGCGATCGCGAGCCTCAGGCGGGCCACGGGCGGTGCGATCCTCCTGAGCTTCCCACGCGCGCTGCTCAGCCGGGAGAATGTGTCCTGCACCGTCGTTCTCTCCGACGGGAAGAGGGTGGCCTGGGAGTCCGCTGTTTTCCCGTCGAAGGAAATGGACGAGGGGGACGTGTCGCTGCGCCTGCCGCCGGGTGTGCCTCCCGCCGGCGCCTACTCGGTCCTTCTCAAGGCTCCCGGCGCGCCGGATCGCCCGGAGACCCTGCTCGGCATCCTCGAGATCCTCGACCGTTAAGGAGGGAGGTCGGGTCGGCCGGCCGAGGGCGCGCGCAGGCCGTCGAGGAAGAGCGACGCGAACGCTTCACCGATCTCGTCCGCGGACGCCCCGCCACCCGCGCGATACCAGCGCGCCATCCAATTCAGGGCGCCGAGGATCGCGAACGCCGAGATCTTCGGATCGATCGGGCGAAAAATTCTCTTCGCCACGCCCTCGGCGATCACGTCGCGCAGGCTCGCTTCGTATGCATCGCGGACACTCACGACGGTGGCGCGCCGCCGCGCGTCGAGCGCGTCGAACTGGAGCGCGAGCGCCGTCCCGTGGAACTTGTCCACCATGACCCGGGCGTGCTCCACGACGATCCGGCGCAGCGCCTGATCGGGCGGCAGCGCGGAGGCCCGCACGCGCTCGGCCACGTCGAGCATCGCGTGGTTCGCCGTCTCGTGGCAGAGCGCGAGAATCTCTTCCTTGTCGCGAAAGTAGTAATAGAGGCTGCCGCGCGTCAGCAGAAGCTCCTCGGCGATGTCGTCCATCGAGGTGCCGTAGAACCCCTTCGCCGCGAAGCTGCGCACGGCGCTTTCGAGGATCCGCGCGCGCTTGACCCTGCGTTTCGTCGCCACGTGCGCCGACGGGGTCCGGCGACGGGCGGCGCTGCCCCGCGTTCCGGCGACTTCCTTGCGCGACATGGCGCGTTTGATCTTAGGCCCTTCACTCGCGGAATGAAAAAGGCCCCGCGCGGGAAGCGGGGCCGAAGCGTGAGGAGATGGTCGGGGCGAGAGGATTCGAACCTCCGACCCCACGGTCCCGAACCGTGTGCGCTACCAGGCTGCGCTACGCCCCGAGGAGCGCAAACGATACCATCCGGCGACCCTCGCCGCCAACGGGTGGATGACGCTCCGCGATCGGCTACGGTCCGGCCGCGGCCCCGTAGCCGCGGGGGTCCGCGACCCCCGTGAGCGTTCCGTCTCTCTCGAAGGCGATCGCGTGAACGATTCCGAGCGCTGATCGCTCTTCGAGCACGTGCCCTTTCTCGCGCAGCGCCGCTTTCACATTTTCGGGAAACGCCCCGGTTTCCACCTCGATGCGGTCCGGCAGATGCTGGTGATGAAAGCGCGGTGCGGCGACCGCCTCGGCGAGCGGCTGCCCGCGCGGGCCGGCGTTCAGGAAAACCTGCAGGACCGTCGTCGGAATCGTGGCCCCGCCCGGCGAGCCGAGGACGAAGCGCGGCCGGCCGTCCTCGAGGACGATCGTCGGCGTCATGGACGACAAGGGCCGCCCGCCCGCGCGCACGGCGTTCGCCTCGCCCTGAACGAGGCCGAACATGTTCGCGATCCCCGGCACCGCCGAGAAATCGTCCATCTCGTTGTTGAGGAGGACCCCGACGCCCGGCACGACCGTTCCGTTTCCGAACGTGTCGTTCAGCGTGTACGTCAGCGACACGGCGCCGCCGTCCGCCGTCGCGCTGGAGAGGTGCGTCGTCTGATCGCGCTCGCCGGGCCACGCGCCGCCCGGCATCTCCCGCGACGGCGTGGCCTGCACGGGGTCGATCGAGAAGCCGAGTGCGGCGAGGCGGGCGGGCGCGAGGAGCCGCGCCAGCGGCATGTCCACGCAGTCGGGGTCTCCGAGAAAGCGGTTCCGGTCGGCGTATGCGCGGCGCTCGGCTTCGGCGATCAGGTGGATGGCCTCCGCCGAATCGCGGAACGAGATGTCCCCGCGCACGAATCGAAGCTGCCCGAGGATGGACGCGAGAAGGAAGCCGCCCGCCGAGGGAAGCGGCATCGTCACGAGCCGAAAGCGGCCGTAGTCGAACGCGAACGGGATCCGCCATGACGGCGCGTAGCCGGCGAGGTCCGCCTCCGTGAGGACTCCGCCGGTCGCGCGGACGAACGCCGCGATCCTGCGGGCGACCTCGCCGCGGTGGAATCCGTCCGCACCCCGCGAGGCGATCGCCTCGAGTGTCGCCGCGAGATCCGGTTGCACGAGAAGCGTTCCCGCCGCGACGGGTTCTCCCTGTGGATAGAAAAGGCGAGCGGCCTGGGGATCGCGGGACAGGACGCGCCGGACACGCTCTTCGGCGAGCTCGCGAGCGAGGCCGGGAGGGACGCGATACCCGTCCCGCGCGAGCGCGATCGCGGGCGCGACGAGCCGGCCCCAGGGCAGGCGGCCAAACTTTCTGTGCAGGGCTTCGAGGCCGCGCACCGTTCCGGGGGTCGCCACCGCGAGACCGCCGTAGCGCGAGGCCTGCGCGCGGGAGGCTCCTCCCGCGTCGAGATAAGTGTTTCGCCATGTGGCCGCCGGGGCTGTCTCGCGGAAGTCCAGCGCGAAAAAGTCGCCCTCAGCCGTTCGCACCAATGCGAAGCCCCCGCCCGCCAGGTTGCCGGCCTGCGGATAGGTGACCGCGAGAACGAAGGCGGCGGTAATCGCCGCATCGACGGCGCCGCCTCCCGCGGCGAGGACACGGGCGCCCGCCTCGACGGATTCAGGCGTCGCGGCCGAGACTATGCCCCTTTTCGAATGTGCCGCCAGCGCCTCGCCGAACGGCGCGGAGGCCTGCGCCGACAGGGCGGCGAGCGCGAGAAACAACGCGGCGGCGGCTCCGGCGACGAGGCGCAAGCGCATACGGCCAGAGCCTAGCGCAGCGTGACGGCGAGATTCTTCGACACGTCCACGTCGAGCGCGAGCGTCCGGCCGTCGCCGCCGAGCGTGAACGTGGTGACTTTGTACTGGTTGACGCTGCGATCCGTCGCGATGACCCAGGCTTTGAACTCGGCCTGCCCGGTTGGCAGATCGATCTCACCGTCGAAGCTCCCGCCGCCCGACTTGCGGCCGAAGTCGAAGGAGCGCCGAAAGACCTCGACGTCGTTGCGGCGCACCATCACATAGCCCTGCGGGGCCGGCACGGTCACGGCAATGTGCAGCCGGACGCGAGCCGGCGTCGGCTTCGTAGGCGGTGGAGTCTCGGCTTTCGGCGCCACCGCGACCGACTCCGGAGCGGCCGTCGGCACGACGGCGGGCTTCGACGAGGACTTCAGAGAGCGAATCTTCTCGGCTGCTTTCTTCTGAGCCCCGCGCCCTTGCTTGGCAACCTCCGTCTGGGCGGCGGCCTTGAGCTCCTGCGCTTCGGCCGAATCGGGGATGAGCGCAAGGACCGTGTCCGCTTCCACGATGACGCGGGCATAGTCCTGCGCGGCGCGGGCCTCGCGGGCGACCGCGAGGCGCGCGCCGGCCTCCGCGACCCGGCGGTCCTGATCTTCCTTCTTGGCGAGCGCCGCGTCCGCCTTTTCGAGGGCCGCGCGGGCGGCGACCGATTCGGGCGCCTGCCGCAGCAGCTCGAGAAAAGCCGTTCGCGCTTCCGCCGGGCGGCCCTGGGCCAGCGCCCGGGATCCATCCTCGAGAAGCCTCTTCCGCGCGAGCGTGTCCCGTTCCGCCGTTGCGTCAGGGGCCTTACCCGCGATCGCGCTGCTCCGCTGGAGGAGGGCGACGACGACGACGAGCGCCAGCAGGACGGCGCCGCCGACGATGAGGAACACGAAGCGCCTACTCACCTCGCGCTTGAGAACTTCGGGCACCTTCTCCGCGAGAGACTGCCCGCCCGAGCCGAGGCTCACGGCGCCAGTCACGGGCCCTCCAGGGCGCGGCGGAATCGTCGCGACAGGGCCCGTGACGTCGCGGCCGGGCGGACGCGCAGGGACGCCGGCGGGCCGGGCCATGGGCAACCGGGCAGACGGCGCCATCGTGCTTGCCGCGGGACGCAGGGGCTGGATCGGCCCGGTGATGTCCCGCCCTGCTTTGACGATGCGGGGAACGCCGCCCGGCGACTCCACCGGCGTAGCGGGCGGCGTCGGCGTGCGCGGCGGCGCCGGGGTCCGGGCGAGCGGGGCGGGCGGGCCGGACACGGCGGTGACCGCGGGAGGCGGCGCCGGCGGAGTGCTCTCCCGGATGGCGTCCCTCGGCGGGACGCCGACAGCCGGGGATCCCGCCGGTGGGCGGATCGTCTGAATCCTCTCGGTCACCTGCGAGAGCGGGTCGTTCGCAGGCAGCACCGGCTCCGACAGACGGTCCGGGATCTTCTCCAGTGGACGCTCCGGGGCCTTGATGCGTCCGCTGTCCCGATCCGTCGCCGGCTTGACGCCGCGCTTCACGTCGGAGACGAGCGTCCCGGGAGACGACGGCGGCGGCTCGTGAGGAGCAAGGGCTTCATCCCGCGCATTCACCGAGTTCCTCTTCAAGGAGTCCGTGTCCAGGCTCCAGTCGGGAATGGGAGACTCCTTGCTGAACGAACGCGGTGGAAGGGCGGCCAGCGAGGGGTCGAGGTCGCTCCGCCCGCGGCGGGCGAGATCCTCGAGCGTCGTGGTTCCGCCGCCGAGGGGTCTCAGCGCCGCCCCGGGGCGCGCGAGCGGAGCCGCGGGCACGGGAGACTTTTCGGAGGTCGCCGGACGGCTTTCCTTGGATTCGACGGCCGAGACGGGGCCGAGCCGCTCGGCCTGCGCCACCATCTCGCCCAGATCCTTCAGCATCTCCATCTCGGCGTGGCGGGCGCGAAACTCGGAGAGGGCCCGCACGAAGTCCCTTCCGCTCTGGAAGCGGGCCGCCGGATCCTTCGCGAGCGCACGTGCGAGGACCGGGTTGAACTCGGCCGGGATCGCCGCGTCGTATGTCTGGGGAGACGGATACTCCTCGTGGACGATCTTGTAGGAGATCGACGTGAGGTTGTCGCCGGCGAACGGCTTTTTCTTCGTGAGGAGCTCGTACAGGACCACGCCGAGCGAGAACAGGTCGCTGCGCCCGTCCACGATCTCGCCGGTCACCTGTTCGGGCGACATGTAGTTCGGCGTGCCGAGAAACTGCCCGGTGGCCGTGAGGCTCGAGCTTTCCATCTTCGCGATTCCGAAGTCCGTGATCTTCACGGTGCCGTCGGTCGTGAGGATGATGTTTGCCGGCTTCACGTCGCGGTGCACGATGCCGCGGCGGTGGGCGTAATCGAGAGCGTCCCCGACGGAAATCACGATCTCGGCAATCCGGTCGTACGAAAAGGACACCTTGTCCTTCAGAAGTTGCTTGAGATTCTTCCCCTCGACGTACTCCATCGCGATGAAGGACGTCCCGGTCTCGACTTCCTCGCCGACATCATGGATCGTGACGATGTTCGGGTGGGAGAGTGTGCCTGCCGCCTGCGCCTCCCGCAGGAAGCGCTCCGTGAACTCCCGCGTCTCCGAATCGTCCTCGCCGCTGGCCCGGATCGTCTTCAGCGCGACACGGCGGCCGATGACCGGGTCGCGCCCGAGGAAGACGACTCCCATCGCGCCCTTTCCCAGCTCGCGTTCCACCTCGTAGCGCGCGAATTTTCTGGGCAGATTGGACGGTCCCGGTTCGGGCGGCAGACGACCTCCATGCCTGCGCACGGTCACGCAGGCGATCCGGGGAAATACCCGGAATCCCGAAATTCTAGCAGCCGCGCGGCAAGCAGCCCGGGAGAGCCGCGCAATCGCCGTGTCCTGTTCCTGCGCAGTCCCGCGGCGGCGAAAAGAACCTGCCACGCCAGAACACCCGCGCCTATAATTCCCGCCCCGAAACGAACCACCGGAGGGCCTCGAATGAAGGTTTACCCCGCTTCCGCCATCCACAACGTCGCCGTCGTCGGCCACAATGGGGTCGGCAAGACGACGCTCGTTTCCGCCCTCCTGCACGAAGCCGGCGCGACGCCGCGCTTCGGACGCGTGGAGGACGGCAACTCGCCGACCGACTTCGACCCGGAGGAGATCGAGCGGAAGATCTCGATTTCGCTCGCGGTCGCGTCGCTCGAGTGGAAGAAGAACAAGGTCAACCTCATCGACACGCCCGGTTACGGGATCTTCGTCTCCGAAATGATCTGCGGCCTGAAAGCGGCGGACGCCGCGCTTCTCGTCGTGGACGCCGTCGCCGGCGTCGAGGTCCAGACGGAGAAAGCCTGGAAGCTCTGCGACGAGCTCGGCCTCCCCCGCCTCCTGGTCGTCAACCGGATGGACCGCGAGAACGCGGACGGCGGCCGCGTCATGGAGCAGCTTTCCCGCAAGTTCGGCCGCACCTGCGTCTGCCTCGAGGCTCCCATCGGGCGCGAGAAGTCCTTTCGCGGCGTCATCGACCTCGTGGCCATGGAGGGCTATCTGACCGACCCCGCCGGCAAAACGGTGCCGGGCCCCGTCCCCGAGGAGTTCGCGAAAGATGCCGCGACCCTGCACGAGTCGCTCGTCGAGATGGTCGCCGAGGGCGACGACAAGCTCATGGAGATGTTCTTCGCCCAGGGCAACCTCTCCGAGGAGCAGATGAAGCCCGCCCTCACGAAGGCGATTCGCGACCGCAGGATCACGCCGGTCCTGTTCGCCGCGAGCGGCGACCACGAGACGGGCGTCGAAAAGCTCCTCGACGAGATCGTGGATCTGCTGCCGGCGGCCGACTCCTTCCAGACCGTCGCCCAGAACAAGGCCGGGCAGAGCGAGGCTCTGGCCGCCGACCCATCCGGCCCCGCTGCCGCGTTCGTCTTCAAGACGATCTCCGATCCGTACGCCGGGCGCCTGACGCTTTTTCGAGTCGTCTCGGGCACGTTCAAGAGCGATGGCACCTACTGGAACGCCTCACGCGAGACAGCCGAGCGCTTCGGTCCCGTCTTCTCTCCCCTCGGCAAGACGATGCAGAACGTGACCGAAATCCCCGCGGGCGACATCGGAGGCGTCGCCAAGCTCAAGGAGACGCTCACGGGCGATTCCCTCTCCGCGAAGGAAAAGCCTTTCATCTTCGCGCCTCCAACCATTCCGGAGCCCGCGATCGCCTTCGCGATCGAGCCGAAGTCCAAGGGGGACGAGGACAAGATATCGGTCGCGCTCCACAAGCTCATCGAGGAGGACCCGTCCCTCCGCTTCTCGCGGGACGCCGACACGCACGAGTTCCTGCTCGCGGGCGCGGGGCAGCTGCACGTCGAAATCGCGGTCGCGCGCATGAGGAGGAAAAGCGGCGTCGAGGTCATCCTCCACCCGCCGAAGGTCCCGTATCGCGAGACGATCACGCGGCCGGCCGAAGGGCACGGCCGGCACAAGAAACAGACGGGAGGGCACGGCCAGTTCGCCGACTGCAAGATCCGCATCAAGCCCCTCGCCCGCGGCGAGGACTTTGAGTTCGTCGACGACCTCTATGGCGGCTCGATCCCGCGCAACTACGTGCCCGCGGTGGAAAAAGGTATCCAGGACGTGCGCAAGCGCGGCTTCCTCGCCGGGTTCCCGATGGTGGACTTCCGGGTCGAGCTGTACGACGGCCAGTACCACGACGTCGACTCGTCGGAGATGGCGTTCAAGATCGCGGGATCGCTGGCCTACAAGGACGCCATGGAGAAAGCGAAGCCGACCATCCTCGAGCCGATCATGAAGATCGCGATCCGGGCTCCACAGGAGTACATGGGCGATCTCATGGGCGACCTCACGTCGCGCCGCGGCCGGCCGGCGGGCATGGACCAGGACGGGGACGACTCGATCATCCGCGCCGAGGCGCCGCTCGCCGAGATGATCTCGTACGGATCCATCCTGCGCGCCATCACGCAGGGACGTGGCTCGTTCCACATGGAGATGGGCCATTACGAGGAAGTCCCGCGTCCGCTCCAGGAAAAGCTCATCGCCGAGCGCGCGAAGCACCGCAAGGTGGAGGTCGTCGAGGAGTAAACGCTCAGCGGAGGCGTGTCACGCCGGGGTACCCGTCGAACCCGGCGTCGAAGGTCAGGATCTCGGTCACGCCCTGCTCTTCCATGACGGCGAGGTGCAGGGCGTCGCGCGCCGAGAGCTTTCGCCGGGCGAGGAGGATCGCCTTTGCGCGTTCGACCGAGGACGCCTGGACTGAAAACACCTCGTCGACGACCGCGAGAAGCGCGTCGAAGGCCGGCTGGATCGCTTCCCGCCGGTCGACCGCCGCGTAACGGTGGAGAATCTCCTGCAGGACTTCCGCGTCCGTAACGAGCCGGCGTCTCTCCGAAGCCAGTTGCTCGAGAAGCCGTTGGGTGTCGACCTTGTGCGGATGCGCTCTCCCTATGAGGTACATCGGAATGTTGGAGTCGACGAAAATCAAGGTTCTTCCGGCTCTCCGGCGCCGTAGCCCTTCTCGATCTCCGCGAGCATCTGTCCGATGTCGCCTGACGGGAAGGAGTGCCGTGCAGCCCTGCGTATCGCGGCGATCTTGTCCCCAACGTCTCCGAGCGGCTCTTTCCGGCGCGCTTCGCGCAGAGCGCCGCGCACCCACTCCGCGACAGTCATGCGCTTCGCGCGCGCGGCGCGCTGGATCTCGCGGATTTCCGGCTCGTCGAGAAGCACCTGAAGACGCTTACTCATGGGCATGAGTCTATCAGACTTGTGCTGCGACTTCTCACCTTGGCCCTCGCGGGCCTCCAGCGGCTCCTCCGCGCCGCGGCATTTTGCACTGATCTGTCCGCATCATGGCGGCAGGCGGCCTCGAGGGCGGACGTTTAGGGGGAGGTCCGCCAATGCCAGTTGTGGAGACGACCGCCGAAGGGGAGCTCCTCGGAGGGCCGATCAGCAACGAACCGGGCCCGGCGGGGGCGCCCGTCTCTTCCGCGCCCGAGACGCTATGGGGGTCGCGCTTCGCGCAGCGCATGCAGCGCATCAGGGCCTCGATGATCCGTGAGCTTCTCAAGCTCACGGAGAATCCGGAGGTCATCTCTTTCGCCGGCGGGCTGCCGGCACCCGAGGTTTTTCCCGTGGAGGAGGTCCGGGCGGCCACGAACCGCGTCCTGACGGAGCACGGCACGACGGCGCTCCAGTACACGACGACCGAGGGCTACCGGCCCCTACGCGACCTGTTCGTCCGCCACATGGCGCGCTACGGAGTCACCGTGGGGCCGGAGAACGTGCTCGTGACGTCCGGCTCGCAGCAGGCGCTCGACCTCGTGGGCAAGCTCCTCATCAACCCGGGGGACCGGGTGCTCACAGAAGAGCCGACGTACCTCGGCGCGCTCCAGGCCTTCAACGCTTACCAGGCCGAGTACCTCCCGGTGCCGATCGACGACGAGGGTCTCGATCTCGACGCCCTCGAGAAGCAGCTGCGCGCCGGTCCGAAGTTCCTGTACGTGCTGCCGAACTTCCAGAATCCGGGCGGGGTCACGCTGAGCCTCGCCCGCCGCCGCCGCGTCGTCGAGCGGGCGGCTCACTACGGCATCCCGATCGTCGAGGACGACCCGTACGGGCAGCTTCGATACGAGGGCGAGCACCTCCCACCGCTCGTGAAAATCGACGCCGAGCTCCACGGGTGCGGGGGCGGCGAGCGGGGGTTCACGGGCAACGTCCTCTACATGTCGACGCTTTCCAAAACCCTCGCGCCCGGCCTGCGGATCGCCTGGGTCGTGGCGCCCGAAGCCGTCGTCTCAAAGCTCGTTCAGATCAAGCAGGGCGCGGACCTCCACTCCTCGACCTTCTGCCAGTACGTCGCGTACGAGGTCGCTAGGGGCGGTTTCCTCGACCAGCATGTTCGTCGCATTAGGGCGGTCTACGGGGAGCGCCGCGAGGCCATGCTGTCTGCGCTCGCACGGCACTTCCCACACGGCGTCCGCTGGACGCGGCCGCAGGGAGGCCTGTTCCTGTGGGTCACGCTGCCAAAGGGGTTCGACACCATGGCGCTTCTCGACGAGGCGATCCGGGAGAAGGTCGCCTTCGTCCCGGGCGCGGCTTTCTACCCCTGCGGCGGAGGCGAGGAGAGCATGCGCCTGAACTTCTCCTACGCGGCGCCCGACGTCATCGAGGAAGGCATCAAGCGGCTAGCACGCGTCGTCCAGCGGAAGAAAGAGATTTGATCCCCGCTTCTCTCCCCCGCCGTCACGCCCCGTGGATGCCTTCCTTGGATCCCGCAATGAAGTCGCGGAGGACCTTCACGTCCTCCGACGTCCCGACGAGCGCGTCGAGCCCTGCGAGGAGGGCGGCCTTGTCGTGGCGGTGCCTGTGGAGGACGCGGTAGGCCTTCTGCAGGGCGGCCACGCGCTCTTTCGAGAACCCCTTCCGTTCCAGCCCCACGCTGTTCACCTTCCACGCCCTCACGTCGCGGTCCGAGGAGCTCCAGAGAAACGGCAGAACGTCGTGGTTCATGCCCGAGAACGCCCCGACGAAGGCATGCCGGCCGATCCTCAGAAACTGCCGGACGGCGGCGAAAGCTCCGAGGACGACGTCGTCCCCGACGACGCAGTGGCCCGCGAGTGAGGCGCCGTTCGCGAAGACCGTGCGGTTTCCGACGACGCAGTCGTGAGCCACGTGCGAATACGCCATGAACAGGTTGTCGTCCCCTATGATCGTGGTGCCGTGCCCGGTCATCGTCCCGCGGTGGATCGTGCAGAACTCCCGGAAGGTGTTGCGGTTGCCGATCGTCAGGGTCGTCGGCTCGCCTCTGTACTTGAGGTCCTGGGGCGGACCTCCGAGCGCGGCCTGGGGGGAGACGCGGTTGTCCTCTCCGAGCGTCGTGGGCCCTTCGATCACGGCGTGGGCGCCCACGGTCGTGCGGGCGCCGATCGTGACCCGCGCGCCCACGATTGCATAGGGGCCGATCTCCGCGGTCTCATGGACGGAGGCCGAAGGGTCGGCGATGGCGGTGGGGTGGACGCCCATCAGGATCCCGCCGTCGGGCGCCTGACGAGACTGCTCATCAGCTCGCCCTCCGCGCAAAGAGCGCCGTCCACGCGGGCTTCCGCCTTCATGCGCACGATGTTGGAGCGGACCTGCACGATCTCGGCGACGACGATCAGCTGATCGCCCGGAAAAACGGGGCGCCTAAAGCGCGCCTTGTCGACGCCCGAGAGGTACATCAATGTTTGCTCCGGCTCCTCCATGCCCGTGAAGAAGAGGCAGCCGGCGACCTGAGCCATGCACTCGAGGATGAGGACGCCGGGCATGACCGGGTTCCCCGGAAAATGGCCCTGGAAAAACGGCTCGTTGACGGAGACGTTCTTGAGACCCGTGACCTTTGAGCCCGCGACAACCGGTCCCGCGGTCAGGGAAACGATGCGGTCCACGAGCAGGAAAGGATACCGGTGCGGCAGGAGCCGCATGATCTCCAGGATGTTCCTCCCCGTCCTCTGTTCGCTCATTCCCCTGCTCCCTTGAGGAGGCCCGCTTTTTCGGCGAGGCGGCGCACGAGACGCGCCGTCTCCGGCAGCCGGCGAAACTCGATGTGCGACTTCTGGTAGGCGCGGTACGCGAACGCGGGCGTCCCGTGGAGCGCTTCGCCGTCCGGCACGTCCGCCCCGATGCCGCTCTGCGCCTGCACCTTGACGCCGTTGCCGACGGTGATGTGGCCGGCGACGCCCACCTGCCCGCCCAGGACGACGCCGTCTCCGATCACGGCCGAGCCCGCGATGCCGACCTGGGCGCAGAGGACGTCGTGGCGGCCGAGCCGCACGTTGTGGCCCAGCATGACGAGGTCGTCGATCTTCGTGCCGGCGCCGACAGACGTCGTTTCGAGAGCCGCGCGGTCGATGCACGTGTTCGCGCCGATCTCGACGTCGTCGCCGATCGTGACGCCCCCGACCTGCGGGATCTTCACGAGGCCTTTCTCCGTCGTCGCATAGCCGAAGCCGTCCCCGCCGAGGACGGCGCCGCTGTGGATCTCGACGCGCTCCCCCAGCACGACATCGTCGTAGAGAACGACATGGGGGTGCAGCCACGAGCCCGCTCCCACCCGGCATCGGGCCCCGATGACCGTGTGAGCGCCCACGATGGCGTTCGCCTCCACGCGCGAAAGGTCTCCCACGACGGCATAGGGACCGATTTCCGCGGACGGATCGACGAACGTGCCCGCATCGACGACGGCAGTCACGTGGATGCCGGGCCGCGGAATCCGCGCCGGATGGAACAGGCGCAGCACGAGAATGAGAGCCGCGGACGGATCCAGAACCTCGATGACCGTCCGGCCGAGGAGCGCGGACGCCGAGCGCGCGAGGAACGCGCCCGCCGCGGAAACGGCCGCGCGCGGCAGTGCCGGCTCTTCGCTCACGAACGAGAGCATGTCCGCGCCCGCGCCTTCGAGCGAGCGCACGCCGACGAGTCTCCGGTCCCCGTCGCCGACGACGCGTCCGCCGCAGGCGGCTGCCACTTCGGCGACGGAGAGCGACGCCACGCCCGGCTTACTTCTTCGGCGCGGCCGGGGTGGCCGTCGTGGCCGGCTTGGCGGCGGCAGGCGCGGCGGGCTTCGCGGCCGCCGGTGCGGCCGGCGCGGCGATCTGCGAGTTGAACTTCGTGATGACGGCCTCCGTCAGGTCGACGGTCTTGTCGTCGGCGAAGAGCAGCCCCGAGTTGAACTTGTTGAAGACGAGGGCGTAGCCCTGCTCGCGCGCGACCTCGTTGATGACCGGCATGATCCGCTTCTCGAGCTCCCCGAGTTCCTTGCGCTGCGACTCTTCCAGCTCGCGTTGCGCGTCGTCCTGGAAGCGCTTCAGATCGAGCGCTTTCGCCTGATAGTCCTTCTGGAGCTTCTCCATCGCGTCCTCGGACAGGGCCTTGCCCTGGTCCTGGATCTTCTGCTCCATGTCCCGCAGCTCCTTCTGGCGCTTCTGCAGGTCTTCCTGCTTGGCCTGCTGGACCTTCTGGACACGGGCAAGGCTCTCCTTGCCGATGGCGGATTCCTGGACGATCTTCTGGACCTCGATCACGCCGATCTTTCCGCCGGGCGCGGTCGCGGTAACGGTCTGGGCCGAGGCGCCGCCGGCGAGGACGCCGAGAGCGAGGGCGCCAGCCGCGAGAGTGACGATGCGATTCATGGATGGAACTCCTTCAATTAATTTTGGCCCGGGCGGGGACGCCGAGTCCACGAAGGCGGCCATCATACTGGAAATGGCTAGAACGTCGTCCCGATGGAGAACTCGAAATCCGTCCGGGACTCGGACTGGATCACGGTGCCCGCCTGGTCCTTGATGTCCTTCGGCTGAAGGTTGATGCCGTAGATGAACCGCAGGGGCGCCTGGAAAATCGGCAGGAGAATCCGCATCTCGACTCCCGTCGACTTGCGCAACGATCCGAGGGCCGGAGATTGGCCCTCGAGCCACGTGTTCCCCGCATCGAAGAATACCGCGAGCTTGAGAGGGCCGGCCACGGCGTAGACGTACTCGGAGTTGAACACGAGAAATCGGTCGCCACCGAGGAGCGCCCCGGCGCTCGTGAAGAACGCCTTGTTGTGGCTGTCGATCGGGTAGATCGACCCGAACTTGAAGCCGCGCACCGACCGGTCTCCCCCGATGCGGTAGCGTTCGAACAGAGGCAGCCGGCTGTCGTAGCCCGTCTCGCCGACGACCTGCTCGCCGGCGTACGCTCGAAGCATGCCCATGTCGAGGTTGAAGGCGAAGTTCGACTTCTTCCCCACGGGGATGTACCGCGTGATGTTCGCGCTCAGCTTGAGGTACGAGAAGTCGCCTCCGAAAGGGCCTCCCGCCACCGACACGGAGAGACCGATCTTCATACCGCGAGTCGGGTCGAATGGGTCGTTTCGGCTGTCGTACCGGTAGCCGGGGGTGACCGCCGAAATCGTGCCCGCATACGTCGCATAGGCGATGGGGAGATATCCCCCGCCCGGTGGCGCGGGCGGCGGATAGACCTGATAGGTGCTCGTCGTGTCGGTGAACCCGTAGAAGATCGAGAAGAGGTCGAAGAGGCCGAGACCGTAGCCTAAGGAGACGTTGACGCCCTTGCTTGTTTCGCTGAGGCCGCCCGCGACGTCGGTGTAGTCGAGCGAGCGGTCGAAGATCGACCCGCCCACCGACATCCGCTTGTCGAGGAACCACGGCTCAGAGAACGAGATGTCGAAAAAATTCGAGCGGCTGCCGCGCTGGAACTGCAGGCCGAGCGTGTCGCCCCGACCGAGGAAGTTGCGCGTGTTGAACTGGAACTGCCCGAAGAGGCCGTCCAGCTGCGAATAGCCCGCTCCGAACTGGACCTCGTTGCGATTCGTGTCCGTCCCCTTGATCGAGACGTCGACGGTCTTCTTTTCCGCGTTGACGCGGAAGTCCGGGTCTTCCTCGATCTTGTAGTAGCCGAGCTGCGTCACCTTGAACAAGCTCTTCTTGAACGTCTCCATGTCCATGATGTCGCCTTCGAAAACCTGCAGCTCGCGCCTCAGCACCTTGTCGCGCGTCGTCTTGTTGCCCGTGAACTCGATCCGGCCGAGCCGGTACTGATCGCCCTCGGTGATCTTTACGGCGACGTCCACGACGTGCTTGGGCTTCTCGGTGTTCTCGGGGTTCATGAAGACGTAGATGTAGCCCCGGCTGCGGTAGGTCGCGTCGATCGCCTTCATGCCGTCCGCGATCACCTTCTGGCTCATCGGCTTTCCGGCTTTGTATCCGAAGAACCGCTCGAGCGCCTCCGGCCGGAACACCGTGGAGCCCTCGACGGTGACCTTGCCGAAGTAGAACTTCTCGCCCTCGACGATTGGAATCGTGATTTTCACCCGGCGGCTGATCTTCTCCGGGCGCTTCTCGGAAGGGTTCGCCACGAACACGTCGAGGGTCGGGTCCTTGATGACGACGTCCTTGTAGCCGACGTCCTGATAGACCTTGCGCAGCGCCTCGACGTCCTCTTCGTATCCCGCCTGGTTGTACGTGGACTTGCTATCGAAGAAGCGCCACCAGTGCGCCTGCTTCGTCTTGGAGAGCGCGTACCGGAGCTTCGTCTGGCCGAAGACCGTGTTGCCCGTGAACACGATCGATTCGATCTTGACCTTGTCGCCCTCATCGACGAGGAAGACGATGCGGCGTTGAAGGTCGGAGACGTTCTCGGTCGTGGCGTCGATCGCCGCGGAGCGGAATCCTTCGGTCTTGTACGCTTCGAGAAGTACGGCCTTCGCTTTCGCGATGTCGCGCAGCGAGACGGGCGCGCCGACGCGGATCTCGGCCTTGCCTTCCTTGAGCTTGTCCTTGAGCTGCGACGTCGTGAGCTTCTTGTTGCCCCGGAACTCGAGGTCCGCGACCGTGGGCTGTTCCACGACGGTCGCGACGAGCACGACGCCCGCGGGGGACGTTTCCTTTTCGAGCGTCAAGTCCTCGAACAGCCCGGAATCCCAGAGCTTGCTGAAGTTCCGCTTGATCAGGTCGTCGTCGTAGGGGTCGCCCACTTTGACGCCCAGGTAGAAGCCGACGGTCTCGGGAGCCGTGGTCTTCCCGCCGCGCACGAGGATCTGCACGATCTTCGGCCTATCGGCGGCGGGGACCGCGGGCTCGGGGGCGAGGGCCATCGACGCCTTCGGCATCGTGCCCGTGAGCGACGAATCGGGCCGGGTCGCGCCGAACATGCCTTCGCCGGCAGCCGTGGGAGCGGGCTCGGGGGTGGGCACCGGAGTCGGTGTCTGCGCACGGGCCGTCTCGCAACAGAGAAAGGCCGCCAGAACACAGGCGAGAACTCCGGCCGGAATGACGCGCGCGGATCGACTCGAGGCGGACCCGGCTGGACCGCCGGACGAGCAATTCAGGGGCACCCTGCTTACCGGTCCGTACCGACCGGCTCGGGAGCTCGAATTTGAACCTTGAGCTCGTCTCCTGATACGGTCACTTCGACACACTCGACAGGCTCTCGCGAGCCGATGAGCAATTCCGATACCGCGTCCTCGACGTGCCGTTGGATGGTCCTGCGCAACGGACGTGCGCCCGAGTGGATGTCGTGCCCCGAGGCCTTGAGGAGCCAGTCCACGGCAGCTTCGTCCACCACGAGCAACAGTCCGCGGTGCTTCAGAGTCTCCCCGACGTCGTCGAGGAGCAGCCGACCGATGGTCCGGAGCTCCGGGAGCCCCAGCGGGTTGAAGACGATGATTTCGTCGATGCGGTTGATGAACTCCGGCGAGAACTCACGCCGAAGCTCCTTGAGCACCATCTCCTCGATCTCGCGCTTCTCGGGGGCGTTCTTTCTGTCACCGAAGCCCATGCGGCTGCCCGTGACGAGGAACTTCGTCCCCACGTTCGAGGTCATGATGATGAGCGTGTTCTTGAAGTCGACGACGTTCCCGTACGCGTCCGTGAGCTGGCCGTCCTCGAGAATCTGCAGGAGGAGGTTCGCGATGTCCGGGTGGGCCTTCTCGATCTCGTCGAGGAGGATCACGGAGTAGGGCTGGCGGCGGATGCGCTCCGTGAGCTGGCCTCCCTCTTCGTGGCCCACGTAGCCGGGGGGCGAGCCGATGAGCTTCGAGACGGCGTGCTTCTCCATGTACTCGGACATATCGAAGCGCACGAGGGCCTTCTGGTTGTTGAAGAGGAACATGGCGAGCTGACGAGCGGCCTCGGTCTTGCCGACACCGGAGGGCCCGAGAAAAATGAACGAGCCCATCGGCCGGTTCGGGCTCTTGACCCCAAGGCGCGAGCGGCGGATCGCGCGGCTGATCGCCTCGAGCGCGCGATCCTGCCCGATGACGCGCTTTTTCAGGGAGTCCTCCATGTGGAGCAGCTTCTCGGCTTCCTCAATCTGGAGTGAAGTCACCGGGATGCCCGTCCAGCTCGAGATGATCTCCTCGACGTCCAAACGCGTCACGTCGACCGGCAACCCGTCGTCGAGAGCGGAGGTCTTCGTATGCTCGATCTCCTCCTTGATCTCGATCTCGCGCTCGCGCAGGAAGACGGCCCGCTCGAAGTCCTTCTCCGAGATCGCCTTCTTCATTTCCTTGACGATCCCCTTGATCTCGCTCTCGAGGCGCCTCAGGTTCTGGGTGTCGGCCGTCTTGCGCAGCTTCACTTTCGCGCCGGCCTCGTCGAGGATGTCGATGGCCTTGTCCGGGAAGAAGCGGTCCGGGATGTAACGGTTCGCCTGGTAAACAGCCGTCTTGATCGCGTCCGGCGTGTAGTGCACGCGGTGGAACGTCTCGTAGCGCTCGCGCACTCCTTCGAGGATCCGGAGCGTCTCCTCCTCGTCCGGCGGGGCCACCATGATGGCCTGGAAGCGGCGCAGGAGTGAACGGTCCTTCTCGATGTACTTGCGGTACTCCTTCAGCGTCGTCGCGCCGATGCAGGAGATCTCCCCCCGCGACAGCGCGGGCTTGAGGATGTTCGCGGCGTCGAGCGAGCCCTCGGCCGAACCCGCGCCGATCAGCGAGTGGATCTCGTCGATGAAGACGATGAGGTCGAGGTTCTCCTTCAGCTCCTTGAGGATGCCCTTGAGGCGCTCCTCGAACTGGCCGCGGTACTTCGTGCCCGCGACGATGAGCGAGAGGTCCAGGGCGAGGATCTTCCTCTGCGCGAGGAACAGCGGAACGCCGCCCTCCACGATGCGCTGCGCGAGGCCCTCGACGATCGCCGTCTTGCCGACGCCCGGCTCGCCGAGAAGAATCGGGTTGTTCTTCGTGCGGCGCGAGAGGATCTGGATGATCCGCTCGACCTCCACGTCGCGCCCGACGAGCGGGTCGAACGCGCCCTGCTGCGCGAGCGCGGTCAGGTCGCGCGCGTACTCGGCCAGGAACGGCAGCTCCTTTTTCTGCTTCGACGCTTCGCGCTCCTTGATGAGCGCGATCGTCTCCTCACGCACGCCGTACAGGTTGAAGCCGTGCGACATCAGGATGCGGCCCGCGACACACGGGTCCACGCGAAGGATGCCGATGAGGAGGTGTTCCGTGCCGACGTAGGGATGCATCATCGACTCCGCCTCGTGCGAGGCGTAGGCGAGGATCTTCTTGGACTCCTCCGAGAGCGGCAGCTCCTGGGTGGAGGAGACGCGCTCGACGAACACGCGATCGCCCTCGATCTCACGGCGGATCTCGTCCGGTTTCACGTTGAAGCGGGCGAAGATCTCCTTGATGATCTCCTCGCCCTCGCGGAGGACGCCGAGCAGGATGTGCTCGGACTCGATGACCTTGGAGCCCAGCTTCGAGGACTCGTACCGGGCGAAAAATAGCGCCCGGCGCGCCTTCTCGTTGTATTTCTCGAACATCGTCAGATGACCGTTTCAACCCCTCGGAGAGACGGGGAGGGCGGTCCCGACGACATCGCTCAACCCCTCTTCTCCCAGCAATTTGATCGTAGCACAGCGACGCGCCCATTCCGGGTCGTGGGTCACGACGATCGCGGCCCCGGCGCGCTCTTTCGCGACCTCGGCCAGAAGCTCGAAGACCTGTGCGGCGTGGGCGGCGTCGAGGCTTCCCGTAGGCTCGTCGCAGAGGAGGAGCCGCGGCCGCCTCACGACCGCGCGCGCGATGGCGACGCGCTGCCTTTCGCCGCCGGAAAGCGTCCGCGGGAACGCGGCCGCGCGGCCGAGAAGGCCCACGCGGTCGAGAACCTCGCGCGCCTCGCGGCGGGAGCCTTGCTCCGGGCGACCAGCGAGAAAAAGAGGCAGCGCCACGTTTTCCTCGGCGGTGAGCTCGGGAAGGAGATGATGGAACTGGAACACGAATCCCACGCTCGCGCCGCGCACGGCCGCGCGTGGGGCCGGCGCGAGCGTGGCCCAGTCCGCGCCGTCGAGCGCCACACGGCCCGCGTCGGGCGCGTCGAGCCCGGCGAAAAGGTGGAGCAGCGTCGACTTTCCGCAGCCCGAAGGGCCGGTGATGGCGAGGAGATCGCCCGCCGCGACGGCGAGTGAAACGCCGCGAAAGACCTCGACCCGCGCGTCGCCGGCCCCAAACCCCTTCGCGAGGCCTTCCGCGACGAGCAACGCCGCCGCCTCAGGCGCCACGCAGGGCCTCCACGGCGGGCTGGCGCGCGGCGGCGCGGGCGGGCACGGTCGCCACGACGAACGCCCACAGGATCGACAGCGCCGCGACCACGCCCACGTCGAGAGGGTCCACGCGAAACGGCGCGTGGCTCATCCCGTAGAGCTGCGCCGGGAGCGGAACGAGGCCGAGCCTCTCGAGCAGGATGGAGGCCGCGACGCCGAGAAGGACGCCCGCGAGCGTGCCGGCCATCCCCACGCAACCCCCCGCGGCCCGAAAGACGTTCTCCACGGTCCTCGGAGACGCCCCGAGAACCGAGAGGACGGCGGCGTCCCCCGCGCGCGTCGCGGCGAGAACCGCCGACGTCGCCGCGAGGTTCAGCCCCGCCACGATCACGATCAGGAAAACGGCCGCGAACAAGACGAAGCGCTCGAGCCTCAGCGCGAGGACGAGAGCGCGGTTCTGCTCTTCCCACGTCGTCAACGTGACGGAAGGCCCGAGCGCGGCCGCCACGGCCGCAGCGCCGGCCTTCGCCTTCGACGGGTCCTTCAGAAAGACCTCGTAGCCGGTGGCCCCGTCCGAGCCGAGCGCGAAGAGGCGCCGCGCCTCGTCGAGCGGCAGGCTCGCCTCGGCGGCGCGACGTCCCGTGGAAGAGGGCGCGAGGGCGGTGATCCTCAAGGTCGAGACGATCGGGACCGGACCGAGCGGCGAGAGCCGCGCGCGCGAAGAGACGAGCGTCACGGTGTCTCCAGGCACGACGCCGAGCGGCCGGGCCTGGGCCACGTCGAGCACGAGCCCTTTCGTCCGCTCGCGGCCCACGACCTCCGCCGGAGCGGCGTCGCGCCCCATCGACACCCACACGCGGCCCCGCGCCACGGGTGAGACGGACACGACGCCGGGGACGGCGGCGAGCTTGCCGCCGATCCGGTCCGCGTCGTGGAACGGGCCTCGGCCTGCGGGCGTCACGAGGAGATGCGGCGTCTCGGCGAGAAGTCGGCTCCTCACGTGCGTCTGAAACCCCGCGAGAAGCGCGAGCGACACGACGAGAGCCGCGACGCCGAGCGCGAGCCCGCAAAAAGCCGCGAGCGCGACGACCCCCACCTGCGCGTCACGCCGCGACGCGAGGAGATATCTTCTGGCGAGAAAGAAGGAAATCAAGAGAAGAAGATTTTCTTGGAAGGGGAAGAGGGCGACGGCCGCCTGCTGACCTTTCTAAGCATCTTTATCTTTCTTCGGTCTCATCAATGGAAAGAGAATCACGTCGCGAATGGAGGGCGAGTTCGTGAAGAGCATCGCGAGGCGGTCGATGCCGACGCCTTCGCCCGCCGTGGGCGGCATGCCGTAGGAAAGCGCCTCGACGTAGTCTTCGTCGTAGAGCATCGCCTCCTCATCGCCCTTGCCGCGCTCTTTCACCTGCGCGCGGAACTTCTCTGCCTGCTCGTCGGGGTCGTTCAGCTCGCAGAACCCGTTCGCGACCTCCATCCTCCCGATGAACAGCTCGAAGCGGTCGGCGGTATTCGGGTCGTCCGGCTTCGTCTTCGAGAGCGGCGAGATCTCGGCGGGATAGTCGACGATGTACGTCGGCTGAAGAAGCTCTTTCTCGACCACGGCGCCGAAGATCTCGGCGAGGAGCTTGCCCTTGGAATCGCCGAAGCGCTCGACAGACTCCACACCAGCCTCCTCGGCGATTTTTCTTAGAAGGTGAAGATCATCGAGGGCCTCCCTCGTGACAGGCGTGCGGCCGCCCGCCTGAGTGGGACCATTAAGGATCGCATCCACCATGCTGATCCGCTTGAAGGGCGCTCTCAGCGAGATCGTTTCCTCGCCCCACGGCAGCTCGGTCGTCCCGAGGATCTCCCGCGCGGCGCTCGTGAGGAGCTCCTCCGTGAGCGCCATCTGGTCGCGCGCGTCGGCGTACGCCGTGTAGAACTCGAGCATCGTGAACTCGGGGTTGTGGTGGGTGGAAATGCCCTCGTTGCGGAAGTTGCGGTTGATCTCGTAGACCTTCGGGAAGCCGCCCACGACGAGGCGCTTCAGGTACAGCTCCGGGGCGATGCGCAGGAAGAGGTCGAGGTCGAGCGCATGGTGATGCGTCACGAACGGGCGCGCGGCTGCGCCGCCCGCGAGCGTCTGCATCATCGGCGTCTCCACTTCGACGAAGCCGCGCGAGTCGAAGAAGCGGCGGATGAAGCCCACGATCTTCGCCCGGATCTCGAACGTCTTGCGCGTCTCCGGCGAGACGACGAGGTCGACGTAGCGCTGCCGGTACTTCCGCTCCACGTCCGTCAGGCCGTGCCACTTGTCGGGCAGCGGCCGCAGAGACTTCGAGAGGAAATCAAGGGAGCCCACCCTCACCGACAGCTCCCCCATGCGCGTCCGGAAGACCGGTCCGGCGACTCCCACGTGGTCGCCGAGGTCGAGCTGCTCCAGAAGCTCCCAGTCGCCCGGGCGGAGCGCGTCCTTCTTCATGTAAGCCTGCACGCGGCGGACGCCATCCGAGAGGTCGAGGAAGATCGCCTTCCCCATCTTGCGGATCGCGAGGATGCGGCCCGGCACGCGCACGGTCCGATCGGCCTCGGGCGTGGCGTCGAGCGCGGCGGCGTCCCGGGACGACCAGTTCGCGACGACGTCCGACACGAGATGCGTGGGATCCCAGCGATTCGGGTAGAGAGCGCGCCCGAGGGCGGCGATGCGTGCGCGCGACGCGCGGCGGTTCGCGATCTGCTCGGGGAGCTCGGGCCCCCTGGGAGGTTCCGGCGGGGCGGCGTCCTTCGGAGTCTCGGCCATCGGGCCGATTAAACCATCGACGCGTCCGGCAGGCCCGTCACCCGGGCCTTATCGATCGCCGTCACGCACCGCCGAGGGCGTCGAAGAGCAGCCAGAGGCCCGCGAACGCCCGGAGATGCCGGAAGCGGGAGCGCGTCAGGTGATTCCAGGGCTCGATGCCCTCCGACTCGGCCGCGGCGAGGGCCTGGCGGAAGAGGCCGTCGACCTCCCGGGCGCGCGCGAGGCACTTGCCGGCGGTCGCGAGCGTACCTTCGGAAGCGGACGAATCCCCCACTTCGCCCACGAGGTCGCGCAGCTCCCGCGCCTCTTCGTCCATCTTCTGCCGAAGGACGGAGGCGTTGAAGAAGAGGCGGTCCCGCTCACCCGGGGATTCAGTGTCCTTCCCTTTGCGCAGGATCCGGAGGGCCGACCGCACCTCCCAGGCCTCGAGCCGGGCTCCGTGCGCGGGCACGCCGGTCGCCGGGTCCGACCGAACGAGATCCACGCTCGCGAAAAGCCGGCGGGCCGTCTCGGACGTGACGCGATCCGTCTCGGCGCGCCAGGCGATCCCCGAGCCCGTGTCCCGGCGGATCGGCAGGGGCGTGGCGCCTTTCGACAGGGCCTCCCTTTTCCTGCGGCCGCCACCGGCGGTCGAATCCGAGCCCACGTCGAACTCCTCCGCGGCCGCGGGATCGAGGTGCGCGAGAAGCTTGTGGAGGGATTCCTTCAGCCGTTTGACGTCGCGCGGGCGCACCCCGCGCCGGCGGCTCGCCTTCTCGAACTCGTCCTTGTCCTTGCGGAAGCGCTCGAGATCCTCGCGGAACTCGGGGCTCATGAAGCGCGCGTCCTGCTCGAGGTCCTTTTCCTTCTCGAGGACCTCGCGCGACGCCGACAAAATGCGCTTCTCCTCCTCCTTGTAGAGAAGCTGGAACTTCTTCTTCACCGCGACATTCGACGACAGGATCGCCTGCATGACCTCGGAGTCGTAAAAGGCCCTGCCCATCCGGTGCTTCAGCGTGCGGATGTTCTCGAGAGTCCCGCGCTTCGAGAGGTCCTCGAACCGTTCGCAGGCCTCGAGGTCGCGGCGCAGGATGTCCAGGAGGGAGACGACGGACTTGACCTCGGCGGAGTCGGCCCGCTGCCGCACCATGAGAGAGAGGAGCGCCTCGCTCAGCTTCTGCAGCTCGGGGGCGGGCTTGATCTCCATCTCGCCCCCTTTCCCCGGCGTCGTGCCGAGGCGCGTCAGGAGGAAGTCCACCTTGTCCATCTCGTCGGGCGAAAGGGTCGGCGCGTAGTAATAGAACTTCAGGATCGAGAGGAGCAGATCCTCGTCGCCGGCCTTCACGCGCTCGAAGAACTGGCGCATCGTGCTCGGGGAGATCTGGCGGTCGTCCTCGGCCAGCGTCGCGTGCAGCGTGTCGAGCTGGCCGTCGAGGCGCGCCATCGCCGCGCGCGTATCGGCGGCGGGCTCGACGCCTTTCGTCTCCTTGATGCGCTTGATCTGCTCGTACAGGGGGGCGAAGGAGACCGCTGGCCCCGTGGCTCCGCGAAGGCTCGTGCGGTGCACGCCCTGGAGAAATTGGTGAAAGGTCCACAAGGTCTTGAACTTCGTCGAAAGGCGGGCATAAGCCTGCGAGATGGCTTCGGGGTCTGGCACGGCGCTGGTCACGTTTTTCGGATGATAGTCTGACCGCCGTGATCGACCGCATCCTGCTTTCCGAAGAGACGATCGCGAAGCGCCTGGATGTCCTCGCGAAAGAGATCGACGCCGCCTACGCGGGCAAGGATCTCCTCGCCGTCGGCATCCTCAAGGGCTCAGTTTTCTTCCTGACCGACCTCCTGAAGCGCCTCAAGGTGCCGGTTTCGGTCGACTTCCTCCAGGTGCGTTCCTATGCCGGAACGAGCTCCTCGGGAAACATCAACATCGTCCACGACCTCTCGATGGACGTGCTGGACAGGAACGTCCTCCTCTTCGAGGACGTGATCGACACCGGGCTCACGCTCCGGAAAATCCTCGACCTCCTCGCTTCGCGCAAGCCCCGCTCGCTCGGCGTCGCCGCCCTCCTCAAGAAGAAGCTGCCCGAGAACCGTGACATCCGCACGGACTTCCTCGGGTTCGAGATCGGCCCCGAGTTCGTCGTGGGCTATGGCCTCGACCTCGACGAGAAGTACAGGAATCTGCCGCACGTGGCCGTATGGGATCCAACGCGATGAGCCTGAAGACCATCTCCGTCGACAACGCCCCGAAAGCCATCGGCCCCTACGCGCAGGGCATCGTGGCCGGAGGGTTCCTCTTCACAGCCGGCCAGGTGGGCCTCGACCCGGCCACCATGAAGCTCGTCGAGGGCGACGTCGCCGCCCAGACGCGGCGCGTCTTCGACAATCTCGAGGCCGTGCTCGCGGGCGCGGGCGCCACGCTTTCGGACGTCGTCCGCGCGGGAGTGTTCCTCGTCGACATGGGCGACTTCGCGAAGATGAACGAGGTCTTCGCGGCCCGCTTCGGCGCCCACCGACCGGCGCGGTCGACCGTCGCGGTCGCGGCGCTCCCGGCAGGAGCCCGAGTGGAGATCGAACTGGTCGTCCGCGTAGGATAGGGGACCCGTCCGGACACTCCGGACGTCAAGGAGCCCCACCATGCGCCTGCACCGCTGCCTCCCGGCCCTCGCCCTGCTTCTCTTTCTCCCCGCCCGCGCCGACGAGACCGCGGCGAACGCCCCGCCGAAGGAGCCCGCGGCGAAGAAGGCTCCGGCTGTGGCGACGGCGAAGCCGGCGGCTGCGGCGGGGGCCTCGCTGAGAGTGGCGCGCGATCCCGTGACCGGCGCCCTGCGTCCTCTCACCCCCGAAGAAGCCCGCCAGCTCCTCGGAGCGCGGCCGCTGGTCGTGGCCGAGCCCCAGGTCGTCACGCTGCCGGATGGAACGAAGATGATGCGGCTCGGCCCGGATCATGCCAGCCTCTCCGTCGTCCGAAAGAATCCGGATGGAACCCTCACGAGCGCATGCGTCCACGGCACGGATGAGGCACGAGCCTTCCTCGAGGCCGCGCCCGGACCCGTTCCGGCCCCCGCGACCCGGGAGAAGTAGGGCGACATGCTGCGCCGCTCACTCCTGCCGCTCCTCCTCCTGGCGACGCTCGCCGCCCCGCCGCTTTTTGCGGCGGCAAACATCGTCATCGTCAATGCCGATCCGGCGGGAACCGGCCTCAGCGACACCACTTCGGTCGCGCCCGTGGGCGGGAATGCGGGCACGACGCTCGGCCAGCAGCGCCTCATCGTGTTCCAGCAGGCCGCCTCCATCTGGGGCGGTCTCCTCGCGAGCACCGTCACGATCCGGGTGAGCGCGAGCTT
>OCTA010000260.1_pt1 | contig 48578 bp, 45 predicted proteins | sample 1538991 | NCBI WGS metagenome assembly OCTA01 (sample SAMEA3539302, study PRJEB22396) | soil metagenome | biome: tundra; feature: field; material: soil | place: USA | collected 2010-05 | depth 0.15 m
CAACGCTGAACCGGGGTGTGGATACCGAGCACGTCCCGGACGGCCTTGCGCAGTGGCCGCGACGCTCCCCGACCGGCAAACCGTCCACCGTGGTACGTACGGTCAACGGGCTATGGGCATCTCGTCTGACGTGATTACCGGGTTCGTAGGAGTCGTGACGGGGGCGGTGGTCACCGGCGGTTTTCAGCTCGACGTGGCGATTAGAGGTGCCGTTAACGAAACTGTCAGGTGGGGCAATGTGATTGGCGAGCACGGGAGAGCGCGTCGGCCCTGCTCCGCGCGCCCTCAGTTCTCTCCAGGAAAGAGCCCTTCTGTGAAGGGAGATGGCGGCTAGGACGGGCTTTTGAGTTCTCCCGTTTCATCAGCGAGATTGAGAAACGGGGCATGGGACCACTCGTCGAGCGCGAAGACAGGCCCATGAGGGCGCACGACGGGTCCGTGCGATCAGAGTTCGTCACGAGCCCTTAACCTCCGGCCAATCAGAACCAGCACCGGTGGGTCTACTGTCGGGCTATCTGCAGTCGTGGCGATGTCGCCGCGATCCGAGCGCGGCCGTGGCGGCGCCGTCCGAAGGAGGACTTCGTGAAGAAGATATCGGCGATCTTGATACTTCCCGTGCTCGCTGTGGCGGCGGCGGGTTGTGGAAGCAGCTCGTCCAGTTCGTCGAGCGCGAGCACGCCCGCGGCGACGACCACGACGTCGGCGAAGAAGCCGGCCAAGGCAGCGGCCACGAAGCTGACCATCTCTGCCGCCACCGTGCCCGGGCTGGGCGTGATCCTCGTGAACGCCGAGGGACGCACGCTCTACACCTTCGCTCCGGACAAGAAGAGCAAGGTCACCTGCACGAGCTCGTGCGCATCGGTGTGGCCACCCGTCACCCTCTCAGCCGGCGAGGCGCCTGCCGCCGCGAAACAGATCAAGGCGTCGCTGCTCTCCAGCGACGCGAATCCCTCGGGCGGCAAAGTCGTCACGTACGCCGGATGGCCCCTGTACACCTACGTCACCGACTCGGCCCCCGGGACCGCGGCCGGACAGGCCCTGAACCTGAACGGAGGCCTCTGGTACGTGATCACGCCGGCCGGCAAGGTGATCACGAAGAAGCCGTAGAGCGCATCGACCGCGGCACGCCGCGCGCCACACGACGCAGCATCACGAGTGTCCCGTATAGGGCCCCCTTCACCGGGCGTTTTCGCGGGCGGGTCTTACGGGACGCCCTCCGGCCAGGCGGCATCGGGGTGCCCGATCGACCGGGGGTTGTATCGCAGGGGGATTCGCCTTGCGGTACGCGTTCAAGCCGCGTGAAAGCGGCTGACGTAGCGTCGCTGCCACGGCGTCTCGACCGCTCGAGGGACGTAGTACTCCCGAACAAAGGCCACTGCCTCGCGGGCCGGCACGCCGTCCAGCACCGCGATGCAGGCGAGAGCGGTGCCGCTTCTCCCGCGCCACCGCCGCAGGCGACCTCTACCCGGCCTCGCGGCAGTAACCGAACAGAAACGCACGCTAAGAGCCGGCCGCTGGCGGTCGTCAGGTGGGCGAGCGCTGCGCGGATCGTGTCATGTGCGGCGGTTCTCTGGGCATCCAGGGCCACTTCGGAGGCCCGTCATCGCAGGGATGGGTCCCGCGAGGCCCGCACCGGCTCCTTCCGGCGGTCTGCAGCCGTCGGCAGGGGCGCCCCTTCGTGACGCGCTCCGGCTCCCTGTCGCGGGGAATAGTCGATTCCTCGCGAGAACTACCAACAAACTCGGGGCGCCGAGCGGCTTAGGGCCTGTAGAAGAATAAGTTGGCGGTTTGAGCGAGCCCGCGCTTCTCGGATTCCTGCATGACACGGGTCGCCATCCGACAGGTTATTCAACTACGAGCCCTTAGCGTGCGTTCCTGGTCCATTCCCCGCGACACGCTCGAGTCGGTCCGGACGTCCGTGGGTCAGGACTGGAGCCAGGCGAGCGCGCCCGGCACGCTGCCCCACAGCTCGCCGGCGCCGGCGGCGTAGTCGACCGCTTCGCTCTCCTCGCCGAACACCGTGTAGGCGGGGCGCTTTCTCGGCAGCTTCTTGCGACCGATCAGGTAAGAGGGGATATGCGGGTTGAGCTCGCGCGCCTCGCCGAGCAGCGCGCGCGCTTGGGCGCCCGCGCCTCGACGAGCGAACGCGGCGAGCGCCCTGGTGTAGGTGAACCCGGGGGCGTGCCCGTCGCCGGCGTGGGCAGCGAACAGCTCCTCGAGCTCGTCATAGGACTCGAGTGCCAACAGCCAGTTCGCCTGCCGGTAGCGCAGCCCCTGGTTATCGCGGGGGTTCAGCTGCAACAGCTCACGCTGATGCTCGACCGCCTCCTCGCGCCGCCCCAGACGCCACAGCGTCGCGGCGAGCGCCGCGCGGGCGCGCATGTACGGCCGCGTCTCGAAGATCAACCAGAAATCACCGGCGTCCTCGACAAACACGCGCCGACCCACCGCGCGCTCGCCGGCGGCGACACCGCGCTCAAGCAGCTCGCGCGCCTCCTCAAGGCTCGACGCTGCCTGCGCGAGCAGCACGTAGCCGTCCGCGCAGTCAGGCCACAGCGCGAGCGCCTTGCGCGCGAGCACAGCGCGTCGCGGCCCGGTGGCCTCCCACGCCTCGTACACCAGATCCTCGGCGCGGTACCGCGGCACGGAAGCGAGCCGCGCGGTGCGAATCGCGATCGCGGCGAGATCGTTCTCCATCCCAACACCAATACCGGTCCAGCCGGACGTCGCCGCTCCACGTGACCGCGCCCAGCGTGGTCCCTGGTCCCTACCCCGGTTTTCCGAACGAAACTTCTCGCCGCCCCGACTCGAGCAGGTGGACTCGCCGCCAGCTTTGTCCGCCACAGGAGGTTCAATAGCCCCCTGTGCGTCCGCATCGTTCGACCGAGGAGTTCCCTTGTCGCTGACCCAGACACAGCTCGCGAGCGTCGTCGCTGACCGCGCCGAAATCAGCCGCACCGAGGCGAAACGAGTGCTCGGCGTGCTCGAGGAGATCGTGCTCGAAGAGATCGGTAACGCGCAGAAGGTGCGGATCGGCGGTCTCGTGCAGCTGACCGTCCGCGTGAAGCCAGCGCAGAAGGCGCGTAAGGGCCGAAACCCGGCCACCGGCGAGGAGATCACGATCGCCGCCAAGCCCGCGAGCGTCGACCTTCGCGCGCGACCGCTCGCAAAAGCGAAGGCCGCGTTGCCGTCGGTGCAGAAAGCCCGCCGACGCCTCGCCGCCTGATACTGGGCTCGGCGCCGTCGGTTCACGCACAGAACGTTTCGGGGCCCGCCGAGTCGGCTGGCTCGGGCTGCTGCCCTTGGTGCGGCGAGCAGCAGCGTCCCGGTCGCCAGCGCGTGCCTCCCCGGACTTCTCCAATCGGAAGGGCTGACCGGGCCCCGGTGCCGACCAGTGCCGGGGGCGCCGACAACGCTGCCGCTCCGTGATCGCCGAGCGGTAGTCGCTAACCACCCGCAGAACGCGCGTGCTCCCGTTCCGGACGGGGAGCCAGGTGAGGGTCAAATCGCCGGGCGGAGACTCCCGCTTGCCGTGGGTGCAGGAGCCGGACGCCGGGTCGTCCGGGCTGTCGGAGCTCGTCCTGAGCGCAAGCCGGCGTCGGCATCATCCGGACTGTCGCTCCCCGATTTCGATGCGGAAGCGACCGACACGACTGTGGCCGGGACGCCGGCCAGCGCTACCAGCTCTACAGGGCCCAGGCCTACGGACAACGACCCACCAGCCAGGCGGGCATGCGCGAGCTCCAACGAGCCTGCGAGCAGCGCCGGTGAACCCGTCGACGAGAAGAACGTGATCTGCCCACGAGCCGAGGATGCCGATCCACGCATCGAGGTAGCCCTTCAGGAGCTGATGCTTGGCCGCAGTGTGCCGCGCAGGGGGCCAGAGAACGTCGGATCGTTTACCACGGCCCCGCCGTTCGCCGATACGCATACCGATGCCCTTCACAGCTGACGGTCCTTCCCCAACAGCGCATTGTGACTCCTTCCGCAGGCGCCGGCCAAGCGGCAGTAGAGCGCCGGGTCAAGGATGATCTTGCGTTACATCATCGGGGCGTGACTTTGCGGCCCCGAATCCCCGCGTCAGCGCCAAGACATAGGCGACGGCCAGAAGGGCTTGGGGTACAGCGTGGATGATCAAGTTCCGGTCGGGATGATCTTGCTGGCTTTATCGCGGCTTGGTTCGGCGAGCTTCCGGTCCTTGACGGCTGAACTCGAAGGCATTGCTACCCCAGCCGGGGTTGCTCGAGCGTTCAAGACCCCCCTTGCTGATGGATGCATCACGTCTCAGCTGAGCAGCGGTAAGGCGAGCGAGCTGCGTTACGGGCTGACTGACGAGGGCGTTGCCGCCCTTGGGAGCTTCAAAGAGGTACGGGTCGCTGACATCCTCGAGGTCCTTGCAGCCTTTGACGACTTCGGTGGCGGCAGTCTCGGGCTGGTCGCCTGGGAGTTCGGCCGGGTCGAGGAAGCCGTCTCGCCTGCCTGGGCTCGGGCTATCGAGGAGGGACTGCTTGAGCCGGCCGGGACAGATCCGGTCTATGGCGAGGAGATGTGGCGGCTGAGCGAGCGAGGACGGCACGCCTGGAGCGACGGTGGCGGCATCCCCTCCGCGTAGAACGCGAGCGGTTCAGCGTCGTTCGACAGCTTCTCGGCAGGCTAGAACTGCCAAATCGCTGATTTCCCCGTGCAACGCTCGTGTACCGAGGCGGCCGGCTCGACGCTCGTCTGGGGCGTGCTGGCGGGTTCCGGGGTGGGGGCGCGCCTGCCCGCCAGCACCCCCACCAAGCTTTCTGGCGGCGTCCCGGCCGGGTCGATCGCGCTCAGGCGAAGCGCGGCTTCGCTTGACCGGCGTCCGAACCGCACTCAGAGAGTGGAAGTAAACAGCCGGTAGACAAGATCGCGGCGCCGGCGGGAGTAGGGCCCAGCCATTTCAGGCGCTGCGCCCGGCGCGGGCCGCGGTCATCGGTGGTAGGCGGCATTCTCAGGGATGAAAATCTGAACTCGGGCACCCACGACAAAGCGGTAGTCCCGACCGACCTCGAGCTCACTGACGCCTTGGACGAGCAGCGGGCGTCCGCCGCTAACGCCCGGTCGGCGGTACCCACGATGTCGAACCGAGCACTGTCAGCGCCGGCTTGTGCTCGCGGCCCCGGCTGGGGTCTCCGCAGCTGTGGTGGTGTCCGCGGCCGTGACCGGCGGCGCGGGACGGGGCGGAAGGTGCCGGTAGAGGCTCGTGCGCGGGATTGACGAAGATGACCCTCGGACGCTTCCATCGCAGGGGTAGACCAAGCGAGTCCTCGTGCAGTGTGAGGCCAAAGCCCGGACCGCTAGATCTCCGCTCGCCGTCACGCTGGTACTTCGGCTGGCCCATTCGCTTGAGCCGCGCCGAAAGATCGAGCGCGTAGCAGTGCGCGCAGCCAGGGGACACGCGATCGCAGCCCGTCACCGGATTCCAAGTTGCTCCCGTCCATTCGATCGCGCTCGAACCCGCCATAACCTCATTTTCGACGTGCAGCAGCCGTGATCCTGGCATACGAACACATGTTCGCACGCCGCTCGGACAGATCCCGGAGGATCTAAAGGGACCCGTATGGGAACCCGCAGAAAGAGATCCCTACCTGGATCGTTCCATTTGAGGTCGGTACAGAGGTCGGTCTCACGCAGGCCGGAGACCGGTGCCCTCAGGATCTGCCCGGTGTGTAAATCGTTCTTTCATCGGCCGATTCCTGGACCTCGTGGCATGTCCGGCGATGCCTAATCCAGGTTGCGATCAAGAGCACCCAAGCCGTCCGCCCCTGGATGATGCCCGGTCCAGCGGGCTCCGACTCGATCTCGACGAGCTGATCCTTGAACTCTTTCCGGAACTCCACGAAGTCAGTCGATATCTGGACAGCTAACTAAGGTCCTCCACGCCTGTCGAAATGCTGGGCGGCCTAGGTTCGTTTTGACGCCCGGCTTCCACTCGTTCCAGGTCTTTTTTGAGACCCGATGAGATTCGCGCAGAAAGATTTGCTCGTTGCAGAGATCGAAGTATCGGTAGAAGGCAGACAGCGACTCCCTATCTTCGATAGGCGTGAGCTTCTTGCCCAGCATCGCGTCCACGGGCAGCTCTGCGACGAGTTGCCGGTACACCGAAGTCAATCGGTCCTCAAAGTCGGTCCTGGCCCGCCTGTAGTTGAACTGGAGTTGAACTACGGCTGCACCGACTCCGGCAGCGGTCAGACATGTACCAATGTCCGTAACGATCGTCATGGACGGCAGAGTCTCGCACGTCCGCGCGCCCTCCTGATGGCCTTGCAGCCCAGCAAGCCATTAGAGATCGTCGTCGCCTGAGGTCGTAGGTTCTACCCTCCTGCGAGGAGCACATGACCGACGAAGACGACGATGATGAGTATGACTTCGATGATCCGGACTCCTACGATGAGGATGGAAACTTCGTTCGTCCCAAGGCAGCGAGGAGCTTTTTGTCGCTCCAGCAGGCGAGGATGCCGTCTGCCATCACTGCCGCTGGCTCAACCCGTGGAGCCTGATCAGGCTCCCGGATGTCGAGGACCTGCTGACCAAGCCCAGTACCGGGCCCATACAACTCCGACGACGAACGTAAGTGCGAGGAGCATCACCCACCAGGGCAGTCCAGTCACAGCCGCCAGGCCATAGGCGACCGCCAGGAGGACGACATAGCGGATGAGCGTCGCAAGCAGACCGCGCCAAGTCTTCGGTGCATCCGCCCGAAAGAACGCGGCTAGCGCGTGGTTCATGCCAAATTCTCCTGTATCCGTGGTCTCCGGCCCCCGTACCGGAACACGTAGCAGTAACCGGTGCGCCACGGCCGAGGCTCTTGCGGATCGATCATCTCGGGATGAAAGGATACGCTTGGTGTCGCCGGGCAGCGCACGGCGCTCGAAAGCGATCAGCGAAGTAGAGCATCATGGAGGCGAACTTGTGAGAAAGGCATTCATCATTACCGCGCTTGCCGCTTGTGCCTTTCCGGCAGGCGCTATAGCCCGGCAGGGAGTCAGCGGCGCTCGGAAAGCTCCAATCGTCAAGGCTGGGCTCGGAGGAAACATCCCGATTCAGTGCGCTGCGGTCTATATCTCGACCGTGAGTCGCTTCTGGGCCTCAGCGACCTTCGACCCTCAGCGAGGGTACGTCTCTGCCTGCCAGATGTATGGATCTAACGGTGTCACGATCCTGCACCACGTCCGTGGACGCTGGCGCTTCGTCACGGCAGGCAGCGCCTTCACTTGCCCGGTGGCCCACGTACCAGCATCCATCGCTCGGGATCTACGTGTCCCGTGCGCCAATTAATCGGAGAGAGACCTTCGAGAGGGGCGATGGGCGGCCGGAGCGCTCGGCGGTGAGCGAGCGTGCTGAGGCGTTCACCGCTGGGGTGTTGGCGGAGGCGATGAACCGGCCGGTGCAGATGGTCAACGGTGGCCTGTATGTGCGCGGGTTGCTGGAGCAGGGCGCGCACGTCTGGCTACGCCGCCTCACGTAGCTGCTCGTACACCTTCTTGACGTAGTAGTCGCCCAACAACTCCCGGAAGTCGTCGTCATCCAAGATCCGCTTGAAGATGTCGGAGTTCGCGTCCATGCGCGTGATAATCGTCTGGATGAACTTGCGATCGAAGACTAGGCGGAAGTTCTCGATGCTGTTGTTCTGAGCCTGATCGGATAGCTCGCCATCGGCGACCCAGCTCTCCTCAAACTGGTCGAGCAGCAGCTTGTCGATATCGGTCAGATCGGTCCCGAAGCGATCGTTGAGGATCTCCACGATGCTGGAGAGATGCTCCAGGTCAAGCTCTTGTTGGCCGCCCTTGCCCTCCCCGAAGAACGACCGGACCTCGCCTAGTTCAGAGGTCAACGACAGGGTGCCGCTGAAGGTGATCTGATGGCGCAGATGGGTTAGCTCGACCTCCGCGCCCAGGTCGAGCCGTTCGACGGTTGCCGTATCGCGTAGATAGAGGGAGAGGGCTCGGCAGTAGATGTAATCGCGTTCCAGCGCAGGGTCCGTGAAGGCGGCGATCTGGGAGACGAACGAGTAGATCCGAACGAACCGGGTCAAGGCATCTCGGAACTCAAGCCGCTGCTCATCGCGCATCTGCTCAAAGCGAGCCTTCCCCGGTCCCAGAGCTGCATAGGTCGCAGCCGAGCGCTTCTCATCCGAAGAGCTGGCACCCAACAGCGCTGGCATCGCCGCCTTGATCTCATCGGGCCGCAGCACGTCGAAGTCATCGAGGCGACGCCTGGTGTCCCAGAGGATGTTCGGATCCGTCGGCGGTGCGACCGTGCAGCCGTGGAACTGCTCGAAGGCTTCAACGATGTCTTCGGTGTCGTTGCGGAAGTCCAGAACGAACGTGTTCTCCTTCAGCGGATGGATCCGGTTCAGGCGAGAGAGGGTCTGTACCGCCGCCAGCCCAACCAGCGTCTTGTCGACGTACATGGTGTGCAGCAGCGGTTGATCAAATCCCGTCTGGAACTTCTCGGCCACGATCAGGACGGCGTAGTCCGGGGTTGAGAACTCCTCAGCGGTGCGGGACTCCGGGAACCCGTTCATATTGGTCTCGGTCAGCGGCAACCCAGAGCCGTCATCGATCTTGCCGGAGAACGCGACCAGCGTCTTGATCGAGGTGTAGCCCTTGGCGGCGATGTACTTGTCGATGTTCTGCTTGTAGCGAACGGCGTGCAACCGCGATGAGGTCACCACCATCGCCTTGGCGAGCCCGCCGATCTCCTTGCTCGTGTGCTGGCAGAAGTGCTCGACGATGATCTCGGCCTTCTGGGCCAGATGGTGGGGATGCAGACTCACGAACCGAGCGATTGCCCGACGAGCCTTCTTTGAGTCGTACTCGGGATCATCCTCGGTCGCCTTCTCGATCTTCCAGAACGTCTGATAGGTCGTGTAGTTCGCCAGCACATCCATGATGAAGCCTTCCTCGATCGCCTGGCGCATGGAGTACAGATGGAAAGGCTCATGAACGTGGGTCTGCGGATTGAGACGCCCGAACATCTCAAGCGTCCGCCCCTTGGGCGTGGCGGTGAACGCGAAGTAGGACAGGTTCGACTGACGGCCACTGCGCGCGCCAACAGACTTGGCGAGGGCCTCCTCGACCGGATCGATCGCCGCCGACAGCAGCCCGGCATCCTCAACCTCTGCCGCCGTTAGCTCCTCCTCCACCCCGGCCCCGAGAGCCACGCGCAGCTCCTTCGCCGCCTCGCCGGTCTGCGATGAATGTGCCTCGTCGATCACCACCGCATAGTTGCGGGCCGGAACCGACCCAATCTTGCCGATCACAAAGGGGAACTTCTGCAACGTCGTGATGATGATCCGCGCCTGCTCCCCGGCCAACGCCTCAGCAAGCTGACTGGAGTTCTCATCGATCTTCACAACGACCCCACGAGCGTGCTCGAATTGGTAGATCGTGTCCTGTAGCTGGCGGTCAAGGATCACTCGGTCGGTGATCACCACCACCTTGTCGAAGACCTTGCGGTCATCCGCATCGTGAAGCGTCGAGAGACGATGTGCAGTCCAGGCGATCGTGTTCGACTTGCCCGAGCCCGCTGAATGCTGGACGAGATACGAATGACCGGAACCATTGGCTCGGGCGTCCGCCTCAAGCTTCTTCACAGCATCCCACTGGTGGTAGCGGGGGAAGATCACGATCTCGCGTGCCCTCCGAGCGGCCAAGGAGCCCTTCTCAGGCCGGTCAACGTGAATGAAGCGGTGGAGGATGTCCAGCCAAGCATCCTTGGCCCAGACGCCCTCCCACAGGTAGGAGGTCTTGTGCCCGTGCGGGTTCGGCGGATTGCCCTTCCCCAGGTTGTGACCCAAGTTGAAGGGGAGAAACCGCGTTGATTTCCCCTCCAGCTTGGTGGTCATTGCGACGGCATCGGGATCGACAGCGAAGTGGACAAGCGCCCGACGCCCAAGCGTCACGTTCTTCGGATCACGGTCTGTGCGGTACTGCTCGATCGCATGCTCGATGTTCTGGCCGGTCAGGTGGTTCTTTAGCTCCGCCGTGGCGACTGGGATCCCATTGAGGAACAGGCAGAGATCAACCGTCTTGGTGGAGTCGGGATCGAACGGGAGCTGGCGGGTGACGGTCAGCCGGTTGGCGTCGTAGTGGGCCACCAGCTCAGGCGCGACCCCGAACGCGGGCTTCCGATACGACAGCCTGATCTCGACGTTCTGATCGCGCACGCCATGCCGGATCACATCGACCGTCCCGCGCTCATCGAGCTGCTGAGCCAGGCGCTGGACGAACCGCTGGCGAGCCTGGTCCTGGTCCCCGCCATGCGCCTTGACTAGCTTCTCCCACTCTTGGCCTTGAGTCCCTCCGATAAAGCCGAACAGCTCCACGGTGTCGAGACCGAGCTTGGCGTCGAAGTCCTGCCGCCACTCTGGGGCCGTCCCGAGCTTGCACAGCAGATAGCCACCCTGAGCGACCAGGTGGGCGGTGATTTCGCCCTCCAGCAGCTTCTCGCTGATCGAACTCATGCCGCTTCCGCGATGTCGAGCTGGCCGGTTACGGCGGCGGTGATGAAGGCCTGGCGACGCTCTTGCAGAAGTCCGATCTGGTCGTGGAGAACGTCCAGCACTTGCCTTACGCGCAGTCGCTCGACGCCCAGCCGCGCAACTGCCGCATCTTGATCTGCGCGCGGAGCCTGAGGGACAGGCACTGCGCTAGCGGCTCCAACGTTGAAGTGGCTCTGGATCGTTCCGACCGAATATTCCGCAACGTGCTTCTGCATCCAGTCGGAGTTCAACACGTACTCCAAAAACTGAGGCGAGTAATGCGGTGACGGGCGAATGATTACGAGATCAATGCAGTTCGCACCCTCAAGTTCGGGCGGCACAACCGCAGCAGCCCCAGCCTGACCAGTCCGAACAACAACGACATCCCCACAGCACAACCGCGACTTCAGATGCAGCTCGTGACCTTCCGGAGTTAGATAGACAAGCTCATCCTGGGAGATCGCCCCAGGGGAGACGTTCACGCCTCGAATTGCCGGGATTCCTGAGTCTGCGTACCACGCTGACGGCGTGATGACAATCCCCACGACGACTTCCCGACACACGTATTTCAGAGGCGTTTCCCCGAAACGTCTCACCAACGCCTGAATCGTTGTTTCCAGAACTCCTTGCCAGCGCTCCTCCAACAACTCCGCCATGCGCCGCTTCGCCGCAATGAGAGCATCGATCCGCGCCGTCTCGCGGTCGAGGTAGTCGGCGATCGCCCGTTGCCGATCCACAGGTAGCTGCGGGATGCGTATTGCCCACATGTCATCCTGCGTGAGCTTATCTCTGGTCGAGCCAGTGATATAGCGTGCGTAATCGACGGCGTTCAGTGCGTAAACCAAGAATCGGCGTTCGATTGCTGCGTTAGACCGCAACACATGGATGTGGTTGTTGACCCAGGCAGGGCCATCTAGCAGGAAGGCAACGTCCCTGCCGGGCTCGAAGAAAGGAGCCCCATCCTCACCGAGGAGTACAAGGGGCTCATCGAACAACGCCTGTCCAACGGTGTCCAGGACGCCACCTGATCCCCAGTATGGAATGTTGCCAGGGATGGTTCCTCGTTCCTCTCGGCTGATTGGCACCCGCTGGCCGTCAAGGCAACGAGCCAGCCGCCGCAGCGGCACGGTGGCGCCAACGGTTCCGCTCACCCCGCAACCTCGATGAGCAGGCGTTGTATCTCGTCCTCCAAGGCTTTGATCTCGGCGTCGATCTCCACCAACGGGCGGGGGGGCACGTAATGGTAGAAGTGCCGCGTCAACGGGATCTCATATCCGAGCTTGGTCCGATCGTGTTCGACCCAGGCATCCGTAACGTATGGCAGCACCTCATCGCGCATGTGGTCATCGACGGCCGTCCGATACTCCAGCATCGCAAACCGATCGGTGGGGTCCGCTACGAACTTCACGGGCATGTCAGGCAGCGGCACGTTCTCGTTGTCGCGTAGTTCTGGATCAGCCTCAGGATTGCCCTTGCGGTCGGTGATGACGGGAGCATCCGCGTCGCGTACCGCTAGTGCCGACCACACCGCCTTCTAAACCGGACCGGCAACGCCGAGACCAGCCATCGCTGGTCCCATGGCCTTGACCATCTCCTTCTCCGTCGTGAACCGAGCAGCCTTGTGCTCCGACAGCAACTCGCTGATGGCCTCTTGGACATCGACTGGCAGCTTCTGGATGGCCTTCGCGGCCAACGCCCTGAGGATCGTCTCCTCAGTGATCTCCCAGCGCAGGCGAAGGGGACGGTCGACGGTGATCCGCAGGAAGCCGAACGCCTCGTTGGGGAAGATCTTTACCTTCTCCCCCTCCTGAAAGTCGCCGTAGAGCCGGGTGATCTCATCGATCTGTGCTGACGAGATCTCCTTGCGCTTCTCCCCCAGGGACTTCCGCATCTTGACGGAGTACTCGCGGGCATCAACGAGCTGGACCTTCCCCTGGCGTTCGGGGGCTTTGCGGTTGGTCACGACCCAGAAATACGTCGAGATGCCAGTGTTGTAGAAGAGCTGATCCGGGAGGGCGACGACCGCCTCCAGCCAGTCGTTCTCGATGATCCAGCGACGGATCTCAGACTCGCCCGATCCAGCCGCACCCGTGAACAGCGGCGAGCCGTTGAAGACGATCGCCAGCCTGGTCCCACCGTCCTCGGGGCGCTTCATCTTGGAGATCATGTGCTGGAGGAACAGGAACGACCCGTCGTTTATCCGTGGGAGCCCAGCGCCGAAGCGGCCGTTGAATCCCTTGGTATCAGCCTCTTTGCGGACCTCCCCCTCGACCTTCTTCCATTCCACCCCGAACGGCGGGTTTGCCAGGAGATAGTCGAAGTGCTCGCCGTCGTGGTGATCCTCTGAGAAGGAGTTGCCGTAGGCGATGTGGGAGGCGTCCTGGCCTTTGAGCATCATGTCCGACCGGCAGACGGCATACGTCTCGGCATTCAGCTCTTGCCCGAAGACCTCCAGCCGAGCCTGAGGGTTGAGCGCCCTCAGGTGATCCTCGGCGACGGACAACATCCCTCCGGTCCCGCACGCCGGGTCGCACAGCGTCTTGACGATGCCTGGCTTGGTGAGCACGTCATCAGCATCGTCGATGAACAGCAGGTTGACCATCAGCCGGATGACCTCACGAGGCGTGAAGTGCTCCCCGGCCGTCTCGTTGGATAGCTCGGAGAACCTCCGGATCAGCTCTTCGTAGAGATAGCCCATCTCCAGGTTCGAGACCGCCTCCGGATGCAGATCGATGTCGGCGAACTTGCCGACCACCTGGTAGAGGACGTTGGCCTTGCTCAGCCGGTCAATTTGGATCCCGAAGTCGAACTTCTCGATGATGTCCTTCGCTGCCGCCGAGAACCCGCCGATGTAGAGGTGCAGGGAGTCGGCGATCGTGTTCGGGTCGTCGAGAAGCTTGGTGAACGTCAGCGGGCTCGTGTTATAGAACTGCTGGCCCGCCACCGCCTGAAGAACCGGCTCAACGTTCTCGATCCTGCCCGCGAGCTGCTTCTGCCTCTCCAGGACCGCCTGCTTGGTAGGCTCAAGAACACAATCCAAGCGGCGGATCACCGTGAGCGGGAGGACCACCTTGCCGTATTCGGACTGCTTGTAGTCCCCGCGCAGAAGGTCAGCCACGCTCCAGATGAAGGCCGCGTGATTCCTGATCGTCTCACTATCGGCCACGATTAAGCCCCAACTCCCTCTTGCTCGTGCAGGAAGCCGAGCTTACTCGGCCAGGTAGATGAACTTGATCGTCGGTCGGGGCGACGATCCCGATCACTAGGCAGGTCCATTGCGGCAGTTACGTCGAGGATGCTCGACTGGACATTGTGTCCGTGATCCCGCGTCTGCCATTCATTCGCAAGCCTCCTGAACTCGGTCGCCAGCAGGCTCCGCGTTCAGGGATTCAGTCAGCTTTTCCTCGGCGTCGGAGAAGGCGTCGAGAGCCCCTCTGAGGTCTGCCGGATCCTCCTGCGAGACGGCTGCGTTCAGGACGACCAGCGCGGCACGGACTCGCCCCCACGCATTGACGCTCTCCTCCGAAGCCTGACGCTCTGCCTCCACGGCGACGCTCGAAGCAGATGTTTCGCCCGCCGCGATGAAGCGATCAAGCTCCGACTGCCGTACGCGGATTCGTCGAGCACCGATTCGAACCGCAGCCAACTCTCCCCGGTCGATCCAATTCCGAACGGTCTGCTGGTTCACCCTGAGCCGCTCCGCGATCTCGGCAACCGTGAGGAACTGGTCTTCCATTCACGCTGATGCTAACTGAGAACGCTTGAGGGCGAACAAGGCGCCGCAGAGCCGGAAGAGCGACCGTAGAGTAAAGGTGTGGACTTCGATCTTCAGAACGTCACCCTCTCTCCGGTAGGTGGTTCGTCGTCGCACACAATCGGGGCCTCGGCGGTGGTGGCGTGGCCCATTCGACGCAGTGGATCTCAGTCCCGGAACAGCATGCCCACGATCAAGCTCAAAGCCAACTCTCATCGCTGTCGAAGGACTGTCGATGACCGTAGTGCTCGTGGTGTGCGCGGTAGCCAAGCTCGCCCGCAAATCGATCGGCCGTTGGTCTCAACCGATGCCTCGCGCACGAGCCAGAGGCTCTTATGCTTCTAGCGACCCCAGCAGGAGGACCCGGGAAACCCTCCATCAGTGCGGAGTCGAGGTGGCGCGCTGACTGCATAGCTCGCGCTCGCTCGCTTCTAGCGATCTGCTCATGCTCGAACGCCGGCCGTTTCCGCTCCAGTCGGTGCGCTGACATCACCCCGACGAACCCGGCAACGAGGGTGCCCAAGACGCCGATACCGGCCAGACCGAGCGAAAGGGCTAGCGAGCTTGAGGCGACGACCGTCACCAGCTAGAGGTTAGAGACCGCTCCTGCGGCGGTGGTTGTCGTCATGAAGGTCGCGTTCCGTCCGACCTCGGCGCAATCATTTCGCAAGACGTTCGTTGGTGGTCGGTCCCTGGGCGCCTGCCCTTGATCAACAAGAGGTCTACCCAGGGACCGGCCGAGCTACCGGAGTCCCGGTAGCTCTGAATCCTCGCGAATGGCTCGGACGGAAGGATGGAGGTCGCCTTCAGCCGAGAACACGAGGGCAGTGCTTTAGCACTTGGCGGTCTAGGTCTGAACTTCGCTCGGGCGGCCAGCTTGTCCGCTTCAGAGGTCAACAGGAGGTCAACAGCACATCCGAAACCGACCGAATCGAGGCGAACACCGAAAGCCTCGATTAGCAGGGATATCGAACCTGCCCGAACCTCACCGAATCACCCTGATCAACCACTCGGTTGTGCCAGCCCCACGTTCGCTGGTGCCGGGTTCGATGCGGCCGAACTCGCAGCGGTGATCGCCCGCACGGCCGTCTCCGGTTGTGGCAGCACCACCTATCCACCGCTGGACTACAACTGGGCCGCGCTCAACTTCACCACCGACCCGCGTTGGACAGCAGGTGTACTCGACCCCGACGCTTGCTGCAGCCACCACAGATGAGCGGCGATCTCTGGCTGCCGGAGAACGCCCAGCTTCTGATCCGGTCTGAGACGCTCAACAAGCATCCGTCTGAGAGCGGAGGGCCGCTCTTCGGGTACGAGCGCGACCGGGAGGTGGTCGTGACGCGCGCGTTCGGTCCAGGCCTCGGCGCGCACCATCGGCCGTGGCTGTTCGAACCCGATCGTGCAGCCGTGCAGAAAGCGATCGATGCCGTCGCTGCGAAATCCGCGGGAGCCGAGCGGTACATCGGCAGCTGGCACAGCCACCCGCTCGGTATCGCTCGACCATCGCTACTCGACCGGCGAACGGCTCGGAACATCGCCAGCGACACAGAAGCCGGCTGCCCCCGACCGGTCATGCTCATTCAAGCCACGGTGCTTCGCATCAGTGGTCTGCGGCCGGGAAGGCTTCGCGCGTACAGCTGGGATCCGGCCTCGCAACGGCTGCGGTCGCTGAAGATCACAAACTACGTCTCGCAGGCTCGCACCAAATCTCCGGCAGCCGACTGACGCGCCGATGAGTACCGCCCTCATCCAGGTCGCTCAAGTGGTGCCCGGCATTCCCGCACGAACGCACGACCGAGTGTGGTGAGGTACACCACCTCTCGGTTCTCGCTGATTACGCCGGGCGCTGTTATTTGTTGGGCGAAACACAGACCGAGCGCGATCAACGTGTCCATGGCCACTGCCCGCTGTTCTGCATCGAGGGGGGATTCGAGCTCCAGCACTTTCACGACGTGAGATTCCCACGGAGCCCCGCCTCCAGAATGTGCCTCCACAAAGATCGCGTCGAGGAGCGCAGCTTCCGGGGGAGATAGTTCGCTAAGAATCGACGGGAATCTGGGCGGCACACGACCAGGCCAGCCCGCCGCATTAGCAAGCAGCGCCGCCCAGCGATCAGACATCCGCTCGTCCTCCTCGTTTGCACCGGCCTCGAGGATCGGCATCAGAATCGGCAAGGCCACCTGTGTCGGCATCTGGCCGACCTCGGCGAGGAACTGCTCGGCCCGCTGGAGTACTCGAACACGCCACTTCCAGCGCCGATACGCGATGGCATCTTGCGCCCAACACGTGCGCCAGATGGAGCGGTTCCTCGAAATCGGCCTGGTGTCGCCAAACGCGACGACGTTTGTCGAGCAGGCAAACCTGTGGTGCGAGGGCTTCGCCGAGGCGGTCCACCTCAGGATCAAGCCCGACGATGACACGCCTGACTCTTCGCAGATCTATCTTGGTTGGCTCAAGATGGTCAAACCGTTCGTGAAGTCTCAAGTTGCCGAACGGCCGGTGCGTCATCGTCTGATCGCGGGGCAGATGCCGCCGGCCTAATCGCGCGGCCGAAAAGTGCCGCAGCAGGCCGTTTTTAGCCCAGACTGAGGCCACGCCGGACTGTTCCCGTTGGAAGGCGGCGGGGACGTATGCTTGTTCTGAGCTTGGGACGGGGAGACCCGTCCTTGATCGGTCGGGGAATTGTGCCCCCACTTCCCTGACTCTCCGGGGGGCCCAGATGGATCTGGGTCCCCCGGGCTTTTTGCGCGTTGTGTTTGGGGGCGCTGGTGCGCGGCGCGGGTTTCCTGATCGCGGGTGTGTGTGGGCGGCGAGCTGTGTGGGGCCTGGTGCGATGGGCATTCATGATTCGGTCGGTGCCGCTGGCGGGCCTGCGTGCGATTCCGAAGCGCGCCGGTCGTGCGAAGCACTCACATCACGGCGAGCGTGTCGCGCTTGCCGGTGGGCTTGGCCGGTGTTCGCCGGTTCGGCGGCGCGGTCTTCAGAGGCGCTCGCTCGGGATAGTGAAACCAACCTTTGGGCTCGCTTCGCGTTTATGTAAGTGGGGGCTTTTGGACGGTTCGGTATTTCCCGGCCGTCACGTGACGGCCTAGGGGGCGCGGTGCCTTGGGGCAAGGATGCCCGGGGGCGCCGTCTAGGTCGACCGCTGCGGCATTTAGCCAGCCGGGTGTGGTTTAGCCGAGCGGGCTTGGTGCGAGCGCGGGTGGACCGGTCGTTGGTCGTTCTTGCCGAGCGGCCGTTCTCTACCGGTCAGGCGCACGAAAGCGTGGCGCTACGGGCGAGGTGGTCTGAATTTATGCGAGGTTTGGTGAGCTTTGGCTGGACTCTGGTGGTCATAAAGCGCACAATCTGCGTGTGAGGGCGACTGCAACACTCGGTGACTTGCGCCAGGCGGTGGACCGCAGGCCCGTCATCGGACAAACCGACGAGTACCTCGTGGCCCAACTCCGTGCCGGCGACGATGCTGCTTTCGAGGTGATCTACGATCGATACGCTCGCGGCATGCTCGCGTTCTGCGTGCATATGCTAGGAAGCCGCGAGGCGGCCGAGGATGCGCTGCAGCTGACCTTCGTCTCCGCGTATCGGGCGTTGCGTGGCGGGGACGGCAACATATCGCTGCGGCCGTGGCTGTATACCATCGCTCGCAATCGCTGCTTGTCGGAGTTGCGCACCCGCCGCGATGCCGTCGATGTCGACGGCGTGGCCGTAGATCGACCATCCTTCGACGGCTTGGCAGACCAAGTCCAGCGGCGGGAGGAGCTACGGGAAATGCTGGAGGACATTCAGCGGCTCCCGGGGGACCAGCGCGCCGCGCTGGTGCTGTTTGAGCTGGGCGACCACTCGCATAATGAAATCGCTGCCGTGCTCGGCGTTCGCGCGGAGAAGGTGAAGGCGCTCATCTTCCAAGCGCGCGAGGCGCTCGTGCGTGGCCGGCAGGCCCGGGGGCGTCCGTGCGCTGAGATCCGCGAGCGGCTAGCAACGCTCCATGGCAGGGTCCTGTCGCGCAGCACGCTACGCGCCCATATCGATCGTTGCCCGAGCTGCGCAGCCTTCGAGCACGAGGTCCGCCGTCAGCGGGCCGCCCTTGCGCTGATTCTGCCCGTGGCGCTGACCGGCGAACTCAAGGCCTTAGTGCTGGGCTCGGCGCTTGGCGGCGGCGGTGCGGTTGCGGCCGGCGCAGGGGCGTGCGGTGGCGGCGCGGTCGTCTCGGGTGGCGCGACCGCCGCCGGTAGCGCGTGCGGCAGCGGTGCGGTATCCGCGGGTGCCGGCGCAGCGGGCAGCCTCGCCGCCGCTGGCACAGGTGCCGGCGCAGCGGGCAGTCTCGCCGCCGCTGGCGTAGGTGCGGCCAGCACCGCCGTGGTCGCCGGTGCTCCGGTTGCGGCGGTCGCCACGGGGCTCACGACCCTTGGTGCGGACTATGCCGCCGCCGTCGGTGTCGGTGGGCTCGGTGCATCGGGGGTCGTCGCGAAAATCCTCACCGTTGCCGCCATCGCGACCGGCGCCGTCGGCGCAAGCCATGCCAGCAGCCATGAGCCCGACCCCCTTTTAGGGCCGGCGAGCAGCCTGCAGATCCCGGTTGCGTCTGCCAGCCCCACGCCAACCGCGACGGCCAGCCCCCCGACCACGGGCACTCCCCCGACCACCACGCCAACCGCGACGGCCAGCCCCCCGACCACGGGCACTCCCCCGACCACCACGCCAACCGCGACGGCCAGCCCCCCGACCACGGGCACTCCCCCGACCACCACGCCAACCGCGACGGCCAGCCCCCCGACCACGGGCACTCCCCCGACCACCACGCCAACCGCGACGGCCAGCCCCCCGACCACGGGCACTCCCCCGACCACCACGCCAACCGCGACGCCCAGCGGCGCCGTGCCGGATCAGCCGGGTGCTCCAGCGGCGGTCAACGCCGTCGTCCCTACGCCGGCAACCGTCGGCTGACGCCGACCGACGCGAACACCGTTTCGGCCTCGAGCATGCCAGGGGTGCCCGTCGGCCGCTTTCGCTGGTTGCCCCGCGGGCCGATCAGCCGGTGCAGTCGGCGTCGCTCTCGGTCTCTCCGCTCCGGGGCACGTTCCGGGCGTGTCGGGCGGGTAACGCTCCGGATCGAGGTCGAGGTTCAGCTCGGGGACCTCGTATTCATTCGGGAGGAGCACGCGGTCGGCAAGCTCGGCGGGGGTGAGCCCGAGCACGGTGCAGCACCCCGCCGCGAGGCTTGTCCAGCCTCGCGTAAGTGGGACGATGAGGGAGGCCCCGCTCTGCCTGGACCCGTAGATCAGCTCCAGGCGCTTAACTATCTAAGGGATGCCTCCCGGCGAGCTTGCGATAGTCCTCCACACCCATATGCCGCTGGTCGCTCTCGGTCCTTGGCCGCACGGTAAGTACGCAAATGTGCCGAACCCCCTCGGCTTTGGGACGTGGCCGTTCGGTGAGGAGTGGTTGTGGGAGGCGATTGCCACCTGCTATCTGCCGCTGCTGCGGGTACTTGGTCGCGCTCCGCTGACGCTCTCGCTGACTCCGGTGCTGTGCGACCAGCTGGAGGCGCCCGGAGCGTTGGCGCGCTGTCTGAGCTTCCTGCGTGAGGTCCGTCCCGAGTCCCACCGGCTGGACGAGGAGGAGTTCCGCCGCCGTGGTGAGGATCGCCTGGCGACCGAGGTGCAGCGCTCCGCTGCTCAGTATGAGTCCGCCGCGGATGAGCTGGAATCGCTGGGCGACGGTCTGCGGGCGGCACTCGGCGCCCATTGCACGTGGACCTCGGCGGCGACCCACGCGGTGCTCCCACTGCTGGCCACCGACGCGGGAGTTGGGCTCCAGGTGCAGACCGGGGTCGCGTCGCACCGGCGCCGGTTCGGCGATTGGGCGGGGGGATTCTGGCTGCCCGAATGCGCCCATGCCACCTGGCTTGACGCGCTGCTGGAGGAGGCGGGCGTCCGTGCCACCTGCGTCGAGCTGACGCGCCGGTTCGGGCCCGGCGATGCCCGCCACCTGCGCCCTCTGGTCAGCGAGGACGGACCGGTGCTGTGGCCGATCGATCGCCAGACGATGGCGCTGGTGTGGAGCGATGGCGGATACCCCGCCGACGCTGCCTACCGTGACCGCCACCGCCTCACCACGCACCATCACCGGGTGTGGCGCAACGACGGCCGCCCCTACGACCGGCAGGCTGCCCGCGCCGTGGCCCGCCGCCACGCTCAGGACTTTGTCGCCCGTGTCCTGCAGCGCGTGCGCGACGGGGGCGTCTGCGTGTGTGCGGTTGACACCGAGCTGCTCGGCCACTGGTGGCACGAGGGGATCGATTGGCTGGAGGCGGTGATCGACGAGGCAGCGCGGCAGGGTCTGGCCTTGACCACGCTCGACGATGCGCTCACCCGCCACGAACCGGCGCCCGCGCCGGCCGAGCTGGAGCTCAGCAGCTGGGGCGAGGGCGAGGATCTCAGGACCTGGTCGGGACCCGCGGTGGCTGATCTCGCCTGGGGTGCCCGCACCGCCGAGCTGCGCCTGCTGGCAGTGTCTGACCGGCCGCCCGACACAGCGCTGCGCCAGCTGCTGGCGCTTCAATCGAGCGACTGGGCGTTCCTGGCCTCTCGCCGCACGGCGGGGGAGTACCCGCGCGAACGCGCCCAGGGCCATGCGCAGGCGCTGGCGCGCATCGAGCGGGGAAGCGCAAAACCGGCGGATCAGCTGCGCGAGCTGGCACCTGAGCTGAGCGGCTGGACCCGTTGATGTCGGCTTGACGTCTGCTCCGCGCGTGCCGCGTTGGGTGCGTGACGTTGGCTGGACGCAAGCGACGCGAGCACGGCGGAAGCAGACGCCGAAGCCGCTCGCGTAGCTTCGCAGGGCGGGGATAGCTGCTACGTACCTGGCCGGGCCACCCAAGCAAAAAGACTCTGGGCCCGCGGCCGCCCGCCTGGCTCAGCCCCAGCGAAAGGTCCGCGGCTTGTCGCGCATCCGGATCACCCGGGCAGGGATGCCGCCGACGACCGCGTTGGCCGGAACGTCGCAGGTGACGACCGAGCTGGTTCCGATCACCGAGTTGTCGCCGACCGTGACGCCCCGTAACACGCAGGCTCCGTAGCCGATCCAGACGTTATGGCCGATGTCGACGTCGCGCTTGTAGATCCCCTGCTCGCGGATTGGGCGCTCGACCTCCACCATCCCGTGATCGAAGTCGATCATCATCACACGGTCGGCGATGATGCACTCGCGTCCGATCGCGATGTGCTGGAAGGCGGAGATCGTGCATTCCTGTCCGAGCACGCTCTTGGCGCCGATCGACAGCTCTCCCTCGTGCACGCGGATCTTGCAGCCGTGTCCGATCCACGACCAGCGCCCCAGCGTGACGGTCGCCTCACGGCCGATCTCGAACTTGACGCCCGGGCACACGAAGCACAGCCCGTCGGTCACCAGCCGCCCGCGCCAGCGCAGCTTCAGCCAGCACCAGCGGGCGATCAGCATCAGATAGCCACGGCTGATCATCTTGTTGGCGCGCGCGAAGCTCAGCAGCGCGAGCGGACCGCCGTGCAGCGGCGGCGGGGGGCTGCGGACCAACGGCGGCACCACGGGTTGGCGCAGCTGTCTGAGCTCTCTTGTGCTCACCGAGCGCACGGCCGAATCGTAGGGGCTCAGCCGTCGTCGATGAGGCCTTGTAGCGGTCCCAGCAGGCGCCCCGACCGTCGCGAGACTCGCGGAAGCTCCAGCAGGCGGTGGGTCGCGGGGGCACCGCGCCGGCGCCGCTGCAACTGCTCGTGGGCGATCGGGCGCCAGTGATCGTCGACCAGCGTCCGCGCGTCGGTGGCGGCGACGGTCTCGGCGTCGAGCTCCAGATGCTCTGACCACAATCGCACGCGCGTCTGGCGAGCCAGCCCGGCGTCGTCGGTGACGACGTCCATCTCGGTGTCGTTGAACAGCGAGTGGGCGTTGAGGTTCGCCGATCCAACGATCAGCCAGCGGTCGTCGATGATCGCGACCTTGGCGTGAACGTACAGGGGGTCGTCGCGTCCCTCCGAGAACGAGCGGATCGTCGCCGCCAGCAGTCGATCATCGCCGTCGGCTTGCACCAGGACGCCCAATTGCCCGCGCGTGTCGTCACCGCCGTTGTTGGGCTTGGCCGGCAGTAGCACGACCAGCCGGAAGTCCGGGTGGGGAGGATGGCGGAGCTTATCGGCCAGCACCGTGACGATCTCCGGCGCCCACAGGAACTGGTTCTCCAGATAAATCAGCCGGCTGGCGCTGCGCAGCGCCTTGAGATAGGTCTCGAGGATGCGGAATTCGCCGTGGGGCAGGGCGTTGTACATGCCGTTGGCGACCGTGCGCACCACCTGCACGGTCTGGCCGCCGGTTGGCGCCGGCGCGGGGGGATGGGGCACCTGCTCCCCGGTCAGCTCCTTCCAGCGCAGCGCAAAGTGGTCGCCGACGTCGCCCACCGCCGGGCCGGTCAGCCGTGTGCCGACGTCATGCCAGCCGATCCGCCGGCGGGCGCGATGAGCCTGCGTGTCGAACCGGTCCCCGGCGGCGTCGGTCATGTCGATCCCGTTGACGAACGCGAGCGCGCCGTCGATCACGACCGTCTTCTCGTGATGGCAGTGGAGCGGGTGCTCGCGCGGATCGGCCTCGCAGCGGATCCGCGTTCCGCGGGTCAGGTTCGCGATCCCTTCCCTGACGTCGGCTCGGCTGGGATGAAAAGTGGGCAGGGGTGAGCCGGACCAGACCAGCACCCGCACGTCGATGCGCAGCGCCAGCTCGGCCAGCAGCGCCCCGATCGGTTGCGGGCGCTGACCGCGCACGAGCTCGAAGGAGGGGGTGATGTGCCAGCCCGTGATATGCACGAACTCCCGCGCGTTCTCCATCGCCTCGGCCATCCGAGGCAATGCGGCGGCGCCGTCGATCAGCACCTCCAGCGAGCAGCCATCCCGCGGGCGCGGATCGCCCCGCGCCCAGGCGCCGTCACCCGACGGATCGAGCGCGTGCTCCCAGCCCAGGCGCTTGAGCCGGAGGCGATGCTTGGCTCTGACCGCGGCCTCGACGCCGTCGCCGACGAGCGAGTCCAGGCGGGCGGCGAATGGACCGTTCATCTACGGCTCATCGTTTCAGACCGCGCCGCGCGGTGCTGGGCAACCCGCGACAGGCCCATCCGGCATGATTGCTCGCCCTGATGCGTCCGCCAGACGAGACACTCGCCGCGCGCCTCCTCAACGGCGACAGGCGCGCCCTGGCGCGGGGGATAACGCTGGTCGAGAACGACGATCCCCTGGGCTGGGAGCTGGTCAGCCAGGTCTATCCCCATACGGGACGTGCGGAGGTGGTCGGCTTCACCGGCCCGCCCGGCGTCGGGAAGTCCACGCTGCTGGGAGCGCTGACCAAGCTCGAGCGGGCGCGCGAGCGCACCATCGCGGTGCTGTCGGTCGACCCGTCCTCGCCGTTCACCCACGGAGCCCTGCTGGGCGATCGGATCCGCTTGGCCGACCATTTCCTTGACCCGGGCGTGTTCATCCGCTCAATGGCCACCCGGGGGGCGCTCGGTGGCCTCAGCGAGGCCGCGCTGCAGGCGGCGCTGCTGATGGACGCCTCGGGTCGCGATCTCGTGCTGGTGGAGACTGTCGGCGTTGGCCAGGCCGAGGTCGACGTGATCGACCACGCCGATACCGTGGTGCTGGTCCTGATGCCTGGTTCGGGCGACTCGATCCAGGCGCTGAAGGCAGGCGTGATGGAGATTCCCGACGTGATCGTGGTCAACAAAGCCGATCATCCGCTGACCGACACCATGGTTCGCGAGATCAAGGGCGTGCTGGCGCTCGGACCGCGGCTGGACTGGGAGGTGCCGGTCGTCAGAACCGACGCGGTCCGCGGCGAGGGCGTGGCCGAGCTGTGCGACAAGCTCGCCGAGCACCACCAGCACATCGAGGCCAAGGGCACTCTGTCAGAGCGACGGCGGCGTAATCTGTTCAACGAGGTGCTGGCGATCGCGTCGTTTCGGATGCGGCGTGAGCTTGAGGCGTCGATCCGGAAGGATGATTCCGTCCGGGAGCTGCTTGACCGCGTCGTGGCCCGTGAGTTGGATCCGGCCAGCGCGGCCAGTACGATCCTCGAGCGAGAACGCGAGCGCGCGCCGAGGGATTAGGGGGAGCACCATGGACCAGCCGGTCGATCGCCGGGCCTTCCTCGCCGGTGTCGGCGGCACGGCTCTGGCCGCCAGCCCCACCGCCCGGGCGCTCGCCGGCGGCCTGAGCGGCGCACGGGCAGCCGGCTCGTCGGTCCCGCGGACGCTTCGCCAGGCGATGCGCGGGCCGATCATCAACCGCGGCTCGCCCGGCTTTCCGGCGGCCGCGCACGTGTACAACGAGCGCTTCGACGGCGTGCTGCCCAGCACGGTGGCGCGCCCGCTGGGCGCCACAGACGTCCAGGGGGCGGTGCGCTGGGCGGTCGGGCATGACGTGCCGCTGCGGGCTCGGTCAGGCGGGCACAGCTACGCCGGATACTCGACGCAGCGCGGCGGGCTCGTGCTCGATCTGAGGAACCTGAGCGCGATCAGCGTCAACCGCCGCGCCGGCACCGCGACGATCGGCGCCGGCGCGCAGCTGATCAACGTGTACACCGCCCTGGCCGCCAAGGGCGCGACAATCCCCGCTGGTTCCTGCCCGTCGGTGGGGATCGGCGGCCACGCACTGGGGGGCGGGATGGGGCTCGCCGGCCGCGCGTTCGGCCTGACCCTGGACAATCTGATCGGCGCCGAGGTGGTGACGGCGGATGGACGCATCCGTCAGGTCAACCAGAACAGCAACCCGGATCTGCTGTGGGCGCTGCGCGGCGCCGGTGGCGGCAACTTCGGGGTGGTTACGCAACTTCAGTTTCGGGTTCACCACGCGCCGGCAACCGCCGCGTGGTTCTTCGTCTACTGGCCTTGGTCCGAGGCGAGCGAGGCCATGCAGGCGTGGCAGAACTGGGCGCCTCTCGCCAGCGACAACTTCAGTTCTGTCTTTCATCTGCAGACCGGCTCAGGCGGCCCACAGGTGCTCGTGGCCGGGCAGTACCTCGGATCTGCATCTCGCCTGGGGCGGCTATTGGCTCCGCTCACCGCCGTCGAAGGCGCCCGATTGAGCGCCGGCAATCAGGACTATCTCGGCCTGCAGACACGGTGGGCAGGATGTCTCGGTCAATCGCTGCAAAGCTGCCACACGATCGGGACGCGACCGGGCGGGCAGCTGCAGCGCGCCAGCTTCAACGCCAAGTCCGACTACGTGACCCATCCGCTGAACGGCGCGGGACGCGCGACGCTGATCTCCGCGATCGATGCCAGACAGGGCCAGCCGGGCTCGGCGGCGATCCTGTTTGACTCCTACGGCGGCGCGATCAATCGCGTCAAGCCGAACGCCACCGCGTTCGTGCACCGCAACACGCTGTTCTGCATCCAGTACCTCAGCTACAGCGGTGGCGCAGCCTGGCTCGGGCAGACGCACCAGCGGATGCAGCCCTATGTCTCCGGGATGGCGTATCAGAACTACATCGACGCGGGTCTCAAGGGCTGGCAGCACGCCTACTACGGCGCCAACTACTCACGTCTGCTGACGGTCCGCAAGCAGTTCGATCCCGAGCACCGGTTCAACTTCCCGCAGGCGATCGGCCGCTGAGCGAGCACCGCCTGGGGCAGGCGGCGGCCAGCGCCAAGGGCGGGGGATCGGTGGCTCAGGCGCCGAGCGCGCGCGCGATGACCATTTCCTGCACCTCGTCGGTGCCCTCGCCGATGGTCAGGATCTTGGCGTCGCGGTAGAACCGGCAGACCGGATACTCCTCGATGTAACCGTAGCCGCCGTGGATCTGCACGGCCTCGTCCGCGGCGCGGACCGCGAGCCGGCCGGACTTCAGCTTTGCCTGGGCGGCCGTCAGGCTGAAGTTGCGCCCGACGTCCTTCAGCCACGCCGACTTGTGGACCAGTAGCCGGGTGGCTTCGATCTCGGTCGAGAGGTTGGCCAGCTTGGCGCCGATCGACTGAAACTTGGAGATCGGCTGGCCGAACGCGCGGCGCTCCTTGGCGTAGGCCAACGCCTGATCGAGCGCGCCCTGGGCCAGCCCGACCCCCATCGCGGCCACGCCGATCCGGCCGATGTCGAGGATGTGCAGGAACTGGCGCAGGCCTGCGCCGCGCGTGCCGATCAGGTTGTCGGTCGGCACGCGGCAGTCGGTGAACGTCAGCGGGCGCGTGTCCGAGGCGTTCCAGCCCATCTTCCGATACGGCTCGCCCGGTTCGTAGCCGTCGGTGCCGTTGGCCACCAGCAGGTTGGAGATCTCACGCTCGCCGGTCAGCGCGGTGATCACCACGACGCCAGAGATCCCGGTCCCAGCGTTGGTGATGAACTGCTTGGCGCCGTTGATCACCCATTCGCCGTTGTCCAGCGCCGCCCGCGTCTTGGTGTTGCCGGCATCGGACCCGGCCTCGGGCTCGGTCAGCCCGAAGGCGCCGAGGATCTCGCCGGCGCACAGCCGCGGCAGCCACTCACGCTTCTGCGCTTCGGAGCCGAACAGGTAGATCGGCTGGGTCCCCAGCGACGTGTGGGCGCACAGAGTGATCGCCACCGACGAGTCGACCCGGGCCAGCTCCTCCACCGCCAGCGCGTAGCCGAGCGAGTCGCCGCCCGCGCCGCCGTACTCCTGCGGGAACGGGATCCCCATCAGGTCGAGCTTGCCGAGCTGGCTGACGATCTCGTACGGGAAGGACTTGGTGCGGTCCAGCTCCTCGGCCACCGGGGCGATCTCCGCCTCGGCGAACTGGCGCACGGTGTCGCGCAGCAGCCGATGATCGTCTGATAGATCGAAATCCATCGCGTCAAGTCGCGCTGGCGCGCGCCACCTCGGTGAGCAGTCGTACGCCGAAGCCGCTCCCGGCCCGATCGAGGTAGGGGCGGCGGATTCCGTCGGCCACCCCGGCAATGTCCAGGTGGGCCCAAGGCACATCGCCGGCGAAGTGGTGCAGCAGCTCGGCGCCGGTGATCGACGAGGCCTCACGGCGCTCGGTCAGATTGGTCAGCTGCGCGTAGCGCCCCTTGACCATCTCGGCGTAATCGGCATGAAGCGGCATCCGCCAGACGATCTCGCCGCTGCGCTCGCCGCTGCTGCGCACGAGCTCGGCCAGCGCGTCGTCGTTGGCCATCAGCCCGGCGTAGACCGATCCGAGCGCCACCACAATCCCACCGGTCAGTGTGGCGATGTCGACCATCCGGTCACAGCCCAGCCGACGCGCGTAGCTGATGCAGTCGGCCAGCACCAGCCGGCCCTCGGCGTCGGTGTTGTTGATCTCGATCGTCGTGCCGTCAAGCGCCGCGACGATGTCGCCGGGCTTGACGGCGCCGCCGCCGGGCATGTTCTCGGTCGCGCCGACCAGGCCCAGCACGCGGACCGGCGCCTGGAGCTCGGCCAGTGCCGCAATCGCCTCGATCACCGCGGCGCCACCGCACATGTCGAACTTCATCTCGTGCATCTTGGCTGCCGGCTTGATTGACAGGCCGCCGGTGTCGAACGTGACCGCCTTGCCGATCAACGCCAGACGCGGGGCGTCGGCCGCCGCCCCGTCGTACTCGAGCACGATCAGCGTCGCGTCCTGGTCGGAGCCCTGCGAGACGGCGGCCAAGGCGCCCATGCCCGCCGCGCGGATCTCGGGCTCGCCTAGCACCGTGACCCAGACGTCGGGCAGGCGCTGTGAGAGCGCGGTCGCGTAGGCGGCCAGCGCCGTCGGCGTGAGGTCGTTGGCGGGGGTGTTGGCGAGATCCCGGGCGCGATTCTGGGCCTGGGCGATGATCGTCCCCGCCCGCGCCGAGGCCGACACGTCGTGGTGGTCTGAGAGGATCAGCGCTTCGACCGGCGGGGCGTCCTGCGCCGCCGGTTCAGGGCGCTTGTAGCGATCGAAGCGGTAGGCGTGCAGCAGCGTGCCCTGCACGAGGCCCTCGACGATCGCGCCGTCGACGTGATGGGGAACCTCCCAGCACAGGGTCCTGCAGCCCAGCTCGCCGGCCCGGCCGTGGGCGACTGCGGCGGCGACGCGCGCACGCTCGGCGTCGAACTGGTCACGAGTGCCCAGGCCGACGAGGATGAACCGGCGTTGGAGAGCGTGAGCCACCGCCAGGTGCTTGAACGCGCTGCGGGCCTCGCCGGAGGTCAGCATCGCCGCGAGCGTCCCGTCGGGCACGTCGTGGGCGATCAGCTCGCCGTCGAACAGGCCGATCACGATCGTGTCGGCCACGGTGGCGAGTGGACTTTCGGTCGTCGCCTCGACGTGCACGGCGCGTCACGTTACTAGGATTGGAGGGCCACCAACCACGGAGACCAACAAGCCATGCCTAAGACGGTGATTCTGTCCGCAGCACGCACGCCGATCGGAAAGCTAGGGGGCGGGCTGTCCTCTCTGGAAGCGACCGAACTCGGCGGCACCGCGATCGCAGCTGCACTGGAGCGTGCTGACGTCGCGCCCGAGCAGGTCCAGCACGTCGTCATGGGTCAGGTGCTCCAGGCCGGAGTGGGGCAGGTCCCCTCCCGCCAGGCGCAGATCAAGGGCGGTATTCCAATGGAGGTCTCCTCCGAGACGATCAACAAGGTGTGCGCGTCGGGGATCCGCGCCACGGGCCTGCTCGATGCGGCGATCCGCGCCGGCGACCTGGAGGTCGGCGTGGCCGGCGGGATGGAGTCGATGTCCAACGCTCCCTACATGCTCAAGCAGGCGCGCTTCGGCTTTCGGATGGGCGACGGCAAGCTGATCGACGTGATGATCAACGACGGGCTGACCAATCCATTCTCTGGCAAGCACATGGCTCAGGAGGCCAGCGAGGTTGCGGCTGAGCTGGAGCTGACGCGCCCGGACATGGACCGCTGGGCCCTGCGCTCGCACCAGCTCGCGCTCGCCGCCACCGACGAGGGTCGCCTGCCCGAGGAGATCGTCCCCGTGACCATCAAGGGTCGCAAGGGCGACACGGTGGTCGAGGTGGACGAGGGGCCACGCCGCGACACCACCCTGGAGACGCTCGCCAAGCTGCCGCCGATCTTCGTCAAGGACGGCTCGCACACGGCGGGTAACTCCCCCGGCGTCAATGACGGCGGCGGCGCACTGGTGGTGGCCAGTGACGAGTGGGCCAAACGCAACAACAAGCGTGCGCTGGCGACGATCATCGCCCAGGCACAGGTGGCCGACGACTTCGCCTACCTGGCGCGCACGCCGGGCAAGGCTGCACTCAAGGCGCTGGAGAAGGCCGGTCTCAAGGCGCAGGACATCGATCTGTGGGAGATCAACGAGGCGTTCGCCTCGGTCACGCTGAACTCGATCCGGATCCTGGAGATCGACGAGGATCGCGTCAACGTCAACGGTGGCGCGGTGGCCCTCGGACATCCGATCGGCGCCTCAGGCGCGCGCATTCTCGGCACGCTCGTGTACGAACTGCGCCGTCGGGGCGGAGGTCTCGGCTGCGCGGCGATCTGCTCGGGCGGCGGCCAGGGCGACGCCGTGATAATCGAGGTCAATGGAGGCTGACGGTTGCCCCGCCGGGAGTTCGCCGCCAGGCGAACTCCCAAGCCCCGGCGAAGCCGGGGCCGCCTTCTTCGACCTCGATCGCACCCTGATGGAGGGCTCCTCGGCCTTCCAGTTCGGGCGCGCCGCCTATCGGGCCGGTCTGCTCGGCCGGCGCCAGCTGCTGGCCGACGCCTGGGCCAACGCGCGGTTTCGGCTGCACGGCGCCACCGACGATGACACCCACGCTCTGCGCGACCGGATCTCAGCGTCGCTGAAGGGGACCCGCACGCGTGACCTGGAGCGGCTCGGCGCCGCCGTGTTGGCCGGGATCCTGCCCCGCGTCTATCCCCAGGTTCTGTCGCTGGCCCACGAACATCAGGACGCCGGGCGGCGTGCGTACATCGTGACCGCCGCCTCCCAGGAGCTGGCGCAGATCCTCGCCCAGGTCCTCGTCCTCGATGGCGCGCTCGGATCGGAGTTCTCTGAGGTCATCGACGGGGTGTTCACCGGTCGACCGGTGGGACTGTTCGTGTATGGCAGCGGCAAGGCGCGCGCGATCGAGCAGCTGGCGGGTGAGCAGGGGATCGATCTCGGGGCCTCCTATGCCTATTCGGATTCCGCGTCGGACCTGCCGATGCTGCAGGCGGTCGGACACCCAGTGGCGGTCAATCCAGACCGGGAGCTGGCGCGGGTGGCCCGCCAGGAGGGCTGGGAGGTGCTGCGCTTCGATCGCCTGAGCCGGCGGCTGAAGACCAGCGCGGTGCTGGCCGGTGCGGCAACCGCGGGCGGTATCGCCAGCGTGACGCTCGCGGGCCGAGCCCGCCCGCGCCCGGCTCGCGGCCCAGGGCGTCGGCGCCGTGGTTAGTGCTCCCCACCTCTCGGTGGGACCGTATTTATGACGGGAAGCACGATTAGGTATCCGGACGGGCGGGACCGCACCGCCTGTGCGAAAATCCGGCGGGTCGTCTAGAGGCCGCCGTCGCACTTCGAATCTGGGAAGCTCATGCGTAAGCTCGTAATCCTCGCCTTGACCGCCGCGATCCTTGCCTTCGCCGCCGTCTCAGCGTTCGCTTTCAGCGCCCCCACGCAGGCCAAGGTCGGCGACATCTTCATCCGCCCAGGCAAGATGACGATCAAACGGGGCGCGACGGTCACCTGGAAATGGGTCGGCTACCTGACGCACAACGTCACGGTCCGCAGCGGCCCGGTCAAGTTCCACTCGCGTGATCAGGTCAGGGGAAGCTTCAGCCACGTGTTCACCAAGCAGGGCACCTACTTCCTGTTCTGCACGCTTCATCCGGGGATGAAGGAGACGGTCGTCGTCAAGTAAGGGCCCACGACGAGCCCTGAAGGTCGGGGGCAGCCGGGCGCCGGGGCTGCAGTCGCATTACAATCGTCGCGCCTGCGGTCGCACGGACCTGCGTCCCCGCCTATCGAGATGGCCCCCTCCCCTGAGAAGAAGATCCGCGTCGTGGTCGCGAAACCCGGCCTTGACGGGCATGACCGCGGCGCCAAGATCATCGCCCGCGCCCTGCGCGACGCCGGCATGGAGGTCATCTACACCGGATTGCACCAGACCCCCGAGCAGATCGTCGAAACCGTGATCCAGGAGGATGCTGACGCCGTCGGTCTGTCGATCCTGTCCGGCGCGCACATGACGCTCGTGCCGCGGATCATGGAATTACTGGACCAGGAGGGGATCGACGACGTCGTCGTCACGGTCGGCGGGACGATTCCCTCCGACGACGTGGAGGAACTCAAGGCGCTGGGCGTCGCCGAGGTGTTCACGCCGGGCGCCTCAGCTCAGCAGGCGATCGACTTCATCCGCGGCGCCGTACGAACGTAGGAGATGTATCGCGCCCGCGGGCCAGAGCCCATCGGCCGTAATTGGCGGCGTCCGCGGATGCACGCTCAAGGGGACCGATTGACTCGTCAGTCAACCGGGTAACATTCCCGACCGTTCACGGAATTAGGAGGCAGCGTTGAAGATTTGCGTCCTGGTCAAAGAGGTCCCGGACGCCGCCGTCGAGAAGCGCATCGATCCCTCGACGGGGCGCATGGACCGATCAGGGGAGAAGAACCTGAACCCCTACGACACGCACGCCATCGAGGCGGCGATGCAGCTCCGTGAGGGCGGCGCCATGGAGGTCGATGAGATCGTCGCCGTCACGATGGGCCCGCAGTCGGCGGTGCGCGCGCTGCACAAGGCGGTGTCGCTCGGTGCCGATCGCTCGGTGCACCTGTCAGAGGACGGGCTCGCCGGCTCCGACGTGGCCGCGACCGGCTACGCGCTGTCAAGGGCGCTGGAGAAGGAGTCGCCCGACCTGGTCCTGCTCGGGCAGCAGTCAGACGACGGCGAGTGCTACACGATCGGTGCCGTCGTCGCCGACCACCTCAAGATGCCGTCGCTGACTCAGGTGATCAAGATGGACGTCGACAACGGAGCGCTGCGCTGCGAGCGCCAGGCCGAGTACGGCTACGACACCGTGGAGGTTCAGATGCCGGCCGTGATCTCCGTCGGCGATGCCATCAACGAGCCGCGGTACCCGTCGCTGAAGGCGATCATGGGCGCCAAGAAGAAGCCGCTGGAGGCCGTGACCAGCGCCGATGTCGGAATCGACGCCTCGCTGGTCGGTGAGCAGGGCTCGCGCGTCGCCTGCGGCGATTTCCACGATCCGCCCGCCAAGTCCGCGGGCCAGATCATCGAGGACGAGGACACGAACGAGACGGTCGAGAAGATCGTCGCTTGGCTGGATGAAAGGAAGCTGATCTGATGGCCGACGTCCTGACTTACGTTCTGCATTACGAGGGTGCGCTGAACAAGAACTCGCTCGGCGCGGTGTCCGAGGGCGCGGCGCGCGCCGCGGAGATCGGCGGCCGCTGCGACGCGGTCGTGGTCGGCGGCGATGATCTCACCGACGAGCTGTGCCAGACGCTCGGCGCCTACGGCGCCCGGAACGTGTTCCGCGCCCGGGGCCCGGAGGGCCTGGCGCAACCGGTGGTCGACGTGATGGCCAAGGTGATCGACGAGCATGGACACTCCTACGCCCTGTTCGGCGGCGGTCTGCTCGGGTTCGAGATCGGCGCCGGCCTGGCCGCGCGCAAGCACGCCGGGGTCACGATGGAGGTCACGGCGGTCAAATCCGAAGATGGCAAGCTCGTCGCCGAGCGGCCGATCCTGCAGGACTCAAAGATCTCGATATCACGCTACCGAGGCGATCTGGGGATCATCATCGGGCGGATCAATGCGTTCGAGATCACTCAGGGCGACGGCGCATCGGCCGAGGTCGTGGACGTCGAGATCGAGTATTCACCCTGGTCGACGCAGGCCAAGATGGTCCAGCGGGGCGAGCAGCGTGGAGCCGACGTCGACATCGAGGGTGCCGACATCCTCGTCGCCGGCGGACGCGGTCTGGGCAAGGCCGAGGGCTTCGAGCTCGCCGAGGCGCTTGCGTCGGCGTTCGGCGGCAACACCGCCGTCGCCGCCACGCGTGCCGTCGTCGACGCCGGCTGGTACCCCTACGCTGCCCAGATCGGCCAGACCGGCAAGACCGTGTCGCCCAAGCTGTACCTGGCGGCGGGCATCTCCGGCGCGATCCAGCACAAAGTCGGGATGCAGTCCTCGGAGAACATCGTGGCGATCAACAAGGACGCCAACGCGCCGATCTTCGAGTTCTCCGACCTGGGCGTCATCGGCGATCTGAACAAGATCCTGCCCAAGCTGACCGAAGCGATCAAGGCCAAGAAGGCGAGCTGATCGCGATGGCCGCCAGCAACGGACGCGGGGGGCACGCCCCCAGCGAATATCCGCCGCCGGTCGACCCGGTGAAGGAGTTCATCAAGCGTGAACTCGACTCCGAGGACGAGCGCATCGACGTCGGCGTGGCGATCGTGGGCGGCGGTACCGCCGGGCTGGCGTGCGCGAACCGGCTGCTCCAGCTGCTGGGAGACGACCCTGAGGCAATGGAGCGGCTGGGCGAGGTCCCGGTGGCGGTGATCGAGAAAGCCAAGACCTGCGGCGCCCACAACCTGTCGGGCGCGGTGATGCGCCCGGGTCCGCTGCAGGAGCTGTTTCCCGATCTCAGCCGCGAGGACTGGCGCAAGGAGCGCTTCGCCTTCGGCGAGGTGACCAAGGAGGCGGTCTACATGCTGCCGAGCGGCAAGGCCAAGCTGCGGATCCCGACGCCGCCGCCGTTCAAAAACCACGGCAACGAGGTCGTCTCGGTCGCTGCGCTCGCGCGCTACCAGCAGCGCATGGCCGAGGAGGGCGGGGCATATGTGCTGACCGAGACGTCGGCTTCGCAGCTGATCGTCGCCGACGGACAGGTCCTCGGCGTGCGCTCGGGCGACAAGGGCCGTGGCAAGGATGGTGAGCCGCTGGGCAACTTCGAGCCGGGGACCGACATCAAGGCCAAGGTAACCGTGCTCGCCGAGGGCTGCTGGGGCCATCTGACCGGCGCCGCGATCAAGGAATTCGACCTCGGCGACGGGCGCGAGCCGCAGGTGTGGGAGCTCGGCGTCAAGGAGGTGTGGAAGGTCGCCAAGCCGCTGGATCGGATCATCCACACGATCGGGCCCTGGCCGCTGCGGATCTCGTCCAAGTACGGCCAGATCGGCGGCACCTGGATCTACCCGATGAAGGACGAGAAGTCAGGCGACGACCTGGTCAGCATCGGCTTCGTGATCGACCTGGAGTATGCGGACGCCACCACCTCCGCCCACGATCTCCTCCAGCAGTTCAAGCTGCATCCACTGGTGCGCGGCATCCTGGAGGGCGGCGAGCGCGTCGCCTGGGGGGCCAAGGCGCTGCCCGGTGGCGGCTACTGGTCGATGCCCAAGCTCTCGATGCCCGGCGCCGTGTTGGTCGGCGACGCCGGCGGCATGGTCGACACGGTCGCGCTCAAGGGCGTCCACCACTGCATCCATTCGGGCAGGCTGGCCGCCGATGCGATCTATGCCTCGATCAAGAACGGCGAATCGCTGGAGGCCTACGAGCAGGCGGTCGAAGACTCCACGATCGGCCAGGAGCTCTACCAGGTGCGCAATGCCCGCCAACCGTTCCAGCGCGGGTTCGTCAGGGGCGCGCCGCTGGTCAACCTGGCGATCGCCACGAAGGGCCGTGTGCCTCGCGGCCGGCTGGCCTGGCATCGCAACGACCAGCAGGACCTGTTCGTCGGCGACACCAGCCAGCGCTATCCCAAGCCCGACAACAAGTACATCTTCGACAAGCTCTCCAGCGTCTACATTAGCGGCAACGCGACCCGCGACGACGCCCCCAACCACATTCGGGTGCGTAAGCGCGTCCCGCGGGAGATCGCCGAGGGCTGGCGCTGGATGTGCCCGGCCGGCGTGTATGAGATCGCCGATGACGCCCCGCAGTCGGGCCCCGTCGACGTGACGGTCAACTACACCAACTGCGTTCAGTGCGGCGCGATCACCGCCAAGGGAGGGCGGCTCACGCCGCCCGAAGGTGGCGATGGTCCGCTTTACACGATCACCTAGGGGGTCGCTCCACGCGCGGATCAGCGCGATTGCCACGCGATACGCGGAAACTTCCGGCCTTCAGCGTTGTTAGGGCAGGTATGAAACGCTTTTGGGTCACCGGGGCCGTGCTGATCGCGGCGTGCGCCTGGGTAACGGGGTCCGCGGCCGCCTCCTCGCCGCGCGCGCAGCTGACCGACTTCGTCTGCCAGCGGGCGCTGGACCCGGCGACCCGGGCCATTTCGATCACCGCCGTGATGCGGCCACTTCCGGGAACCAGGAAGCTGTCGGTCCGCTTTGCCCTGCTGACCCGGAGCCAGGCCTCGCCCGTCGCCACGCTGGTCCGCGCCGGCGATCTGGGGACCTGGATCTCACCGACCGATCGCTCGCTCGGCCAGCAGCCGGGCGATGTCTGGAACGTCAACAAGCCGGTCGTGGACCTGACGGCGCCGGCGACCTACCGGTTTCGCGTGACCTTTCGCTGGACCGGGGCGGGCGGACGTCTACTGGGCAGCGTCGTGCGCTACAGCCAGCGATGCACACAGCCGGAGTTGCGCCCCGACCTGGCGGTGCGCTCGATCGCGGTCGGGCCGATCGCCGCCCGGCCCAATCGTGACGTCTATATCGCCCAGATCGCCAACCTGGGTGCGAGCGCGGCGGGACCGTTCGAGGTCCTGTTCGCCCCTGGGGACGGGTCGCCGGCCAAGACCCGCACCGTGGCGAATCTGGGTGCCCACCGCGCGGTGCGCGTGACGTTCGTGGGACCGTTGTGCAGCGCCGGCGGCGCGCCGACGATCACCGTCGACCCCAACAACCAGGTCGACGACTCCGATCGCTCCAACAACGTGCTGACCGCCACCTGCCCGGCGGCGGCGCTGTAGAGCTCACGAGCCCTTACCGCTGCGACGGGGAAGCCCAACCGGGCCTCGCTACACTGATCTGAGATGAAGACCGATATTCACCCTGAGTACATGGAAGCCCACGTGCGCTGCACGTGCGGTAACGAGTTCATGACTCGCTCCACACAATCTGAGATCCACGTCGAGATCTGCTCCGCGTGTCATCCCTTCTATACGGGCCGTCAGAAGCTGGTTGACACCGGCGGACGGGTCGAGCGCTTCCAGCGCCGCGTCGCCAAGGGCCGGCGGAGCGCACGCACCGCCGCCGGCGCGTAGCCGGAGCCGGAGCCGGGGGTGAGCCTGGGCGCTGGTGATGGGCGGCTGACCGCCTCGCGCGACGCCCCTGTCGGCGGACAGGCGGTACTCGAGGGCGTGATGATGCGTGGCGTCCGCAACTGGGCGGTCGCCGTGCGCAAGCCGGCGGAGGAACGGACCACAGACGGGTCGGCCGCAGACGGGTCGGCCACAGACGGGTCGGCCACAGACGGGTCGGCCACAGACGGGTCGGCGGCCGGCGAGTCCGGCCGTCCAGAGCCGCTCGGATTAGGCGAGATTTCGGTCAACTGGTTTCCGCTGGTCACGTCGTCTCGGCGCCGGCGGATCTACCGACTGCCGGTGATCCGCGGCGTCGCCGCGCTGATCGAATCGCTGGGGATTGGCCTGCGTGCGCTGGGGATCTCGGCCAACGCTCAGCTGCCCGAGGCCGAACAGCAGATCACCGGCGGGGCGTGGGCCGGCACGATGGTGGTGGCGGTCGTGTTCGCGATCGGGCTGTTCTTCGTGGTTCCCGTCGGCCTGACCAGCCTGATCAAGCACCAGCTTGGCTCCTCGGTGCTGTTCTGGACAGTGGAGGGCGTGCTGCGCACGTCAATCTTCCTCGGCTATCTGCTGCTGCTCTCACGTATCCGCGACCTGCGGCGCGTGTTCGAGTACCACGGTGCCGAGCACAAGGTGATCTCCTGCTATGAGGCCGACGACGACCTGACTCCGGAGCGGGCCAAGCTGTACTCCCGCCTGCATCCGCGGTGCGGAACGAGCTTCCTGCTGATCGTGATGATCATGGCGATCTTCGTATTCGCGCCGGTCGGATTGCCGGCGTGGTGGATCCTGGTTCTGACGCGGATCGTCGGCGTGCCGCTGATCGCCGGACTGTCGTTCGAGGTGATCAAATGGGCGGGACGAAACCGCAGCCGGCGTTGGGTCCAGGGGGTCATGTACCCGGGTCTGATGCTGCAGAAGTTGACCACCCGCGAGCCCGACCTCGACCAGCTCGCCGTATCTATCGCCGCGCTGCAGGCGGTGCTCGCGCTCGAGCGTCCCGGCGAGCTCAGCGCCGCCGAGCTGATCGGCGTCGAAGTCGTCGCCTGAGCTGCGCGCGACGCGTCGCCGAGCTGGTCGGCGTGGAGGTCGTCGCCTGAGCTGCGCGCGACGCGTCGCCGAGCTGGTCGGCGTGGAGGTCGTCGCCTGAGCTGCGCGCGACGCGTCGCCGAGCTGGTCGGCGTGGAGGTCGTCGCCTGAGCTGCGCGCGACGCGTCGCCGAGCTGGTCGGCGTCGAAGCCGTCGCCTAAGCTGCGCCTCCGGTCTCGGCACGCTTGGGTCTGGCTGCCCGTGGGTAGACCTCCATTCACACGCGAAAGGAGACCCGATGGGCGACACCGACGGTAAGGTCGATCAGGTGAAGGGCCGGCTCAAAGAGGCGGCAGGCGATCTGATCGGCGATCAGAGCTTGAAGGACGAGGGCAGGGTCGACCGCGCCAGCGGGTCGATCAAGAACAAGATCGGCGACGCGGCGGACAAGGTCAAGGACGTCGTCAATCCAAAGGACTGACCGCGTCAGTGGAGCACGGAAGCCCGCCAGACCGGCGGGCTCCCCGCGCTAGGGAGCCGGCGCCAGAATCCCAGGCCCTCCGAACCTGGCCGAAAAAGCGCATCCATAGTTCGCTTTTTCGGCCAGGTTCCGCGCAACCATCATTTTCCGCTCAGGGGAGCGGCGTTCGCGTCGGGCCTAGACTCGCCTGCGTGATCGATGATCTGGTCGAGCAGGTGCAGAACCGCTTTGCCGAGCTGGAGGCCGAGCTGTCCGATCCCGAGGTGATCGGCGACCGGGTGCGCTATGAGGCCGCCAGGCGGGCCTATAGCGAGCTTGAGCCCGCCGCCCACCTGGCCGCGCAGTACCAACGCGCGGCGGACGATCTGGCCGGAGCGCGCGAGTTGCTCGAAGAGGGGGGCGAGGACCCGGAACTGCGCGCGCTCCTGGATACCTCCCGTGAGCGCATCCAGTCGCTGGAGGAGGAGATCCGCCTGGCGATGGTCGAGCGCGACCCCAACGACGACAAGAACGTGATCGTCGAGATCCGCCCCGGTGCGGGTGGCGATGAGGCTGCCCTGTGGGCCGGCGACCTGCTCCGGATGCTGACCCGCTACGCCGAGCGGCGAGGCTTCAAGATCGAGCCCCTGTCGACGGGCGACGGCGACTTCACGTTCGCGATCAAGGGCGACGGCGCCTATTCGGTGTTCAAGTTCGAAGGCGGCACCCATCGCGTCCAGCGCGTCCCGGAGACCGAGTCGCAGGGGCGGATCCACACCTCGACCGCCACAGTCGCGGTGCTGCCCGAGGCCGAGGACGTGGAAGTGGCGGTGGACGAGAACGACCTGCAGATCGACGTGTACCGCAGCTCGGGACCGGGTGGGCAGTCGGTCAACACGACCGACTCGGCGGTGCGGATCACACACAAGCCGACCGGGATCGTCGTATCGATGCAGGACGAGAAATCCCAGCTGCAGAACCGTGAGCGCGCCATGCGCGTCCTCCGCGCCCGCCTGTACGACCGTGCCCTGGCCGAGCAGCGGGCGTCGATCGACGCCAGTCGCCTGGCGCAGGTCGGTACCGGCGAGCGCGCGGAGAAGATCCGGACCTACAACTACGGCGAGAAGCGCGTCAAGGACCACCGCATCAACCTGCTGGTCCACAACTTCGACGCGATATTGATGGGAGAGCTCGACGAGCTCACCGACGCGCTGCAGGACGACGAAAAGCGCCGGCGCTTGGAGGAGCGGACGGGTGCCTGAGGCGACGCTAAGGGCCGTCTCGGTGGGCGGTGCGCTGGCCGAGGGGCGGGCAAGGCTGGAGCAGGCGGGCTGCGACACGCCGAGGCTGGACGCCGAGCTGCTGCTGGCGGCGGCGCTGACGGTCAGACGCGAACGGCTGGTCCTGGATCGCGATGCAACGCTGGAGGACGCCGCCCGGGCGCGATACCGATCGCTGATCGCGCGCCGCGCGGCCCGTGAGCCGGTCGCCTATATCCTCGGCCGTAAGCCCTTCAGGCACATCTCGCTGGCCGTCGACCGCCGCGTGCTGATCCCGCGGCCGGAGACCGAGCTGCTGGTGGAGGTGGGGTTGACCCTCGCCCCGGGCACCGCCGTGGCCGACGTCGGCTGCGGGAGCGGCGCCGTCGCGCTGGCGCTCAAGCAGGAGCGACCCGACCTCTGCATCAGCGCGATCGAGCTGGACGCGGGCGCGCTGGCGCTCGCGCGGGAAAATGCCGCGCGGCTGGAGCTCGACGTCCGCCTCGTGGCGGCTGATCTGCTCGATGACCTCCGCTACGAAGCGGTGCTGGCCAATCTTCCCTACGTCGCCGACGGCACGGCGCTCCAGCCTGAGATCACGCGCTATGAGCCCGCCGCGGCGCTGTTCGCGGGCGCGGACGGGCTGGACGCGATCCGCCGGCTGACATCGCTTTTGAGCAAGCGGCCGAGCGTGGAGCTGGTTGCGCTGGAGATCGGTGCCGATCAGGCGACGGCTGTCACCGAGCTGGTCAGCGGATGCGGGTTTGGGTGCACAGAGGTCCTGCGCGATCTCGCCGGCCACGAGCGGGTGGTCGTCGGGCGTCGATGAGTCAGCCGGGGTCGGGCACGCGTCCGATGAGCGAATCGGATTCGGTCGCCTTCGAGCGCTGCATGGCGGTGGGCGGAATCGCCGTCTTCCCGTCCGACACCGTGTACGGGCTCGCCTGCGACGCCCAGAACCGGGTCGCGGTGGAGCGCCTGTACCAGATCAAGCGCCGCCCTATGGCCAAGCCCTCGGCGGTGATGTTCTTTGCGCTAGAGCTGGCGCTGGCGGCGCTGCCCGAGCTGGAACCGCGCACCCGGACCGCGCTCACCCGCCTGCTTCCTGGCCCCTTGACCGCCCTGGTGTCCAACCCGGCGCACCGCTTCCCGCTCGCGTGCGGCGACCAGCCTGAGACGCTCGGCCTCCGGGTCCCGGTGTTGCCCCGGCTGGCCGGCGTCCGCTGGCCGGTTCTGCAGTCCAGCGCCAATCGCTCCGGCGGTCCCGACGCCCGGCGCCTGCAGGACGTCCCGGAGCTGATCCGCCGGGGAGTGGATCTCCTGCTCGACGGCGGCGAGCTGCCCGGGACGTCCTCGACGGTCGTCGATCTGCGCGGCTACGAGCCGCACGGAACTTGGGAGGTGGTGCGAGCCGGGGCGGTAGGGGAAGGGGAGCTGGGGGTCGCACTCGGGACCCAGTACCACTTCGATCCGGCCACCTACCTGGAGATGATCCGCGAGGACATCCCGGTCTACGACCGCTTCCAGGACGAACTGGCGAAGGCCAGCGGCTCAGGGGCCCAGCGCGTGCTCGAGCTGGGAACGGGCAGCGGGGAGACCGCTCGCCGGCTGCTGGAGCGCCATCCGGGGGCCGCGCTGGTCGGAATCGACGCCAGCGAGGCGATGCTCGCGCTGGCCCGCTCGCGGCTGACGGCCGACCGGATCTCGCTCCGCGTCTCCCGGCTGGAGGATCCGCTCCCGCCGGGACGATTCGACCTCGTCGCCAGCGCGCTGTGCGTGCACCATCTGTGCGCTGCCGAGAAGCAGGACCTGTTCACTCGGATCCACGCCGCGCTGGCTCCGGGCGGACGGTTCGTGCTGGCCGACGTCGTGGTCCCGGTCGATCCGGCCGACGCGGTCACCTCGCTGACGCCGGGCTATGACCATCCCGACGCGCTGCAAGACCAGCTCACGTGGCTGAGGCGGGCCGGGTTTGATGCGCGCGCGGTGTGGGCCCACGCGGATCTGGCGGTGGTGACAGCGGACCGGCCGGGCTAGGTGGTGACCCGGGGCCGGGGGTGGCTGGCGGTGCCCGGGGTGGCGGGCCGGGGGACAGGGCCGGGGGTGGCGTTAGTATTCGCGGCGCCTTGAGCGCCGAACTGCCGCCCGACTTCTTCTCCCGGCCGCTGGCCGAAGTCGATCCAGAGATCGCCGACGTGCTGTCGGCCGAACTCGAGCGCCAGCAGCGCACGCTTGAGATGATCGCCTCGGAGAACTTCGCCCCGCTGGCGGTGCTCGAGTGCCAGGGCTCGGTACTCAACAACAAGTACGCCGAAGGCTACCCCGGCAAGCGCTACTACGGGGGTTGCGAGCACGTCGACGTGGCCGAGCAGCTGGCGATCGACCGGGCGAAATCGCTGTTCGGGGCCGAACACGCCAACGTCCAGCCCCACGCCGGCGCTCAGGCCAACGCGTCCGTCTACCACGCCCTGCTGCAGCCGGGCGACACGCTGATGGGCCTGGAGCTCGCCCACGGCGGCCATCTGACGCACGGGATGAAGATCAACGTCTCAGGCCGCCTGTACGAGATCGTCGCCTACCACGTGGATCGTGAGACAAGCCTGATCGACATGGACGAGGTGGAGGGGCTCGCGCACGAGCGCCACCCGAAGATGATCGTCGCCGGCTGGTCGGCCTATCCGCGGGTGCTCGACTTTGAGCGCTTCCGCGCGATCGCCGATTCCGTCGGCGCCTATCTGATGGTCGACATGGCCCATTTCGCCGGGTTGGTCGCGGCCGGGCTGCACCCCAGCCCGATTCCGCTCGCCGACGTCGTCACCACCACGATCCACAAGACGATCGGCGGCGGCCGCGGGGGGATGATTCTCTGCAAGGAGGAGCTGGCCAAGAAGATCGACTCGGCCGTGTTCCCCGGTCAGCAAGGAGGCCCGCTCGAGCACATCATCGCGGGCAAGGCGGTGGCGCTGCGGATCGCCGCCAGCGAGGCGTTCCGCGAGCGCCAGGAGCGCACGCTGGCGGGTGCCAGGGCGCTCGCCGATGAACTGCTGCGGGCCGGCGGCGGCGTGAGCGTGCTGACCGGCGGCACCGACGTGCACCTCGTGCTCTGCGACCTGCGCGAATCACAGCTGGACGGCAAGCAGGCCGAGGACCGCCTGCACTCGATCGGCATCACCGTCAACCGCAACGCGGTTCCCTTCGACCCACGGCCACCGGCGATCTCGTCGGGACTGCGGATCGGCACGCCGGCGCTCGCCACCCGCGGGCTGCAGGCCGAAGACTTCGACGAGGTCGGCAAGATCATCGCCTCCGCGCTGAACCCGGACGGGTCTTTCGAGGACGTCAGAGGCTCGCTGAGCGAGCGCGCGGCGGCGATCGCCGAGCGCTATCCGCTGTACGCGGGACTTGGGGCCCCGGCCACCGTCTGAGCGGCTTGTGTCGTGAGTCGGTATTTCGACTCACGACACTCGCTCGGGGCCCCAGGCTGGGGCGCCCGCGCCCCCTGGTTTAGCTAGGGCGCACAACGGAATTACTGACGGCTTGTCCGGCCCTCGAGCGCAGCCTGCTCGGCATCCAGCCTCGCTGGCTCGGCTGCGCTCGAGTCATCCGGCTGCGGCGCTGGACGCCACCCGCGATGCTCAACGTGCCAGAGGCACGCCTGCGCTCGCGTGCGGCGCCCAGCCTCCACGGTTCGACCGTCCAATTCCGCCACTAATTCCGTCGCGAGCCGTGCAGTCGGCCGCGGCTGCCATGCTGTCCGCGCATGCGGTATTGGGACGCGGTGTTCGCATTCGTGGTCGCGATGCTCGTCGCCACGGTACTGACGCCTCTGGCGGCGCGGCTGGCGCGGCGCGTCGGAGCGATCGCGATGCCGAGCGAACGCGGGCTGGCAGAGCGGGCCACGCCGCTGCTGGGCGGCCTGGCGATCCTGGCCGGGGTGCTGGTGGCGGGGGCGATCTGGCTGCCGGATGAGATCACGCTGCACCACACCCTCGGTCGGGTCGGGTCAGGGGGGACGGTCCACACTTGGGGCGTGGTGGCGGGTGCATGCCTGATCACGATCGTCGGCGCGGTCGACGACGCCCGCAATCTGAAGCCGGCCTGGAAGCTCGTGGGTCAGATCGCCGCCGCGGTGATCGCGGTCGAGGCCGGCGCGGTCGTGACCGACGTATCGCTGCCGTTCCTCGGGGTGCTGGAGTTCCCCAACACCGGCGGCGTACTGACCGTGATCTGGCTGGTCGGGCTGATGAACGTGGTCAACTTCTCCGACGGGGTCGACGGGTTGGCCGCCGGGGTCTGCACGATCGACGGGATCGCGTTCTCGATCATCGCCTTCGACCTCAACGTTCACGGCGCGGCGATCCTGGCCGCGCTGACCGCCGGCGCCGCGCTGGGATTCCTGTTTCACAACTTCCATCCCGCGTCCGTGTTCATGGGCGACGCCGGAGCTAACCTGCTCGGCTACCTGCTCGGAGTGGCGGCCGTGGTCGGATCGCTGAAGACCAATGCGGTCGTCGCGCTCGTCGCGCCCCTGGTGATCCTGGCGATCCCGTTCCTGGACACCGGGTTCGTTATCGCCAAGCGACTCAGATACGGACGCAAGCCGTGGTCGGCCGACGCCAACCACTTTCACCACCGGATGGCGCGGATCGGCTTCTCGCAACGCAAGACGGTCGCATACCTGTACGGGTGGACCGTGCTGCTGGCCGGGCTCGCGGTCGCGCTCCGGCTGCTGCCCTATCACCGCAATGGCCACTACTCGGCAGGCTGGGTGGCGGTACTGGTCGCGCTGGCGGTGATCGCGCTGGCGGCCAGTGCGTACCTGGTGTACGTGCTGGAGATCGTCAAGTTCAAGCGGCTGCGGGCGATGGAGCTGCGCCGGGCGGATCCGAGCACGGCCGAGCACGAGATCGACGAGCGCGTCAAGCGCGATCTGGAGACGGGCGAGTTCGAGCGCGTGGGATAGTCCGCCGATGCACAAAGCCAACCTCAACGACCTGGAGTCCTTCATCACGCGCGACGGGTCGTCGATCCGGGAGCTGGCCGGCCCCGCCTGGACCCCGGCTCGCCATCAGAGCCTGGCTGAGGCGACGCTTCCGCTCGGCGGCGAGACCGCCGAGCACTATCACCCGCGCGCCGAGGAGCTGTACTACTTCGTCGGCGGCGTCGGCCGGATGCGCCTCGGCGAATCCGAATCGCCGGTCGGGCCCGGAGACTGTGTGGTTATCCCGCCCGGCACCGCGCACAAGCTCTTCAACACCGGTCGTGACCCGCTCGTGCTGCTGTGCTGCTGTGCGCCCGCCTACTCCGACGACGACACCGTGATGACGGGCAGGTAGGTCCAGCTGAGCGTCCTGTCGCGCACCGAGCTCGCCTTGCTGGCCGGGGCGGTGCTGATCGCTGCGTTGGCCGGGATCGCGCGTTACGTCACTGGCGTCCCGAACCTGGTCGCGTTCGTGCTGGCGGCGCTGGCGCTGGCCGGCGCGGCGTGGGTGGTGTCGTTTTCTACCGAACAGGTCGGTCAGCGCTACGGTCCCTCGGTCACCGGCCTGATGCATTCGACGCTCGGCAACCTGCCCGAGTTCTTCGTTGTCATCTTCGCGCTGAACGCCGGCGAGAAGATCGTGGCCGAGACCGCGATCCTGGGTTCGATCCTGGTCAACGCGCTGCTGGTTTTGGGCCTGGTGATCGTCGCCGGCGCCCGCCGCGCCGACGACGGTGTGATGCGCTTCAGTCCGCGATTGCCCAACGACACGGCGACCCTGCTGCTGATCGCGTCATTCATCATCGTGCTGGTCGGCCTGGCCGATTCGGCCCACGACTCGGCCAGCCATCACATCAAGACGATCTCGATCGTCAGCGCCGCCGCGATCCTGGTCGTCTACGCGGCCTGGGTGGTGCAGTATCTGCGGTCAGACACGGCCTCCGACAGCGATCCGCGAACGCCGCGGATCGGAACCGTGACCAGCCTGGCGCTGCTGGTCGCCGGCGGCGCGTCGTCGGCATTCATCTCGGACTGGTTCATCCATGCGCTGCAGCCCACAATCGGCACGCTGCACATCTCCCAGGCCTTTGCGGGACTGGTGATCGTGGCGATCGCCGGCAACGCCGTGGAGAACGTCGCGGGCATCTCGATGGCAGCCAGGGGCAGCTCCGAGCTGGCGATCTCGATCGTCAAGAACTCGGTGGCGCAGATCGCCGCGTTCCTTTATCCGCTGCTCGTGCTGGTGTCGCTGCTGACGGCGACCTCGCTGACGTTTGCGCTGGCGCCCGTCTACACCGGTGCCCTGCTCGGCACCGCGGTGATCGTCTGGCAGATCACCGGAGACGGGGAGGCGACAGTGTTTGAGGGGACGGCGCTGATCGCCGCGTTCGTGATCCTGGCCACCGTGGCGGCGTTCGAGACCTGACCGAGCAACTTCTCACACGGCTGGGGATTTCAATCGCGGGCGGACACGCCCGCGGGGCGCACCAAACGGCCGGGAGACCCAAGTTCAACTTCACAGAGGGAGTGAGATGAAGAATGCAATTGTGCGGGTAGCCAGCCTGGGCGCGCTGGCACTGATGCTCGCCGGCCTGCTCGCCTTCGCCGGTCCGGCCGGCGCCAAGGGCAAGACGCACAAGGCCTGTCACGCCAGCGCGGGATCACAGATCCCGATCATCACCTTCCCGTGCAATGGCGCGGTCATCAGAGTCGGCTCCAGGCAGACTTTCAAGGTCTACGACGCCAATATCTACGCCCACAAGTACAAGCCATTCATCAATCTGACCTCCAAGGCGCCCAGACACGGCATCGTGCCCACCGACGGCGGTGCGGATGGCTTCTACGACTCCCTCCGCCAGGTCAAGGGGCACCGGACCCAGTGGTCAAACAAGCCGCGGTATGAGACCTATCGTGGCTACTGGTCGGTCACGCCCGGCAAGTACTACGTGCAGGTCCAGCAGGTGGACCCGCGGGCCAAGCACCACGTCACCACCTACAGCCCGGTCAGCGTAATCACCGTCCGCTGAGACGAGGGCGAGTCGGCGGCGGCCCGGCACGAAACGCCGGGCCGTCCTGCCTTCCCCAGGTGCTATTCTGACGTTTACGTAAGAATCAGCTTCGTCGGGAAGGATGGTGGTAGCGCTGCCAGCGCTTCAACAGAGGTCTCCAAAACCAGCGGTGCGCTCCTCGGAACCGGAGTCACGCGATCGGCGGATCGGAGTCAGCTCCGATCACGATTCCTACAAGTGGTGGGCGCTCTCGTGCACGAGCCTTGGGATGCTGCTCGCGACGATCAACTCGGGCACGCTGATTATCGCGTTGCCCGACTTGGAGCGCAGCCTGCACACCAGCCTGCTGGAACTGGTGTGGGTGATTCTCGTCTACATGATCGCGTCGACCGTGCTGGTGCTGAGCGCGGGTCGGCTGTCGGATCAGTTCGGGCGCAAACGCGCGTACATCGGCGGGTTCGTCCTGTTCGCGCTGGCGTCACTGGGCGCCGGGTTCGCGGCCAACGGCACGGAGCTGATTCTGTGGCGGATCCTGCAGGGCGTCGGGGGAGCATTCCTGTTCGCCAACGCCGCCGCGATCGTCACTGATGCCTTCCCGCGTGAGCAACTCGGCGTGGCGATGGGCACCAACACGATGGTCGCCGCGGTTGGCCTGGTGATCGGCCCCGTACTCGGCGGCGCGCTCGTCGCGATCAAATGGCCGTGGGTGTTCTGGTTCAACGTCCCGCTGGGGCTGGCCGGAGCGGCCTGGGCGTATTCGGTCCTACGCGAGGTCACCGGCCGGTCGGAGGATCGAAGCTTTGACTTCTTGGGCACGGTCACGTTCCTGGTCGGACTGACCGGGCTGGTGTTCGGCATCTCCAAGGGTGGACTGTCCGGATGGGGTTCGCCGCTGGTGATCGGCGGACTGATCCTCGCCACCGTGCTGCTGCCTGCGTTCGTCTTGATCGAGCACCGCCAGAAGGCCCCCATGCTCGACCTTTCGATCTTCCAAAACCGGCTGTTCTCCACCGCCGCCGGCGCGGCGTTCGTCAATGGCCTGGCCCGCTTTGCGCTGATGTTCGTGTTCGTGTTCTATTTCCAGGGGGTGCAGGGCGACTCGCCGATTCTGGCGGGCGTCAAGCTGGCTCCGCTGGCGATCGGGATGCTGATCTCCTCTCCGCTAGCTGGGGTGTGGGCGGATCGGCGCGGCTCGCGGACGCTCGCGGTGTGGGGGATGCTGACCACCGCGGTCGGCCTGGCCCTGATGACCACCCTCGGGCGTGACACCAGCTATGTGTTCCCGTGCATCTACATGTTCATCGTCGGCCTGGGCTCGGGGATGTTCAACTCGCCCAATACCGCAGCGATGATGGGCACCGTCGCCCCGCACCGCCGCGGCATCGCCGCCGGGGCACGGGTGCTGGTGCAGAACACCGGCGCGGTGATCTCGATCGCCTTCGTGCTGGCGGTCGTCACCTCGGCCGTACCCAAGCAGGTGCTGTTCAAGGTGTTCTCAGGCCTGGCCAACCACATCTCCACCGCCCAGCTGACGCCGTTCATCGCCAACATGCACACTGCCCTGTGGTGCCTGGCGGCGGTTTCCGTGCTCGGCGCGTTCATCGCGGCGGCACGGCCCAAGCACATCCAGTCACCAGAGGAGAACGAGGTCCAGGACACCAAGCAGGCGCAGGTGGCGCTGTCGTGAGCGCCGCAACCGAACGTACGGTGCGGATCGGCGAGCTGGCCGAGCTGACCGGCACCACCCCTCGCACGATCCGCTACTACGAGGAGATCGGGCTGCTGGACGGCGCGGCGGACCGCGACCAGGGCAAGCACCGCTGCTACACGCAGGCCAACGTCGACCGCGTGCGGGAGATCGTCCGGTTGCGCGACCTGCTCGGACTCTCGCTGGAACAGCTGTCCAAGCTGCTGGAGGCCGAGAACGCACGCGCCGAACTGCGCCGCGAGTATCACCAGACCGATGCCCCCGCCGCGCGACGCAGCATCCTGGAGCAGGCGCTCGGACATATCGCCACCCAGCTCGAGCTCGTCCGCGAGCGCAAGCAAGAGCTCGAACAGCTAGAACGTGAGCTGGTGGAGAAGCAGCGCAGCGTCAAGCAGCGGGTGTCAGAACTCACGCAATGAGCGTCGTTTCGGCGGCTCCGCGCAGCCGACCTTCGCTGGTGGACAACGCCGGCGTCGACCGGCGCGCGATGGCGACGCTATCGGCGGGCCATCTGTTCACGGACGTCTCGCAGGGCTCGATCCCCGCGCTGCTGCCGTTCCTGATCTCCCGTGATCACCTCAACTACGCCTCGGCCTCGGCCCTGATCCTCGCTGCGACGATCTCGAGCTCGGTGATCCAGCCGCTGTTCGGCCACGTGTCGGACCGGCGCTCGCTGCCGT